>OQVL01001642.1_pt1 | contig 13479 bp, 13 predicted proteins | sample 1691501 | NCBI WGS metagenome assembly OQVL01 (sample SAMN03418253, study PRJEB22391) | human gut metagenome | biome: human-gut; feature: organic feature; material: feces | host: Homo sapiens | place: Tanzania | collected 2013-01
TCAAAAGATATATGGATATCTATGAAAGAGAATCTGGATATTTTGATGGAAAGTTGAATCCGAGCGTTAATTATGGCTCTTATTTTTATGCTAAAGGACTATATTATTTGAATATACATTCAGATTCTGCTAAAATGTGCTTTCTAAAATGCTCGAATTTGGCAAAAAGTGCAAATGCTAAACGATTAGCATTTGATGGTTGGTATAGATATTATAAACAGAAGAATCTTATTGATTCGATTAAAATGTATGCAGATTTATTTATCCAGTATAGCGATAGTGTGAGGATGCATAATGAGGTTGAAGCTATGTCCAAAACTATTGCTCTGTATAATTATTCTCAATGGCAGAAAAAGGCAAAGGTGCAAGAAATTGAGAATAATAGGGCTCGTATGGTCATTCTTCTGATGATAGTACTGGTTATTGTGTTTATTGTTGTTGTTATACTGTATGTCAAGAATTTAAGAAAAGAGAGGCAGATAAGAAAAGAACAGTTGCTGTTTGTAAAACAACAGATTATAATGAAGGAGTTGGAATTGCAGAAAAGTCAGGAGGAGTTGGCTCAAATGAAGAATGAACTATCTTCAAAATCATCGCTGGTGTTAGACAAGGAAAAGTCAATAATGATGCTAAGGAATGAAATAGAAGCATTGACTAATGATTGCCCACAAGACAACAATGAAAGTTATGCTATCTTCCAGCAAAAAGCTATGGTGATTAAGTTTAGGGAATTGGCAGAAAAAGGTATAGAGCCTTCTTCTCAACAATGGGACGTTCTGGATAATATATTCGAATCATTTTTCAAGCAGTTTAGACTATCGCTAGAGAAGAACAGTAAGTTAAATGAAAATGAATATAGAATATGTATGTTGGTTTGGTTGGGATTTGTTCCTAATCAGATGAAGGTTTTGATGGGAATGTCATCCTCTAACATCTCAAATATAAGAAAACGTTTGTCTAAAAAACTTTTCGATAGAGAGATGACAACGAGCAAATTTGATGACGAAATCCGTAAAATTCGGGTGGAAGGCTAATTTGTGAAATTGTGAAATCTTTAGTTATCTATTTGTGCTTTAGTGTGTTGCGCTTATTGTAGTGAAAATGTGAAATGTTAAAATTGACAGATGCGATATGTGATCTGATTGAAACGACCTATCTTTGCACATAAAAGGAAACTTGAACGTATTTGTTGAATCATTATAATTTAAAAAGACATAATTTATGAACAAACTATTCATATTGGCATTGACACTACTATTCGTCATACCATGTTTGGGACAAGAAAATGACACGGTAAATGTAGAAAAAGAGATTGCTCCGATTGATACTACACTGCACTTGAATGAAGTTGTGGTCAAGGCGGCTCGTGTGATTCATAAGGTTGACAGAGATATTATCCTGCCGACTGCCAAGATTAAGGAAAACTCCTCTAATGGCTATGATCTTCTGAGAAAATTGCATTTGCCAAATCTCAAGGTAAATGAGGCTCAGCAGAGTATCAGCAGTTATCTTGGTGGCGTTCAGGTTCGTATCAATGATATTAAGGCTACGGTACAAGACATCTTGGCTTTGCAGCCGAATGATGTTACCCGTATTGAGTACATAGATGATCCTGGAGTGCGCTATGGTGATGCAAACCTTGCCGTTGTTATCAATTATGTAGTAAAGAAAAAATATGTCGGTTATGTAGGTGGTGTCAATACAACTCAAGCTCTTTGGGAAAGATTCAATAACAGTAATGCGTTCTTCAGATATAATTATAAGAAGTCTGAGTTCGGCCTGTCTTATAGATTGAACTATCGTTGGTATGATAAGAGACGAATGGACAGCCATTCTGTATATTTGCAGCCAGATGGACTGGAGCGTACTGTAGATTATGTCGGTCAAGATGCAGAGATGACCTATAATTCCCATAACTTACAGTTTAGCTACAACTTAGCTGATCCTGGTAAGTATTCGCTAAATGTGAGATTTGGGCTAGGCTGGACCAACTCCCCTTACAACAAGAAACTGCAAAAGGTATTTGAAACTGGGCGACAAGATTTGTTGCTTTTTACTAATGATTTTGGACATGATAGAAATCCTGTGTTGGATATTTATTATAGTCTGAATCTGCCTAAAAAACAAAGTCTTGTCATCAATGTCGTCGGCACTCATTTAGGCTCAGATAACACTCATAGACAGAATGAATATGTATTGCAGAATGATGTTAATGAAACGTTGAGCTCTAGTCCTTTACACGACTATGGCTATGAAGCCGATGGTAGTAAGTATTCTTTGATAACAGAGGCAATTTATACCAAGCTATTGAATAAGGTGCTGTCTTTTTCTGGTGGTACTAACTATGCTGTTAGTAGAACTGATAACAAATATACAGGAAGTCAGAATGTTACTACAGTCTTGAATTCCAATAATGTGTATTTGTTTTCGCAATTGGATGGACGCTTGGGTAAAATCGCTAATTTCCAGTTAGGTGTTGGTGCAAACTATATATCAATAGAGCAAGGTAGTGTGGGCTTTCACAAGTGGACATTTAGACCAAAGTTCACGTTGGCCTCTAATTCTATTAAGAATTTTAGAATTAGACTTACAGGTTCTATCAATCCACAAGTGCCTTCGTTGTCTCAGTTGAGCGAGGTGCGACAGCAGGGAAGTACAATGCAAGCAAATGATGGTAATAGTACCTTGAAGGCAACATCTACTTATAATGGCGCTTTGGGATTCACCTGGAATAATAAGATAGTTGATGTTTACTGGGGTGGTAATATGAGTTACACTCCAGATGCCATTATGACAAGCATTTTGCCACAACAGCAAGCGGATGGTAGCTATTTGTATGTATGGAAGCCGGAGAACCAGAAAAGTTTTACTTCTTATTTCGCTTATACTACTTTGGTATTCCATGTCATCCCTGATATATTTGATATCCAAGGAGAGTTGCAATATCAGCACTTAAGAAGCCGTGGCTTGGATTATTCGCACGATTTCGAGCCTTTGCATTATGGTTTAACGGCATCTTTGAATTTGAAGAAATGGTATGTGGAGTATTATTTTGCCAATGCCTGGGAGCAGCTTTCTGGTGAATCAAGAAGCGCAGGAGAGAAACAATCCACCCTCACGGTGTCTTATAAACATAAGAATCTTCGTCTGGGTCTAAGTTGTCTTCTTTTGGGCTATCCACAGGGATTTGACTATAAGAATACAACAAATAGTAAGTATTATATAAGTCGAGGAGTTACTTATATCAAGAATAATGGCAATATGCTTATGTTTACACTTGGCTATACCTTTAACCATGGTAGAAAATATAAGACAGATAGGCGTAAATTGAACAATAGTGATAATGAAACTGGTTTGAGAATTTAACATATGAACTTAAAGCCATTTCCTCATTATCAGCAACTCGACGAGATGGACTGTGGTTCCACCTCGTTGAGAATGATAGCCAAGGACTATGGCAAGGAGTACTCGGCAGCGGTGCTGCGGTAGGAAAGCATCTGCATTGGAACTGGATATTCCAGAACGACCTGCTTACATACGTGTTCCAGTCAGAATCGCGAGGTCAGAAGGCCATAGATTCCAAGTTTCCAAAGGGACTTCCCTATTCGACACTTGTGACAGATAGACACCAGAGCTACTTCAAGATGAATGTTAACCCACATTGCAGCAGCCTTTGGTGAAAAACTTAAAGATTCCTAACGAAATCCTAGATTTTGGCCGTTTTCTGCCTATTTCCTTGCTGATTTTGCATAAAGAATCCTAATTTGCGGCGTATGTTCGGGAAAATCCCCAAAATGCTACACCCGCCTGTTTTGTCTGTTGAAAAATTGTGTGTACCTTTGCCCCCGAAATGTATATATCCAAGGCAAAGAAATATCGCGATCAGGGAGATGGTACAGCAATCGCATATGATTACTACCGTCTCACGAAGTCTTACATCGACAAAGATGGCAAGACTAAGCATCGTAGTGTCCTTTGCCTTGGAGAACTTCCCGGCTTTGACAAGGATGAACGTAACCGACTGGCATCCATGCTCACCACTATGATTGAGGATGGACAAAGCGTGATGTGCGATAACCCAAAGCTCTACGAGGAAGCCATGTCTCAATATGTGAAGTACCGTAGCAGCAAGTATGCCCAGGAGAACGATCCTCGTCTCATTGCCGAGCGCAAGGCTCGCGAAGAAGAGGAGCGCAGGAAAGCTGTTGCCGTTAAGCTTGAAACGCTCACCCAGCATGAAGCTCGCATCATCGGTTGCGAGAACCTCTGTAACTCTACCATGCGTATGCTTGATATTCGTAAATATCTGACCTCTAGGGGATGGAAGCGTGACCATATTAACTTTGCCCTCATGCAGATTATCGCACGTGCCATCTATCCGTATTCAGAATTGAAGACAGTCCGCTATCTTCGTGAGAACACAGCACTTGCAGAGATGTTCGGCATTCCTAAGGAGAAAATAACCAAAGATGCCTTGTACGAAAGTGCCAAGCGTCTGTGGGATGAACACCGTGGTCTTGAGGACTGGCTCCATGACAGGGTATGCAGTATGTTCGGCATCGAGGAGAAGATCCTTTTGTTTGATATCACAAATTCCTACTTTGAGGGGAAAATGGAAAACAGTGAACTCTGTCAGTATGGTCGTTCCAAAGAGAAAAGGGACGACTGCAAGATTGTGGTCCTTGCTGCTGTAGTAAACACAGAAGGATTACTCGTCCGCACAATGATATACGAGGGAAACCGCCATGATTCTACAACTGTTGAGGAAGTTGTTGGCACTTTGGCCAAGACAACCACTCAGGATGCCAAACGTATCGTAGTGATGGATGCAGGCTTCTACTCCAAGTCGAATGTCAATTGGTTAAAAGCCAATGGATTCGACTACATTACCGTACTCCCTTCTGGCGACAGTAAGTTTGAGTCTACAAGTTCTGAAATCATAGACCATACCGATAACAAGGGACAGCAAATACGCCTGCAGATGGGTAAGGTTGACATGGATGGAGAATCCGTCAAGGCACTCATGGTGGATAGTGACGCAAAGGGTGCCAAGGAACGCTCGATGTATGAGCAGGCATGCAAACGCTACGAGGAGGGATTGGAAGCAATCAAAAAAGGTATTCTTACCAAGGGCGGAACCAAGAAACGTGACGCCGTGAACAAGCGATTGGGCAAATTGGACAAGCAATATGGAGCCATTCGCCTGTCATACAACGTTACCTTTACCTATGAGGGTACAGGAAAGAACGAGGTTGCTACTTCCATGACCTGGGAATGCAGAGAGAACAAGGCTGCTCAGAGAAGAAAGTTCCATGGAAAATATGTCTTGCTGACGAGCCTTGATGAAAGCCAGGAATTGAACATCTGGAAATTTTATAATGTAATCAGAACCGTAGAGGAGACTTTTCATGTGTTGAAGACAGACTTGGATATCCGTCCTGTCTATCATAAGACCGACAATGGAATCAAGTCTCATCTCAATCTTGCCATACTGGCATATTGGGTGGTCAGCGTCACCAAGTATCGCCTGAAATTGAAGAAGCATGAGAATGTGAGATGGGATGAAATCATGCGCATTGCCAGCACACAGGTTGTGGTTACAGCAAAAGTTGAGACGGTAGATGGACAGGTCATTAGTATAAGACAGAGCACAGAGGCAGAGAGTAAACTCTCCGCCATCTATGATTTGCTCTACATTAACCCCAAGCCGCTCGGGAAAAGAAAATCCATGCTACACCCAAATCAGACTTCAAAAAATCCGGATATTGAAAATCAGGGAGTTACATGACGGGTAGCTGCAATGTGGGTTAATATGAGTACATCGCCATAAAAATTCACCATAAAAGTAAATATTAACACTAAACATTTGCAAGAATAAACTTTTATGTTTATTTTTGCACAAAAAAATATTTAGGCAAATGAAAAAGAACTTACTAATAGAGTTATTGGAAACTGGAGAAAAGGTTAGCCTCTATTCTCCAAGGTTTGAAGGAGAAGAATTTACAGAGTTTGAAAAATTTCTTCTCACCTATAAAGACTCATATACAAAAGACGTTCAGATTCTCATCAGACGCTTAGATATCATTAAAGAAATGGGTGCAGAAGACAGATTTTTTAGATATGAAGGTAGCAAACAGGATAGAGTCATGGCTCTTCCTTCTCATATAGACACTACAAATCTTAGATTATATTGCCTCAACATATGCCATAAAATTTTAATCTTAGGCAATGGAGGCATCAAGACTACCCAAACATATCAAGAGGATGACAATCTTCATAGATCTGTACAAAACCTACAAAAGATTGACATTAAAATAAAACAATTAGAAAAGAAAAAGATTATCACTATCATTGGCACCAACTTAAATGGTCCACTTGAAATAACTATTAATACAGACAACTAAAAAGGAGGACAAGTTATGAAAACAAATAAGATAATGGATTCTATCCGCAAGACTACTCCTGAGAACACAAACAAGCAAGTAGATTTTGGTGTAGCTATTGCCAACAGAGTGTATGACTTGCTGAAGGAACGCAACATGACCCAACGTGATTTTGCTAAAGCCCTTAACAAGACAGAAACAGAAGTGAGCCGATGGTTAAGCGGCACGCATAATCTCACACTATCCTCTATCGCTAAAATGGCAACCGTTCTTGGAGACGACATCATCACTACCACACATACACTTCGCCCGTACAAGATTCCAGACATTGAGCAATATGCCACAAGCGTAGCAGAAGATATTCACACATAAATAAGTAAAGTTCTGATAGTTTTTCACTACCGCCACAAGAGCTTCCGAGAATAATCAAAAGGGTTTTTGACTGCCGTCAAAAACTCTTTTTACGAATGTACTAAAGGTTGGGAGCATACGTTTCCATCCCATAAGTATTGGTAATTACTCTTAAGCAATATACCTTTTACTCTACAATCGCATGATTTCACTCCCCTATTACACGATACAAATAAGTGGCACCCACCTTCTCGCGAACCATCTTCGGAAAATCTCCTTCACAATAACCATCAAGCACTTGGCGAGCATGATAGTCTGCTACGCCCAACAAAAGACGGAAGTTCTTGACCGTTATAAAACCATGTTCCTTGCAATAACTGGTGATAACCTGCCATTCTTGCTCCGGGTCTTGCGCAAAAGCTTTTGTTTTCCAAGGACTACGGCTGCATTTACTATCATACTCTATGAAAAAATCCTTGTCAAACTCCTTGGTGGTTCGCACCTCAAAGCCGGAACATACCACCTCACTGGCAGGTATGCGCTCACCTTCATGATAAACCTTGTGATAATAATTACCATTTTCATCCTTGTGTTCCCGTAACTTTAGCTTCGGACGAATGACAAGCATATTTCCTATCTCTTATATATAAATAGGTAAACATATTCACCATCTTCATGATGCTATGTTTTTATTCGTCATGTGAGTGCAAAGATAGACAAAAAGTTTGAGATTGGAAAAGGAATTTGAGAAAAACATGATAACAAAAGAAAGACGATGTGCAAAATAACCTAAAACTTTCAGAGGAAATGAATGAAAAACCAAAAAATATATGTAACTTTGGGGGCGATTTCAGAACAATTCAATCAAATTTACAATGGAAAAACATAATTTTGTGACGATTGCAGACCTTTCCAAGGAGAAGCTCATGTATCTCTTGGAAATGGCACAAGAGTTTGAAAAGCATCCTAACAGGGAGCTGTTGAAGGGAAAGGTTGTAGCAACCCTTTTCTTCGAACCATCCACTCGTACCCAACTCAGTTTCCAGACAGCAGCCAACCGCCTTGGCGCCCGTGTCATTGGTTTCTCTGATGCCAAGACATCCAGCACTACAAAGGGTGAGACTCTCAAGGATACCATCCTGATGGTAAGCAACTATGCTGACGTCATCGCTATGCGCCACTTCATCGAAGGTGCTGCCATATATGCAAGCGAAGTTGCTCCTGTGCCAATCGTCAATGCCGGCGACGGAGCCCACGAGCACCCATCACAATGCTTGCTCGACCTCTACTCAATCTACAAGACACAAGGTACTTTGGAGAACCTCAATATTTATCTGGTAGGCGACCTGAAGTACGGACGTACAGTTCACTCCCTCATCACGGCCATGCGCCATTTCAATCCTACATTCCACTTTATCGCTCCTAAGGAACTCGCTATGCCACAGGAATATAAGTTGTACTGCCAGCAGCACAACATTAAGTATGTGGAGCACGAAGATTTCAACGAGGATGTCATCGCAGGTGCCGACATTCTCTACATGACACGTGTTCAGAAGGAGCGTTTCAGTGACCTGATGGAATACGAAAGAGTAAAGAACGTATATATCCTCAAATGCGAAATGCTCAGCAAGGCTAAGGAAAACATGAAGATCATGCACCCACTGCCTCGCGTGAATGAAATTGCATACGATGTGGATGACGACCCACATGCATACTACATCCAGCAGGCTCAAAATGGTCTCTATGCACGAGAAGCTATCTTCTGTCACTGCCTCGGCATCACACTCGATGACGTCAAGAATGACAAGACCGTGATTGAGTAATGTTTAATGTTTAGTGATTAATGTAATTATGGGAAACAATAAGAATCAACTCGTAGTTGCGGCTATCGAAAACGGTACCGTAATCGACCACATACCAGCCGAGAAGACCTATCAGGTTGTCAACCTGCTCCAGTTGGAAAAGATGGACACTCCTGTCACTATCGGCTACAACTTGCCTTCCAAGAAAATCGGCAAAAAGGGAATCATCAAGGTTGCCAACAAGTATTTCACTGATGAGGAAATTAACCGCCTCTCTGTAGTTGCTCCTAACATTGGTCTGAGTATCATCAAGGACTATGAAATCGTGGAGAAAAAGACCGTGAAGACTCCTGATACGCTCAAAGGCATCGTAAAATGCAACAATCCTAAGTGTATCACCAACAATGAGCCTATGGCAACTATCTTCCACACAGTAGATGCTACACTCGGAATTATCCGCTGCCACTATTGCGATAAAGAGCAACAATTAGGCAAGGTAGAACTTTGCAAGTAACAATTTGAAAGCATTTTTCTTCTTTTTCTTCCATATTATTTGGAGTATTGAAGAAAAATGCTTATTTTTGCATCCGCAATTCATAAATAAAGAACTTAACAATAAGAGCCAATGGAAAAAGATCAAGAGATTTTCGACCTGATTGAGAGAGAGCATCAGCGTCAGTTGAAAGGTATGGAGCTGATTGCTTCAGAGAATTTCGTAAGTGAAGAAGTGATGAAAGCTATGGGTTCATACTTGACCAACAAGTATGCAGAAGGTCTCCCTGGCAAACGTTACTATGGCGGTTGCCAAGTTGTTGATATCGTAGAGAACCTTGCCATCGAGCGTGTCAAGAAAGTCTTCGGTGCTGAGTATGCCAATGTTCAGCCTCACTCTGGAGCACAGGCTAATGCAGCCGTTTTGCTCGCAGTTCTCAAACCTGGCGATACTTTCATGGGATTGAATCTCGACCACGGCGGTCACCTTTCTCATGGTAGCCACGTCAATACTTCTGGTATTCTCTACAACCCTATCGGTTACAACCTCAACAAAGAGACAGGCCGAGTTGATTACGATGAAATGGAGAAATTGGCTCTTGAGCACAAACCTAAGTTGATTATCGGTGGCGGTAGTGCCTATAGCCGTGAGTGGGATTATGCCCGCATGCGCAAGATTGCTGATGAGGTAGGCGCCTTGCTGATGATTGACATGGCTCACCCTGCTGGTTTGATTGCTGCCGGTTTGTTGGATAATCCATTGAAGTATGCCCACATCGTTACTTCTACTACACACAAGACCCTCCGTGGTCCTCGTGGTGGTATCATCCTGATGGGTAAAGACTTTGATAATCCTTGGGGCCTGACTACCAAGAAGGGCGAGGTGAAGAAGATGAGTATGTTGCTCAACTCTGCCGTATTCCCAGGACAGCAAGGTGGTCCTTTGGAGCATGTCATCGCTGCCAAGGCAGTTGCATTCAATGAGAACTTGCAACCATCTTGGAAAGATTATGCACTTCAGGTTAAGAAGAACGCTGCTGTACTTGCAGAAGACCTCATCGGTCGTGGATTCGGTATTGTCAGTGGTGGTACAGACAACCACTCTATGCTTGTCGATCTGCGCTCTAAGTATCCTGACTTGACTGGTAAAGTTGCTGAAAACGCACTTGTTGCAGCAGATATCACTGTCAATAAGAACATGGTTCCATTCGACTCTCGTTCTGCATTCCAGACATCAGGTATCCGTCTCGGAACTGCTGCCATGACTACTCGTGGTGCTAAGGAAGACATGATGCACCTGATTGCGGAACTTATCGAGGAAGTTTTGAATGCTCCAGAGGACGAGAAGGTCATCGCTCGCGTTCGCGAGAAAGTAAATGCAACAATGAAGGACTATCCTCTGTTCGCTTACTAATTCTTCTGATAAATGAAAAGTAAAGGTCCGGAGGAGTTCCTGATTTTTACATTATTATATAATAGGCTTGTTTTTTAAGTAAAGCAAGCCTATTTTTTGTTGTTTTATATTAAAGCCTGATAGAAATACAAGAAAAAATTGTAAGTTTGCAGAATAAAACAAGTACGGAATATGAAGAAATATATCATAACGCTGATATCACTCTTTGGTTTCTGCATTGCTCAAGCACAGGCACAAACCTTAACTTTCGGTCCACTGCACAGCGCAGATAGTCCGAGAGCAGACTGGTTATTGCCTGGTGACACCATCATGCAAGCCGGTCAAAAGATGATTTATCAGGGAAAACCAATGAAGAACGTGAAATATACTGTCAGTTCACCTTCTTGGAATGAAGAACAGAAATCTCTCTCTGAAGAAAAATCCAACTTATCTCCTCTAAGCAGTTTAGATGATAACAAGGGATTGGATTACGGCTATGGTCTGCACAAAGGACTGAATGTTTCCTTAGGAGCTTCTGCATTTGCAACTTTCGGAAAAGGCATACCTCATAAAGGCGGCTTCTCGCAGAATATCAATGCCACTTATCTGGCTCCTCTCTCTAAAGATGGAAAACTCTGGATTGCAGGAGGCGGATATTTCAACAATACTTTCTGGGGAAGCGACAGCTATCGTGACGTTGGACTCTATGCTATCATGGGTTATAAATTCAATGAGCACTGGGAGGCTTATGTATATGGACAACTCAGCATCAGCAACAACTATGATAACTTCTACAATCGCTATGCTGGCTATGGTCCCTATGGTTATGGCAGATATGGCGGCTACGGTTTAGGCTATTATCCCGGTTTATGGGGAATGGGAGGAACCATGCCTTTCGGATATGGTATGGGAATGCCAGGAGCCAATGTCTTAGGTGCAGGCGTAAAATACAATGTCAACAAGAATTTCTCCATCGGAATCAATGTGGAGAGTGTATGGTATAATAATAAGGGAATGGATTATTTTGATAGATACAATTATCCGAACCCGAATGAAAACCGTTCCAAACAGTAATATAAAATTCATTATAAAGACAAAAAAATAAGAGTGTGATGGAAAACTTCATCACACTCTTATTTTTTTGTTCATATTGGTTTGACAATCAATGATGTAAAACCTACATAACTTATCTCTATACTTAATCACAAAGGATCTGAAGGATACGTTCTGCAGAACGACCATCCCAACGGTCAGGAATGCCTGCCTTCTTCCATTCGCCTTTGAAAATTTTCTGCAACATGGCAGCAAGTATCTCAGCATCTTCTCCTACCAGTTCATTGGTTCCCACTTTTACCGTCTCAATATGCTCTGTATAATCATTGAGCGTAATACAAGGTACACCATTGAAAGTAGCCTCTTCTGCCACATTACCTGAGTCGCTGATTACGCCCTGAGCATGAGCAGTGAGATAACAGAAATCAAGATAAGCCTTTTTCTCACCCTTTTCGCGCTTTTTTGTCACGATGTCGTCACCGAAAAGCCATATTTCTGCATTATTCGTCGAAAAATAGTGCAAGGAAGCTATTTTTTTGCTCCTCGAATGCTTGTTGAATGCTCAAATCTCTTAACTTTGCGTATAGAGCAAGCAGAAGAGTCGCTTGATAAATCTCTGTTAATCACATAAAACCAATCAACATGAAGAGGAACTTTACGCGATGGATGCTCTCCGCTGCCCTGTTGACAGCGTTGGGCGGGCCTTTGATGGCGCAAGAGGTCACCAAACCAGTGGCCGACCTGTTGAATGTCAAGTTCAATTCCGACGGAACAGCAGAGGATGTTTCGCCGATGAAGAACACAGTGGAAACCGTGGGAACTGCATTCAGCACCTATTACAACGACGCCTTCGGCTTCGTAGTGGCCAACTTCACCAACAACTGGGGAAAGAACAGCTCCAGCGGTTACCGCATTGACTACGAGCAGAATGAGGAGTTCAAGAACAAACTTGCCGACGGTCATTCGCTCGAGATGGTGGTTATGGCCGACTATTCAGAGGTGACAGACGTCGAAATCAAGCCCTTCTCAAGCATGGAGGCAGGCGGTACGGGATTCCTGATAACGGGGAACAACCGAGGAAACGTAATGACGTTCCTGCCCAACGTAAGTGCTGACGGCAGCAGCAAATGGAACTGGTGTACCAGCGGCATCTCGCCCGAGAAGAAGGTTTATTACCATTTCGTGGGTGTGTGGAACCAGGAGGAAGGCAAAGCCTACATCTATTGCAATGGCAAGTTGATGAACAGCATCAGTACCGACAAGCAGTTCCGCTTTGCCAATGACGGCAGCAAGTGGTTCTGCATATCCTCCTCGCAGGTAGCATAAAGTGAAACATATTCGCTGATACGCTTTGCGGTAAGGATATAATCCGTGCCGTTTTCAATTACGGAGCGGTACTTTGAATTTTCCGAATAGTCGTTATTAACGGCAGGATATATAAGTATCTGACGTGAAACCTTAAATTCTCCCTTGTCACGAGCCATAAGCGATACTGCCGCAGCGAGATTTCCCCCTGCGCTGTCGCCTGCAAGCACTATTTCATCAGCGTCAACGCCTACGACAGACGGGTCGGTTATAACAGCCTTTGCGGCGGAATAGCAGTCCTCCAGTCCCTCGGGGAACGGGTGCTCGGGAGCAAGACCGTATTCAACGGCAATGACCTTGCAGCCTGTAAAATTTGCAAGGTTTATGCAGACCTCGGTATAAGTGTCGATATTTTCCGTGACCCAGCCGCCGCCGTGCAAAAACAGGGTAAATACAAGCGATAAAACAACACAACTGCCAAAAATAAGCGTTTCACGCCGAATCAATTTCTTAGGAAGATTTAAAATCGTTCCCTGCAATAAAACCATGCATGGATACATGGCGGTCAGGCAGGCGATTTCTAGTGGATACCACGGAAAAACAGAATAACTGCCGTAGGAAAATAGAACCGGATACAGGGAGACAACAAAAAAAGCAAACGAACTTGCGCAAAGCATTCAAAACGCATTCACCGCAGCAC
>OQVL01001643.1_pt1 | contig 13479 bp, 19 predicted proteins | sample 1691501 | NCBI WGS metagenome assembly OQVL01 (sample SAMN03418253, study PRJEB22391) | human gut metagenome | biome: human-gut; feature: organic feature; material: feces | host: Homo sapiens | place: Tanzania | collected 2013-01
TTCTCTCCGGAGCAGCAGAACTCGATGCTTTACGGTATTTGCATTCTGCACACCGAAAGGAAACCTATCAGAGTGAGCGCGGCAATGATGAGAGCAACAGCAACGGCACAGAATGCGGGGAAAACAAGCTTCCATTTCGGGAGGTCGAGATATGTTCCCATCATTCCGTTCGGATTCATGATTATCCATGCGACGCCATAACCCATACCGATGCCGAGTGCCGTTCCGAGCACCGCCACAAAGAATGCAAACGATGTATAGTGGCGCGTGATTCTGCTGTCATGAAAACCGAGCGCTTTCAGTGTGCCTATCTGCGTTTTCTCCTTTGCCGTCAGTCTGTGCATCGTCGTGACCATGGTCAGAAGTCCTATCAGGAGAAAGAGCGCGGGGAGAATGCTTCCCATCGCCTTGCCCTCGCTCACCTCGCCCTCAGCCTGTGAATACGAGAGAGTTTCATCCTTTGTGAGTATGACCGTAGTCTGCCCGAGAGCCTTATTGACCTTTTCGGAAAAATCATCCTTTTCAAGCGAAGAAATCACATTTATCTGCGGATAATAAGCGAAGCCGAGCGCCTTTTCATACATGACGGGCGAAATATAAGCAAAACCGTGCGTTGCAAAATCTGGCATGAGCTGCGTCTTGTCACGCACGCATATCATCTGCTCCGCGGCTTTTATAAGCCCTTTTACCTTTCCCGAGATTTCCGTATTGCGGTAAACGAAAGTCACCGTGTCGCCGACAGAAACGCCGTTTTCTTCGGCATATCTGTCAGAGAGCCATATGCCGTCGGCACTGCTTCCGTCGTATGCCTCGCCGCTTATCAGGACAAACGATGAAACCACCGGGTCTGTGGTTACGGCGAGCGCAACGCTGTCGCCGCCCGTATCTTTTACATCGACATTGACCGAGAGAAAGCGCGATGCCGCTTCCACGCCGTCAAGCGCGGCGATTTTCCCGAGGTCATCCTCCGAGTATCCCTTTTCGCTTACAAGACGATAGTCCGCGAATTTGCTGTCATCGAAAAACGAGAACATATTTTCCTCTATGCTTGCCCATTCCATATTGAAACCGACAAACATACCGACACCGAGCATGACCATCAGAACCATAGAGATGACCTTCGCCCGTCAGCTTGCTCTGTGACTGCATTTTCTTTAGTCCGCCCGTCGCGTTGGTAGTGTGATTTTTGAGGTTCTTTACACCCGTTATGGCATTTCTTATCCCGGCAGTAAAGTTATTGTCTTTTATGGATAGTGTAGCGCCGATATTCTTTTTTGCCATTAACTATCACCACCTACTAATGCTGCATATTTTTTGTACTCATCTTCCATATAAATCTCATAACTTGCTTTATAGAATAATTTATCACTGAGCGGAAGATTGATTATCTTTTCCGGTTCAATGCCCCTGTTCAGAAAGTGACAGAGCATGGCGAGTTCTCCGTCACTTCTGATTAGTTTTTTATATCGTCAACCGCCTTTACTCCGTCAACATATCCGGCAAGCTTTAAGCACTCAACCGCTATCTGCGGAATCTCACCCGGGTCAAATACTTTCTCGACAATCTCCATCGGCTCAACACATTCAAAAGCTGTCTGCAGTTCCTTTGATTTAAGGCAAGGCTCCATCACACATGAATAAACCATATATGCGTCGCCGTTATCCATATCCTGTGCGTCCCTTGCCAAATCCGCTGTCGGACTTTCAATTGTAATGGTACCGCCGAGTGACTTGATATACAGTGTCGCGGTTTTTGGCTTTTTCTTGTTTTCAAGCATCTGCTCTTTTCTGCGGATAAGCTCCGCAAGTGTTATTTTTGTATTCTTATTCATAATCCGTTACCTCACTTTCACTAAATCGGGGAAGTAGTAATCGGTGAATCCGCCGCTGTACTCCTCGTCAATCATTTTTGCGTTTTCAAACTTCTGCAGAGTCAACTCATTAAACCACGCATTTTCGATTACAAGCCGCTCACTGCCGTAGGCATCGGGATCATCGATTTTTGAGATAATCTGAATGCGGACATCAATGCCTTTCTTTATTTTCTCCGACAAAAGCTGTGCTCCTCGCGAGAACACCTTCTTGACCTTCATGCTCCATTCGCCCGTAAGTCCCGTCATTTTCGAGTCCTTTGCCATCTGCATGACAAAATCCACATCCTCACGCTCAATTTTTATCTTCGCCTCATATGAATCAGTTTCATAGACAGGCTCTCCGTCAAGATAAACCATACCCCATTTGCCGTTCATAACTCTCGGCGCAGTAGGTTTTACCGCCATAGCTTTTTACCTCCTTATTCAATGTAAATTTCGAACTTCAAATCCTCGATTGCGTCCTGAATTTGAATACTCGCCCTCACAAACACATTTGTGCCGGTGTTTGCCGTTTTAATTTTCTCATCATCCCAAGAGGACACATCTCTCGTCTTTGAAAGCCACTCTCGAGTTTCATCAATATCGATTTCAGCTTTGTTGTCATACTTATCATAAAGCACTCCTCGGTTTGCGAGGTCTTTGAAGTATTTGTTTACGGCGGCAATAAATACGATTTTGTTATCGTATGAATTTTCAACCTTGCCTACAAATTCATCCTCAAAGGTTGCACGGATATCATCACGAATCATATCGACAGCCTCAATGATTTTGATTTTTTTGAAATCCTCGCCCTTATCCTCTGTGGTGGTTGTAAGGGAATTAACACCCCTTGCAATCTTTATTTTTGTGCCGTCATTGATTAAAATCAATTTGCCGTTATCAACATCATCGTCCGGAGTTTCGCTTTCGGTTATACTTTCAATCTCCGGCAGAGTGTAGTATGTAGCGCTCCGGTTAAGCGGAAGTCCGGCAAGAATCCCGGCAATGCGGCAGCAAAACTCTGCGGTTGTATATGTCTTTGCAGCAATCTTAATGTTATCGGTCGCAAAATTTATGATGCCCTCGTTATCTGCTGCGGCAAGCGGTAAAACCGCTTTGAATGTCTTATGATACTGCGTGCGCTGTTCTTTAATGTACTCGACAACGGTATCCGTTTCACCGTCACCCAAGCCGGGAACGGCAAGATAATACCACCGTTTGTTCTTAAGCCTTTCGAGCGCATCCGAAATATTATCGGAGGTCTGCACACGCTCCACAATCACCTTTGACGGTCCGCCCATAAACACAAGGGACAGATATGCAAGGTTTGTAGCCGTATAATGGCTTTTTACAATCTCGCTCTCTTTTGTGTATACGGCGGTTTTTGTTGTATTGCTGTTATCTTTCAGAATAACAGCCACGATGCCGCGCTCACTTCGTGCGATGAGCGTTTCTGCAAGCGTCTTAAATTCAATTAAAATCTTCGGAAGTCCCATATGAGCGATTCGAGCACGGTTTTCTACAATCGTTCTTGCGGCTGATTTCCCGATATACGGCGTTGCCGAACCATTAGCAATAACAACGGTTATTGCTAAGAACCTGCGCCTTGTCTATCGAAAAATCATCTCGAAATCCCGACTGCATTAAACCGTGCCCGAACCGCTTGTCACCATCCTTTCATTCAAAGTTTTCATTTTCGGTAATGAAACCGTTTTTGTGTTTGTTTTCTGTAAAAACTCCAATTCAAAATATGCGATAAGGACGCTCTTGTCGGAATCAAAGGTTATTTCATTGACCGATAAAAACCTGTCCTTTACCTTAATCGGAGTGTATAAAAATATATTTTTCAGTTTCTCGGCATTTACGATGAGTTCTTCTTTTGTTTCCATCAAGGGGTGATATGAAATCTCAATACCCAGGGTAACCAATTCATAAAATTTATTTTCCGCTGCAACGCTCACAGGGAAAGCATCAATAAAACAGGCAGGCTTTTGAAAACCCTCTTTGACCTCAGACGCAATAACCGAGTATTTGTTTTTTGTGAGCAGTTTTGAAACTGCCGTTTGTATATCCTTTATCGTTATCACAGCTCCACCTCGCTCGTTAAATCATCAAGCAGTTTTTTTGCATTTTTCTCAAAGGTTGCATTAAGTTCTTTGACCGTATCCTCAATCATTTTCTCGCCCTTTGTTTTACCGCCGACCGAAATACCTCTGATACCTCTTTGCAAGACATTTAATTTTCTGCCGTTTCTGCCGACTGTCGAACCTCCTGTTACGACTCTATGTCCTTCTTCGACCACATGACCGTACCGGTTCTCGGTCTGCACACGGGCAACACGCGCCTTGCCGGAGGTCTTAGGCTTTTTTGTGCGCCATGAACCTTTCAGCTTTTTTGTTTTGCCTGTCGGTGTTTTGGCACGGACACGCTGTCTTGTGACATTTGCCATTGCCATAAGCATAGCGTCCGTCTTGTTTTCATATTTTTGCTCGATACGGTTAAAAGCCTTTTGCAAGTCCTCAAATCCGAATGTTCCGTCATTCTTCGCCATTATACTCACCCTTATCGAAATTCTGTGCCGTTTGTGCGTTTCTTTCGGCGGCTATGATCTGGAGTTCCTCATGCCGTTCATTTAGGTCAAGCACGGACACTATCTCAAATTCACGGTTATTGTAAAGAATACGCATAGCCGGTGTGATGTTCCTAAAATATCTCGTTGAGATTTTGTATGTGGTTTCGGCTCGGATTTTCTGACTTTCCTCATACTCTCTGCCGGTAGTCGGTGCGACAAATGCCGCAACAGAAAAGTTTTCAAGCGCCAATTTATGCGCATACGGTTTTTCGTTCGCATATTCCAATACTGCATTACCGTCATTATCGTGCGATAAATATACCTTATCTGCATCTACTTGCAACGGCAGCGGAAGATATGGCTTAAACGGCTTGTATCTCGGCACCGTTTCACCCATAGAATTTATGATTTCATCTGTCGGTGACAGAAAAATTATTCTGTGCCTTAATTTTGAAAAGTTCATTAGAATTGGTCCTTTCTGTAATTATCCAAAAGCCGATACACCGTTTCGGGAATAGGTGTGCCGCTCCTGTTTTCATAAAAATGCGAAATAACCAAAAGCTGTGCCTGGCGCACAGACTCCGGCATCGGTTCGATGATGTCTTTTCTCATATAATTCTCGCAAAGTTCCTTTGCCAAAAGCAGAAGGACGGAAATATATCCGTCCTCCTCATTATGGTCTATTCTTAAAAATTCCTTTACTTCATCAAGCGTCAGCATTTGCCTTCCCACCTGCTTTCGGTTTTACCGGCTTTATCTCCTTTGCATACCCTGCAGAAATTAAATCTTTCCCCAACTCCTCTGTAACAATGACTTCTTCACCTTGCCTGTATGCGAAATCAAGTCCACTGCACGATACCAATATTTTTATGTGCATATCAACTCACCTCACGATGCCTTACAAGCAAGCGTTTTTACTGCTTCTGCAAGAGTAAGCTTCCCGTCCACTCTTTGGAAAGTTCTGAATCCCACCTGTCCTGTTTCGGCATACAGTTCATTCAATCTTTGGAAGGTTCTGCCCTGGCGGTCGGCAATCCAGTAATATGAAATATCACCGAAAAGAATCGGCTTTTTACCTGCTCCGATTTCGGGCATATATGCAGATGATATAATCCTGTTGCCGATAAGGGTATCCGGCTGTCCTTCTTTCAGTCCCGGCTGCCACAGATACATTCCGCTTGAGTCTTTAAGCTGGCGGATTGCTTTTACAGTTGAATCGTTGGCAATAAATACGGCATTTTTTCTGTATGGTGGGCGAAGGCTGTGATAGAGGTCAATAACTTCATCAGCCGTAATTGCCGCTGCCGCCGCTGTGGTTTTACCTGTTTCCGCTGTCTGCAATATTCCGGTGGGTCTGCCTGTTCCGGTGCCGTTTATGAACGCATTTTCTTCCGCCGCTGCCATACGTCTAACAAACTCTTTTGAAATATATTGCTCAAGATCAAATACAGAATCGTTTAATAGCTCTTCCGATACCTTTATAATAGAGGTAAGCTTATGCGCACCGAGCGTGATTACTCCGAACGAATCGTCCGATTCGGTATATGCCGCTTCTTCATCCGTCCAGGTTGCCTCGCCGTATCCTGCCACAACAGGAATTTTCTTATCACCGTTTGATGATTTTATGACCGTCGCATACTGTCTGATAACATTTTCATCGTGCAGTTTTTCGATAAGTGTGTTTTCATACTCATCCGGCACAAGATATCCACCCTCGGAGTCTGTTCCGATTTGCAGTGCATTTACCGCTTCATACGGATTTTTCTTATTTCGCATTGCCTGCCAGAATGATTTTTTGTATTCATCGGAGCTGCGGCCGGTTTTTTCTTCCGTTTTTGTATTTGGGTTTGTGCTGATCGGCGCACTTGTCGGCTTGGACATTTCAAGATCTAATGTCTCGCGTCTTTCAATAATCCCGATTTCCTTGCCGAGGTCTACAATCTCCTGCTCCATTTTTTCATATGTCGCTCTGTCATCTGCCGACAAAACATCGCCGTTTCTTTTGGCATTATCCAAAAACAGCTTCGCTTTTTCCCATAATTCACTTCTTTTTTTTCTTAATTCAACCGATTTGCTCATAAAAAAATCCTCCTGTTATTTCAATAAATTTAATCTTGTTTCAAATTGAGAAATATCCGTTCCCTGCGGTTCTTTCTCAATCTTTTTCAGTTTTTTGCGCATAGCGGAAACCGTATTTGTAACCATACTCTTTTTATCGAATATGAAGTCCGTTCCCGATTTCAGCTTATCGTTATCGGAATACATGATTTTATCACAAAAACCTAAATCATATGCAGACTTTGCATTCATCCACGTTTCCGAATCCATCATCTTTGATATTTTTGCTCGCGATAATCCCGTTTTGTTCTGATATGCGTTTATGATGCTTTCTTTAATTTCATTCAGAAAATCAATACCCTTTTCAAGCTCCGAAACCTCACCGCATAGCATCATGCTCGGATTATGACACATCATCATGCTGACAGGCGACATTAAAACAACATCTCCCGCCATAGCGATAACCGACGCAGCAGACGCAGCAAGGCTATCAACTTTTACGGTAATTTTGCCGTTATGCTCTTTAAGTGCGTTATATATCTCGCTCGCGGCGAAACAGTAGAGTAGGAAAGTACCGCCTTTCCGCATTACTGCGGCAGGTTTGTACAGACCTCTCTCGAAACCGTACGTACCCCTCTCGAGGTATACGGCTTCCCATTTGTACTCCATTAGTCATTTTTTTCCATGTATACGCTTATGACATTCTCTGCAAACCACAAGCGTTTTCCGATGTCTTGACAACATTATTCGTTCCCAGACTTCTTTACCTTTTAAATCTTTTACTTTTTTTATATGGTGAATTTCGTAATTCTCACTGTCTGTGGTGCCACATAGTTCACATTTATGAGCATTTAACCGACTTTCAAAAGAATTACGGCTATGCAGAAATTTAATACCCGTATTGGGTATTATGTCTACATCCTCTGTTTTCCCTTTGCAATCGCTGTGTTTTGCTATACTTGCACATTGTTCACCTTTTTTGGTTTTATATGGTATACTCCAGCCTTTTCCACTGCGATATTGGTCAATAATTTTTGCAATTGATGTTTTATGTTTTGCAGCTAAGGTTTTCAGACAACTGTATTCCATTAAATATGAAAAATAATGTAGGTCGCAAAAGTTACTTGCAAGATTATAGTAGTTGCATATTCCTCTTAATTCTGCATTATATGTCATTAATATTTCCAAATCGGGCAGGTGCATGAGTTGCGGACGCTTACATGGTGTAAGTTTATTTCCTTTTTTGTAGATAATTCTTTTTTCAAAAAGGAATTTTTCTATTTTATCCACAATCGGAATTCTCCTTTCAATCTTGTTGTTAAGCGTTCTGACAAGCCGTCCGCTTTTTGTGCGCTTTATTTGATTACTTCGTCTTACTCTAATGTCATACCCAAGGAAACGTGCAGGTGTATTACTGTATGTAATCAATGTTTTTTCTGCACTTAATTCCATTTTTAACACATCTTTAATGTATGCGGTCAGATTGCGTTTCACTTCTTGACTGTCCTCATGATTTCCCACAATGCCGATGATAAAATCATCGGCATATCTGATATATGCCAATCTTTTATCTGTTTTGGATATGCACGGGAGTGTACGCATTCTTTTCTCTGCTGCTTGTTTCTGTTTCACCAATAAGTCTTTTTCTGTTTCGGTACATTTTGAGAGTTTTATGTTTATTTTCCTTATTTCGGATATACACTTTGAATATGCAGGGTCATATGCTCGTTCACGGGGTTTATCAAATTCCTTTTTAATATCTGCAATGTGTTTATCAAGTTCGTTCAGATAAATATTTGCTAATATTGGTGATATAATTCCGCCTTGCGGAGCTCCGCTGTATGTATTATGGTATTTCCAATCTTCCAGATATCCCGACTTTAAAAATTTATACAACAACTGTATAAATCGGGCATCCTTTATTTTCTTTGATATAACTGATACTAAGGTTTGATGGTCAATATTATCAAAGCAGCCTTTTATATCACCCTCTACGAACCACTTGACACCTGTAAAGTCATTTCTGAGTTGTTCCAAAGCTGTATGGCAACTGCGTTTAGGTCGAAACCCATGAGAATTATTGCTAAAAACAGGTTCATAAATAGCCTCTAAAATCATTCTCATAACTTCTTGTACCAATTTATCCGTAAAGCATGGTATGCTTATAGGTCGCATTTTACCATTCGCTTTTGGAATTGATATACGACGCGTAGGCTTTGGCATAAATGTATTGTCAGATAATTTTTTGATTATTTTTTCAATATATTTTTCGCTGAAGCCATCTGCCGTGTCCTCATCAATCCCTTTCGTACTCGCACCGTTATTCGCATATAATTTTTGATATGCAACATAATATATGTCCTTGCGGAGCATATACCTAAAAACTCTCGTAAACACCTCATCGTGGTGTTTCATGGAATTTTGACTAATTTTCTCTAAAATCTCTGTTGTTGGTTGCATTTGAGGTCTTCCTCCCTAATCAATTTTCGATTTTAGCACGTACAAACTGCAACCCTTCGCCTTGTGAGCGGTTTTCCCGCTTCCGTTTTTACGGCAATCCCTGTCTTTTCAAGGTTCTCCGACTACTATGGTTGCTCCGTTGCCATATCGGATATTCAGTGTCATCTCTCTCATAAGTTCGAGATTTATCACTTATTCAGCATTACACATAGGCTGATAACAGCCGTTCCGACTTAGGCAATCCTCAGTTAACGTAATTGGTAGGTAAATGTGAATTGTCGGATATGCTTTCGTTCTTTTAATACGTGTTCTCACGCTCGTTTTACAAGATGTTGATAACCCAACAGTCGGTGACTGCCACTGTTGTTTCTTGTAAGAGCAGTGTCAGATAAATTTCTGCTCCCCACCCGGGAATGGAAACTCAGAACTCACATTCAACATATGTAGTTTTATCCTCATATTCACGTTGTCATTGCAGTTCAGTCGTACCTAATTATCTTTTGGTAACTTACCGCTTTCTTGCCGTGCTATGTTCCCGTGTCGGCTTTCGCCTTTCGGTTAAGCAAGTTGACTACTCCGTTATCTTAGAGTGTAGTACCTTAATCTACTGTCAATTACGCCCTATCTGAGCGCACATCGCCACCCGGAGAATTTACAAATACTGTTAAATCACCGTCTATGCTGTCAAGCTCGGATTTAAAGAGTTTCGGCGTCACCTCATCGCCCCACCATGATTCTTCAGCAATCGGACCGTTTAAGATGAGGATGTTTTCGGTTATATCCTCATTGTCTGCTGTGTTTGTTGCCTTTTTAAAGTCCCAAAATTTATTCATTTTTTTGTCGCTCCTTTTCATTCTGTACCTTGTGATTTTGCAAAATTCCCGGCATTGGTGAGGTCTACCATGTTCCCGTTGCATAGGTATCTGTCACCGCCAAGTTCTGCCGGTATCTTGTTCATATCCTCAAGCTCACGTATATCGTTCGTACTCATCCAGCCGTTCTGTCTTGCAATCGCATATCCATTCATACGGCTTGCAAAATCTCCCCGTAACATTCCGTCAACGTTGAATTTTACAAAATATACACCTTTTTCATTCACACTCAAAAGCTTTTGACAGATACTCTGCTCAATCCTTACAAGCCACGGTCTTATGGTATTTACAATAAAATCAAGGCTTTGCTGCTCGATATTTGAAAAGCTTGATTTTTCAAGGTCTGCCACCATATGCGGAGGCACTCTGAATATCCGGCAAATCTCATTTATCTGAAACTTTCGTGTTTCAAGAAACTGTGCTTCGTTCGGCGGTATGGATATGGCTTTAAAGGTTACGCCCTCCTCCAAAACCGCCACACGGTGAGAGTTGCTTGTTCCGCCGTATACCTCATTCCAGCTTTCACGAAGCTTTCTCGGATCTTTCAAAACGCCCGGATGCTCCAAAACGCCGCTCGGATTTGCGGAATTTGCAAAAAATCTCGCACCGTATTCCTCCGCCGCAATAGAAAGACCGATTGCATTTTTAGTCATTGCAATCGGTGAATATCCAATAAGTCCGTCATATCCCAAACCCGGTATATGCAGAATATCAGTATTGCTTAAAGTATGCCGCTGTCCTTTGGTATCTGTATAAATGTAATATATTTCTCCCGTAATATCCGAACGGTAAACCTCCATCTTATCCGGCAGCAGAGGATACAGTTCAATGATCTCGCCTTTGCCGTTTCGGATAATCTGAGCATATGCATTTCCCCATAACAAAAGATGACTGACAATTGTTTCTCTGAAAACAAAAGCAGTCATCTCATGATTTGGTTCATCGTGTAAAAGATAGTAGAGCGGATGCGTGCAGTCTTTTTCTTTTCCGTTATCCGTGTATTTGTATAGATGCAGCGGCAGACTGGCTATGGTTTCGGCAATGATACGGACGCAGGCATACACCGCTGTCTGCTGCAATGCCGTCCGTTCAGTCACAGCCTTGCCCGACCATGACCTGCCGATATGAAACCAGCTTGTTCCGACAGAGGCATTGCGCGGTTTATCCCGTGATTTAAAGAATGATTTAAAGATATTCATGGTGTATCCCTCCTCAAATTACCAAAACACCGCGTTCATCATAAACCGATGATGTGTTCACATTCATGTTGCGCACGGCTCTGTCCAATGCCATAATCGTACTGACCGCACCGTCTATTCTCTCTGTTGAGTGTTTCTTTGACGGCTTTATATTTTCAGCGGCATCGGTTTCAACGCACACATTATCAAAATTCCACCTAAGAACCGGATTCATATTATGCACAATTTTGTTTTTAAGCACAAGCGTGAATATCTCCTTTGTCGGCGGTGACATATCCTTGAAGCCTTGCCCGAACGGCACCATTGTTAAACCTTCGTCCATCAGATTTAATATGATTTGTGTTGCGTTATATCGGTCATATGCAATTTCTTTTATAACAAACTCGCTTGCAATTTCTTTAATGTCTGCCTCTATTCTGCGGTAGTCAACCACATTTCCCTGTGTTGTCCGAATATGGCCTTGTGCTTTCCACACATCATACGGAACATGATCGCGGTTCACTCGTTTTTTAAGATTATCATCCGGTATCCAAAAATACGGAACAATAATATATTTTTCATTTTCGTTTCTCGGCGGAAACACAAGCACAAAAGCCGTTAAATCAAGTGTAGTTGAGAGGTCAAGTCCGCCATAACATTCACGTCCCTTTAAAAGTGATAAGTCCACTATCTCATTACATTCGTCCCATTTATCCATCGGCATCCAACGGGTGGACTGTTTAACCCACTGATTAAGACGCAACTGTCGGAACAGATTTTCCTCTGCCGGGTTGTCTTTGGCACTCATATATGCGTTTCGTACCTTTTCAATATCTATCGTGTACCCGAGTGACGGATTTGCTCTGTACCAGTTTTCCTCACTCGTCCAATCCTCGTCATCCGGCAGACCGTATATTGCAGGATAGAATGTGGTGTCTATCTTTCTGCCTTCCAAAATATCCACCGCTTTTTGATGTTGCTCAAAGCATATGCTGTTTCTGTCTGTTCCTGCTGTGGTTATGAGAAAAAACAGTGGCTGCATTCTTGCGTCACCGGAGCCTTTTGTCATAACATCAAACAAATCACGATTCGGCTGTGCATGGAGTTCATCGAATATAACGCCGTGAATATTTAAACCATGCTTTGTAAATGCCTCCGATGAAAGCACCTGATAGAAACTGTTTGTTGGTTTATATACAAGCCGTTTTACCGACATTACGGGTTTTATCCGTTTTTTCAGTGCCGGACACTGGTCAACCATATCCACAGCAACATCAAAAACAATGCTTGCCTGCTGACGGTCGGACGCACAGCCGTAAACTTCAGCGCCCCATTCCATATCGCCGCAGGTAAGATACAGCGCCACACCTGCCGCAAGCTCCGATTTACCGTTCTTTTTCGGGATTTCCACATACGCCGTGTTATATTGTCTGTAACCGTTTATTTTTACAGTTCCGAATACGTTTTTTATAATCTCATTCTGCCAGGGGAGCAGGTCAAACGACTTCCCGTGCCATTTACCTTTGGTATGTTTCAGACTGCTTATGAAGTTTATTACGCGTTTTGCCTTATTTTCGTCATACATCAGCCTTACCACCGCCAAGCGTTAAAAGATGTTCCATTAAATCATCATCGCTGTCCGAATTTGAGGCATCAGCTGCAATACGGCTGCGTGATGATGGTGTTAATCCGAACTGTTCACAAAATCTGTTCATAAGCCGCAAATATGTCTGTGCGATTGACACCTGCGGAACCTGCTGCCAGTACCCGGACGGTGTTTTCACGATTGCACCGTGCCGCGATATGAATTCCTCGGCTTCTTTCCAGCGGGCATACGCCTGACAATATCCTGCAAAAGCGGTCATGTCCACCTCTGTTAATATTCCAATCTGTTCCATCTGCTTTGCAAGTCTGCGCCATTCTTTTCTTGCGTCGGGTTCAAGCCATTTAGGGCATGGCGGTGCTTTTTTCACAGGGCGCGGTTCATTTGTATTAATTTCTCTTTTACCGGGATTGCCTTCCAGCTCCTTTAAAGCTGACGGTTTCGGTTTTCTGCCTCTTTGTGCCACAAGTGTCACCTCCTCCGTGCATAAAAATAAGCCGCACGAATGCGACTTCAAAATTTATATAGAGAGAAACAGAACCTAAACAGAACATTTTACGGCTCCGTTTCAATATTGTTTTGTTTAGTTATTGCTCTTAAGAATTATCGAAAGTGCAGTTTCGGTGTTTTTGTCAATCGGTGCAATATCCTCACCGCGGTCATAGTTATATACCACTCTGCCGCCGCGTTTAATCGTAAGCTTTGAAATCCGTCCTCCGTTAATTCCGTATTCGGAACCTTCTTCATATTGTTTCAGCCAATAATAAAAAATTTCTCCGTTTACGCTGACTGTTCCTTCTTTCCACATAATGCAAGACTCCTTATCTGTTTTTCTTTCCAAGTTCGTATGCCAGATCGGAAGAGCACACGTCTGAACTCCAGTC
>OQVL01001644.1_pt1 | contig 13471 bp, 5 predicted proteins | sample 1691501 | NCBI WGS metagenome assembly OQVL01 (sample SAMN03418253, study PRJEB22391) | human gut metagenome | biome: human-gut; feature: organic feature; material: feces | host: Homo sapiens | place: Tanzania | collected 2013-01
TTTGTCGTGGGCCTTGATACCTTTGGCAAGTTTTTCCGGCGTTACGTCGTCGTTGTTCTGCTCCGCACTGCCGAAGGATAGTTCACCTTCGAGCGCAAAGGCAAGTTGGTCGTTTACAAACAGCCACACCTTACCGTCGATACGTGCAATTGCCAACTTGGTGTAGTTGTCGCCCGTGTAGGAAATGGAATACTGCTTGCTTTGCTTTGCGTAGTCCTTCCACATGTAGTCGCCGCCGGACGCAATACTTTGCACCCAACCGACGTACTGTCCCTTGTAATCCGACTGACAGTCGATGTTGAAGAACATAAAGTAGTTGTTTTGCGCGCGCATCATAATGCCGATCTTGGGGTACTTGTCGCCGCAGTAAGCCTTGGTGTGGTTAAGCACGGACAGTTCCGCCTCCACATACAGCACGTTGCTTACCACATCTTTGAAGTACAGCATTTGTTGATTGCCACACCACGTTTTGTCTACGTAAGCGTTTTCGGTGCCGTCGTCGTGAGTAAGGTCGTAGCCGTAGTTGCTTACAAATTTACCGGCCTTGCCGAATGTCTTGCTTTCGTAAGTGGGCAACGGCGCACCGACATCGGGGTTGGTGAAACCGTATTCGGTAAATTCCAGCACGGGTGCCGCATTTTCTTCGTTGCGACCAAGCAGAACTATTTCGTTGAGCGAAATTTTCTGATCGGCCGCCGCGTTGATGGTAATTTCGATTTTGTTAACAGGCAAATCGTCAAACTCTACAATGGCGTTTGCACCCGGGTACATAACTTCGGAGAAACCGTCGGTGTTCCAATCCGCCCAGGCTCCGGTAAGGTTGATGTTTTTCGCTTCAGCAACTGCCGTCGAGTTTGCGCCCGTCTTGTAGTACAGTTTAATGCTGTTGATACCCCAGAAAGCGTTGTCGTAAATCGTGCTGTTGTAAATCATCAGCGAGCGTGCCGTAACAAACTTGTCAAAGCTCATGGTGATTACCGTCTTGCCGCCGCTTGTGGTAAATTCCTGTACGGGGTCGCTGCCGTGCACCTTCAGTACGCCGTCGGTAAGCCAACTTACATCGTTGTCGCTTGCCGCATTGTTTACGGTGATTGCAGCCTGGTCTGCGATGTTCCCGTATCCCGAAATCTCGGAAGGCAACGGTTGGTAACTGTACGTGGGACCGTTGGCATGCATAACCTTTTGTCCGTTGCCGTTGTCAATGAAACTTATGGTATCTACAGCCAGCGCACGACCGCCGTCGATGCCTGTACGGTTGTAGAAAGTGTGGTAAGCAATCATCAGTTGGTCGCCGCACTTAATAAACGCGTGGTGACCTGCGCTGGACAGAAAGCCGCTCCATGCGCCGTCGGTAGCGATGATCTGACCGCCTTCGCCGGGTTGCAACTTTGTGTAGTCGCCAAGGGGACTTGTCGCGATTGCCTGACGAACCTGATACATTTCCTGCGTGTAGGGGTACACCGAAAATGTCATGTAGTAGGTGCCGTCTTTGTAGTACACATAAGGTCCTTCGTTGACGCTTGCGCCTGCCTGACGACCTTCGTCGATGGCAACTTCGTCTTTCGTCGTCGTGTAGTACAGGTGGGTCAATTCCTTCAGCGTCGAGTAGTCGGGGGTCAGCCAGTCAATCATTTCCACGCCGAAGATTGTTTGCCCGTGCCATACGCCTGCGCCGTCGTTGCCGTAGCCGCTGTAATACAGGTACTTTTTGCCGCTGACCGGGTCAACAAACGGGTGAACGTCGATAGCATAGGAACGCGTAATGGACTTGTCCGTAATTTCGCTGTTGGCTGCGGTGAAGTCATACGCAGGGTGAGGATTCTCGGGGTAGTAGGTTACAAAAGGTCCGTAGGGGCTGTCCGAGTACACCACGTCGATGCACTTCTGCGTTACGGGCGTGTCGCCGTTGTAGCCGACGATCTTGTCCGCATTGAAGAACATAAGGTACAAGTCCTGTTCTGCGTCGTACCTTACTTCGGGTGCCCAGTGGTTGGTGTAGTCCCACGCGGTGTCGAAGTCAGGCTGATAGGCAACACCCTTGTATTCCCAGTTGGTAAGGTCGCGGCTGCGCCAGCACTGAATACCGTAGCAGTTTACAAGGTCGCTTGTGCCGTATGCGTAAAACCAGCCTGCTTCCTCGCCGTGGTCAATGTAAATCACATCGGGGTCGGCAATCTGGAAGTTGAGTTGGTTGAGGTAGTACAGATTTTTGTTGTATTCCGTACTGCTGCTCATGTTTTCGTTGGTGATGTAGGAAAACGTGCCTTTTGCCTCCTGCGGCTTTTGTTCGGCAGGAGTGCATGCAATTGGCAGTATCATTGTCGCCACCAGCACCGCTGCCAGCAACAAGTTGACAAATTTTTTCATAGTATCCTCCGTTACGGATAATTGCTTTTGTGCGACTTGCGGAGCATACGCAATCATGCTCAATCACGCCGCCCACCCGTCTGCCGTTAGTTACATTTAGTTTCGCACTTTTTACCGCGGATTATGTCCGCTGCGTCACATCGCCGCAAATTACAACTTCATACCGCTTGTTGCGATACCTTCGATGAAGTAGTTTTGCGCCACCGCGTAAATGACAAGCGTCGGGATAAGCGCGACAATCGAGCCTGCCATGATGGTCGGCACGTTGCTCGAATAAGAACCCTGAAAAGACTTAAGCGCAATCTGCAATGTGTACCACTCGGGGTCCTGCAAGTACAGGTAGGGTCCGAAGTAGTCGTTGTAGCCGCCGATGAAGCCCAGTAGTCCCTGTGCAAACAATGCCGGTACGGACAGCGGAACCATGATTTTCCAGAAAATCTTGAAGTAGCCCATACCGTCCAGTTTTGCCGCTTCGATAAGTTCCGTCGGAATGCCGCTGTAGAACTGGCGCATGAAGAACACGCATGTCGCCGCGCCGAACATACCGGGAATCATAAGGGGCAACGGGGTGTCGGTCCAGCCGATCATGTCGTAAATCATGTAGGACGGTGTAAGCATAATCGTACCGGGAATCATCATTGTGAGAAGCAGAAAACCGAACAGCAGATTTTTACCCTTGAAACGCAACTTGGCAAAAGCATACGCGCTGATTGCCGAGCAGAACAAACCGAGAATTGTCGGCGGAATGATGATGATAAGGGTGTTTATGAAGCCGCGCAACATAATCGGCATGGGGAAATCGCCCGCGCTTGCCGTGTAGGTGAACACTTCCTTGTAGCCCTGGAATGTAAATTCCTTGGGGAAGAAGGAAAATTCGGGGTCGGTCGCTTCCTGCCACGTCTTGAACGAGGTCATGATTACGATGGAAAACGGTGCCAGTATCCATATTGCGAAGATAACAAGCGCAAGATAGATGAGTACTTTGCCTACGATACGTTTCGTCTTTGCACGCTGAGGTGCGTTCAGTTTGTAATTAAGATTATCAGTCATAACTCACCCACAACCTTGAAACGGCAAAGTTGATTACCGTAAACACCAGGATAATTGCCGCAAGCAGCCATGCGGTAGCCGAAGCCACGCCCATGTTGTAATACTTGAAGGCTTGTCTGTACAGGTAGAACACTACCGTTACGCCTGCGTTGTTTGGTCCGCCTCCGTCGCTTATGATTTGCGGACGGGCAAATTCCTGCAATGCGCCGATGATACCCGTGATAAGCAAGTAGAAAGTCGTCGGTGAAATTGCCGGCAACGTTACGTGCAGGAAACTCTGGAAAGAGTTTGCACCGTCAACCTTTGCCGCTTCGTACAGCGAGTTGTTGACGTTGGTCAGCGCGGCGCCGTACAAAATAATGCCGTAACCGGTACCGGACCACACGCCCATAATGATAAGACAGGGAATAAACGTTGCTGCGTCGCCCCACCAGTCGGTCGGTTTCTGTCCCGGTGCGGTAAACAAGCGGTTTATGATACCGTAGTTAGTGTTGAAAATCCACTGCCACATAAGCGTGATTGCCACAACGGAACACACATACGGAATGAAGTAGATTGTACGGAACACCTTTTTGCCACGAATATTTTTTGTAAGCAGAAACGCCACCACAAGCGCAAGAATGATGTTGATAAACGTGGACAGGCTCATGTAGAATGTGTTGCCGATACTCTGCCAGAAGATGCTGTCGCTCAGCACTGTCACAAAGTTTTGTCCGTGGTTGAAGTAGGAATTGTCAAAGTTGAAGCCCTCGATGTGCATAAACGCCATAAAGATGGCGAGTATCATCGGGACAAGACCGAACAACAGAAAGCCGATTACAGGCATAAGCGACAGCAGAAGTCCGCTGACGTTTTCCTTGTTGTTCTTTTTGCGTGTTTTGTACACACTGTCGAGATACATAACAATCTCTCCTTGAATTACCGCCGTTGCGACTTCCCGTTGTCGGAAAGTCGCAACGCAGGTTAATTTTTCGTACGTTTGTTGCCGATCGGGCGGCGGATCCGGTCTGATTTAACCGACTTCGCCGCGCGATATCAACGGCTGAATGTCATACCTTGATATGACTTACTTTGTTGCCAGTGCGTAACTGATCAACTTTTTGAAGGTCTTTGCGTATTCTTCGCAAGCGTAGAAGTCTTCCATGGTCTTCTTACCGTTACGAACGTCGCCGTTAAGCACGTTTGCCCAGTCGTCGATCCATTCCTTATTCTTCAGATACCACCAGTCGCCTGCGGTTTCGTATTCAGTTGCGTCAATGAAGATCTTGGAGTTTCTGGGTGCTTGGTCGCTTTGCAGGAACACTTCGCTGTTTGCAAGTTTCTTCTGCAAAGGAATTGCAAATCCTGCCTGAGCCTGCAATGTCTGACCTTCTTCGCTTCCGCAGTATTCGATAAACTTCCATGCGGCGTTTGCGACCTTGCTCTTGGTGCTGATGCACAGCGCTACCGAGCCGCTGTGACCTGCTTCCACGCCGTGAACGGTGATGTTGCCTTCGCTGTCGTACTGTTTGTACATGGGCAGGGGCGCTACGTCCCAACCTTCGTTGCCCATTTGCTTACGGAAGTTGGTTACGTTCCAACGACCGTCTACAAGCATTGCAACCTGTCCGTTGGCAAACGCGTTTGTCTTACCGCTGTCGCCGCCGATCGAACTGGGGGTCGGGGTGATGCCGTAGCCCTTCAGGTTGCCGCTAACCGTCGTGTCTGTGTCGGACGCAAGACGAACGAATTCGACAAATGCGTCCCTCTGGCTGGGCAGTACGTTAAGTTTGCCCTGGCTTGCAAGTTGTTGCACTTCGCTTGTTACGGTGTAAGTACCTTTGTTTGCTTCCAGTACGTCCGCGTCTGCGGTTGTGCCGTACTTGGTCATGTCGATTTTGTCAACATATTCGACAATCTGACCTGCCTTGTAGGTTTTGCCGTTGACGGTTACGCTTTCAACGTTGTCGGGTACGATGTAGTTGGGCGTGGGATCCATCAGCGTAAAGTCGTAGTAGTAACCGCGGTAAGCAGGGTCGGTGGTCGGGATACGTTGAATGCAGTCGCCGCCTACAGACCAACCGTAGTTGAACCACCATTCGGTAAAGTAGCCGTAACCGCTTGTCTTGCCCAGTGTGTCGCGCATGTAGGACTGTACTTTGTTTGCGCATGCAACGGTTTCGTCCCAGCTCATGGGTACCTGGTTGTTGAAGTAGTACTTACCGCCAAGTTCGAAGTAGCCCTTTTCTTTGACTGTGCCTTCGATACCGTACTGAGCCTTGGTCTTGCCTCTGCTGTCGGCTGCGCCATTGTTGTTGAATGCGTCAAGGTCTGCCGTGTCAACGCTGATTACGGTGATACCTGCGTGCTCGAAGTACTTTTCGTTGTAGAAAATTGCCGTAGGACCAAGGTCCTTGGGTACGCCGTAGAAACGTCCGCTGTCGGTGTTGGTAAGACCTGTCTTGACGTCGTACTTGTAACGTTCGGTAACGTTTTCCCACATGTCTTCGATGTTGTAGGTTTTACTTTTGGTTGCAAGTTCGGTGATGTCCATAAGGTAACCCAGTTCCGCATATGCTTTGTAACCGCTGTCGCCTACGTAGAATACGTCGGGCGGATTGCTGCCGGAAAGGCTGAGTCCCAATGCGTTGCTGTAGTCACTGCCGGACTTCTGGACAAGTTTTACTTCGATTGCACCCTTGTTTTTAGCATTGAAGTTGCTTACGATTGTTTTGAAAACCTCAAATTCCACACTGTCGCAGTTTGCCCAGAAGGTCACCTTTGTCGCCTTGGAATCGGGTTTTTGAATGATGTTGCCGTCCTCGTCAAGGTCTACGTCGTTGTTGGGACCGCCGCATGCGGCAAGCGAAACAATCGTCGTGACCACAAGCAGAGCCGCCAGCAACCAGCCGATGAATTTCTTCATTGTTTTTTACCTCCGTAAATGATGTTTCTGTATTCCTTTGAGCGTCGTTTGTTGCAATGTATTGCCGTAATTTGTAACTAAAAAGTCAATACGTAGTAAAAATTTGCAGACAAACGATAAATCTCATAGTTGCCTTTTGAGTAGCGTCAGGCGGTTTCGCCGTCTACGATAAATATGTCGTCCAGCACCGTTGTCGCAACATTGCCGCCGTTGCCGCCGATTTGCGCCATCAACTTGTCCACGGCAAGACTTGCAAAACGCTCTTTGCTGTAACCAACGGAAGAAATGCGCCCGTTCATGGCGATTTCGTTCTGAATGTCGTCAAAGCCCACCACAGCCATGTTTGCGCCATGCTCGCGCAGAAGGGTAAGCACTTCCAGCGCGAAGAAGTCGTTGAACAGAAACAGGCAGTCGGGCTTTTGTTCCCAGGTAAGTATTTCCGACACAAACTTGCGGTAAGCGTTTACGTCGCATTGCATGTTGAACAACGCTTTTGCTTCCACCCCGTGGGTAGCAAACTGCTCGACAAAGCCTTCGGCACGATCCTTGCTGCACGCAAGCGCGGTTGTTTCGCCGAGATACACGGGTTTTCGGTAGCCCTTGTTGTACAGAAATTCCGCCGCCGCACGTCCGCCGCCCTCGTCGTCCAGCAGTACGGTTTCCACACTGCGGCTTGTCTTACGACCAACGACCACAAGCGGCAGATTGTGGTTTTCCAGAAGTTCCAGCGTTTCTTCGTCCGGTTCAAGGAAGGAAATTACACCGTCCACGTTGTTGGACAACGCACGCTTGGCAACGTTCGGCCCGAAAAACGGGTTGTCGTTGATAAGCGTTACAAACGAGTAACCGTACTTGCTCAGTTCCGCCCACAGGTAGTTGGTCATGATGGAGTAAAACGGGTTCAGCAGGCTGTCGTACAGTATGCCTACCGTTTTGCTGCTGCCCTTGCGAAGAGTCGTAGCCGCGCGGTTGGGAATGTAGCCCATTTCGGCGGATATATCGCGCACTCGCTGTTTGGTTTTTTCCGAGATGTCGGGGGCGTCCATAAGCGCGCGTGATATGCAGTTGACCGACAGTCCGCATTTTATTGCAATGTCCTTGATGGTTACCCTCTTTTTCATTTTTTCCTCTTTTCGTTGTTTGCAAAACGGCAATATTTACGACGTTACACCACGTTTACATTTTTGCAAACATTCCCGTTATTACGGAATCCTTGACGAAACGGCAATTTTAGCGGAATTGGACCGCCGTTGCCGTTTTGCCAAAGATTCCTCGGAGGGCGTTTGCCCTCCGAAGAAAGATTGAGTTTTGTTGTTACTTGCGGACAAAGTCCGTGCGGGTAACAGTGTTGGGTTGAGTTGCGTTCACCCACGGGTCAAGGATCCAGCCCCAACCGCCGTCGGCAACGGCAGATACCATGAGAGGTATTTCTTCTGCATTTACATAGTCGCCGAGGTTTGCCTTCGCTACAAAGATTTCAAATACGGTCTTGTAGGTGTAGCCTTCCACGTCGCTTACAGCGGACGTGTAGGCAAAGTCGCAACCTGCAACGCCGTTGTTCCAGATGCAGCAAGCACGTTGTGCACTCTTTTCCCAATCTGTACCGAAGCGGAATTCGATATTGAGATAGTTCCACCATTCGTTACCGTTACCTTGAATTACCGTCGTGTAAGACACGTTGTGGTACATAGTAACGCCGATGTAAACGCCTGCGTCGCTAAGTTTTGCTTGCGTGTACGCCGTTACGCCTTTTGTACGGGTGGATGTGTTGGTGTTTTCCCACTTCGTTGTGCCTGTCCAGAATTCGTCATCAAGCACGCCGTCAATGTTTACGTTGTCGAAAATCTGCGCAACGTTTTCGGCACCTGCGCCGTTTGCAGAAACTCTTACGTATCTTGCGCCCCAGAAGCCTTCCTGCCATCCGCCGAAGCCTGCGCCTGCGATACCGAATCTTACACCGTAAGTTTCTGCGGGATTTGTAATGGGGATAAAGAATTCCGCAATTGTCGTGTAATTGCCTTGTTCGCCGGTGCAACTGTAGTAACTCTTAGAGATGAGTGCCGAGCCACGGAACATTCCGTCAACAAATGTGAAGGGTGCCCATGTGTCTTCCAGTACAAATTCGATGTTGTCGTTGTCTGCCCAACCGTCGGCAAAGGAAGACTTGTTTTTGTGATTGATTGTAAACAGGAAGTACAGTCCGTCAGTGCCTACATAGCCCTGAACTTTGACGTGTGCCTTGTCCCAACTACCGGTTTCAACGTAGGACGTGCCGTATTTTTCCGAAGCAACGCCGTCAATCGTTTCGTCGGCAGGAGTTCTGTTGACAGTTGTCACAAGACCGTTTTTGGTTGCAAACAGATTTGCGGGACGAGAATAACTTCCGCCCAATTCCCAGTTAGCGTCGGCTGCGCCGCCGATAGCGGCTTGCGCCCACCAGGAGTGACTGTCATATCTTGCATTACTGCAATCGATTACGTGCGCTTTTTCATTTGCAATGCACCAAGCGTAGTTAAGTTGCATTCTTTCGGCGTTCCATGCGGTACCGAGAGTTTCCTTTGCAATAAACAGTTCGATTGTGTGTTGGTACTTTCCGCTTACGATTGCGATTTCGTAATAGTAACCGTCAACGGGGTTTGCGCCGTCGGTTGCAAGCGCGACAATCTGATTGCTGTTGTTTACGGCAAATCTCATGCCTGCCACGTAAAACTCGAAGTTTACGTTGTTCCAGAAGTTTTTGTCGTTTTGCGGATTGGTAGCCGTTCTTGCAACGGTGTACACCCAGATACCGTCGTCGGTAATTACGCTGCGCACGGACATGCTTCTGTCACCGCTTACGCGTGTAAAGAATTCTTCGCCGTAGCTTTCTTCCAGTACGCCGTCGGTCTTGATTGCGCCGTCGGTCTTGTTGCCATAAACCATACCGAAGTCGGCGGTAACGGTGATGTCGCTGTTTACAACCACTTTGTAAACGCCGTCGGTTGCTTCGACCTTTTTGCCGCCAACGTACAGATTGACGATGTTCCAGGGTGCAACGGAAGCAAACGTTACGGTGTCGCCTTCCAGCGGCGAGTAGTTGTCGGCGGTAAGTTTGTCGGCAACTGCGCTTACGTCTACCTTATATCTACCCTTTAACTCTACAGTAACCGTAACGTCGCCGTCGGGCATTACGAAACTGTACTTGCCGTCAACTGCTTCGATTGCTTTGTCGTTGACGAGTACGTTATTTATTATGATTCCTTCTTCGGTCGTGATGGCGATGTTGACAATGTCGCCCTTGCGAGCCGTCGTCTTGTCAACTTCCACCGTTGCGCCGGTAACTTCATTTACAGTTACGGTGTGGGGATAACGCATACCGTGTACAGAAACGGTTGCATACTTTTCGATCGCTTCCCAGTTAAAGTTGTTGCTAAGGTCGGAAACCCAACCATGCATTTTAACAGAAATTTCTTCGCTTTCGCTTGTATAACCGTCAAAGTACACGTACGGAATAAAGAATTCCACCGAGGTCTTGTTAAGGCTGCCGTCCTTGGTTGTTACGATGTCGCCTGCGACAACGCCGCCAAGTCCATATGCCTTACCATTGTTGAACCACACGGCACGCTGCGCATCCTGGTTTGTTCCTGTACGGAATTCAATGTTGAGGTAGTTCCACCAAGCGGATCCGTCACCTTGAAGCACAGTTCCGATTGCCGCCTCGTGCCATACGTTTGCGTAGAAGTAAACGCCGTTGCTGCCCTTGACTGCCGCAATTGTGTAGTGACCACCGTTTGTTCTTGCGCCGAAGTTCTGAGTGTTGCCCAGTACTTCTTCCGTCCAGATGCTTTCGTCTGCCACACCGTCCAGAGTAACGCCGTCGGCTGCTTTAAGACCGAGCATTGTGCCGATTTCGTCGGCAGTGCCTGTGGTTGAGGCAACGTTGCTCACAGTCATGTTGCGGTGGAAGCCCATCACGCCGCCGATAAAGGTGTCGGTCTCGGTGCCTTCCAGTACCAGCGAAGAAACAAGTTTGTCGTTTACAAACAGGTACATCGTGTTGCCGACCTTGGCGATACCCAGTTTAGCCGTTGTGGATTCGATAAGGATGTCGGTGCTGCTGCCGGCGCCTTGCTTGTTCCACTGCCAGCCTGCGTCGCAGGTGATGTTGAAATCGTTTGTTGCCGTGCGGCTGTAAACAATTTGACTGTATCTGCGGTCTGCCGCTGCAATGCTGTCAGCCACGTCAATGTAGCCAAACACCTTGTAAGTGCTGTTAGCCGCAAACATACCTACCTTCGTCCACACGTCGGAGGCAAGGGTCTTGTTGGGGCTTGTTACGTTTGCCGTCAGGTAGAAGTTTGCAGAGGGTTGCATACCCTTGAACCACAGTACCTGTGCGCCTTCGCCGTCGTTGGTTACGGTGCCGTCTTCGTTGTACTTCCATGCGCCGTTGCTTACGTGCGTGCTGTCGTAGTCGCCTACGGTGTCGTTACCTGCGCTTTGCGGGTAACCGATTGCTTCCATGATGAGTTTGCCCCATTGCGGATAGCCCCATTCCTTGTTGAGATGCAATCCGTCGTACAGCATGTCGGCGCGCGTCGTGCCGTCGCTGTTTACGCCCACGGACGTTACGTCAACGTATATGAGCCATGCAAGGTCTTTTGCGTAGTCCTCGACAAGTTTGTTCATCTTGTCATACTCTGCGCACTTGGCTGCAAACATCGTGTTGTGTATAAGGCTTACCCAGTAGATTTCCGCCGTCGGGAATACTTCGTGGTAGGCGGTCATCATTTTCTTGAAGCGGTCGAATGCCGTTTCTGCAGTTGTGTTGCCGTCGTCAATGTCGTTTACACCGATGTGGAACACAAACTTTTCAGGATTGTACAGTTTGCTGAGAAGCGTTACGCTGTCCGTCCAATAGTTGATTTGCGTACCGCCGACGCCGATGTTTGCTTTCTTTTCGATTGCTGCTGTCTGCAATCTCCAACCCATGCCGTCTTCGCCGCCGAGATTCTTCCAGAAGTCCATGTAACTGTCGCCAAGGAACAGTACGTCAAGGTCTTCACGGTTGACTTCCTTTACGTGACTTTGGAATTCGTCACTTGTCACGTCGTTTGTTACGCTGTAGTTGGTAACTTCCATTGTGTAGCCGAAGCTCTTGAATCCCATTACCGCGTTTTCCGAAGCGTTGAACGCAGTCTGACCTACAAGTTTGTCACCCAGCCACATGAAAACCATGCCGTCGTGAGCCGTAAGACCGAGAGTGATTGTTTTTGTAGTAAGGTCAAATGCTTCGCCCGTTCCTGCAAGGCTGATCCAACTTGCACTCCAACTGCCGTGTCCGACGTTGTAACCGAGCGAACGGCCGCTGATCATGCCGATGTCCTTGGGCGTTGTGTCGTTGCCGATTACGGCATCTACGTAGAAGAATACACCATTCTGGCTTGCGCCGTCAAACAACATAAGACCGAACTTACCGTAGTTTTCCGAAGTGTTGCCCATACCGGTAAGTTTGAAGGTTGCCTTTGCATACAGGCTGGTGCCCTTGGTGCGGTACATTACTATGTTGTTGTCGGCGTCGTTGCCGTTGAGTACGGCTTTGCGGTTGGCGTAATTGACGTCCGTTTCGGCATAGTCCTCGGTGAGGTCCCAGCCGCGACCCGTTTCGATTGCGGTGTCACCCTTACCCAGCATGCCTGCGCCGTACAGATAGTAGTTGTCGCTGAGTTTGCCGTCCTTAAGCAGGTAATACGTGTCGGCATTGCCGATTTCGCCGTTGCCGTATGCAGCGACGTTTGCCATCGTGCGGTCATTGTTGGAAAGTACGGGAAGTACCGTAAGGTTGTTTTCCGCCGTTTCCTTGTTGGTGCCTAAGGTTGTGTAAGGAACTTCAAACGTTGCCTTGTAACCGACAACTTCGCCGTCAACCACCCATGCAACGATTGTTGCGCCGTCAATTGCGGTTTCCGCGTCGGCTGCATATGCGCCGTTTGTCACTTTGTAAACCTTACTGCCGGAAACAAGCAATTCAACGCCGATGTTGTCATTGCCGATTGAGCCGCCTGCGTATGCGTTGCGACCGATGTACAGACCTACACCGTCGGCAGAAGTTACCACGCTGTCGGTGACGTATGCCGTGAGGCTAAGTCCGTTGTCGGTGTAAGCAAGCACCACGTCAGCAGTTGCAAGTGCGCCCGCCATTGCGCGGCTGGTAAGTCTTGCTGTAGCGTTTTGCGGTGCGGCGTCGGTGCTGACGTTTGCGGCCGTTGCGAATGTCGCCGTTACGGTAACGTCGCCGTCGGGCATTGCGAAACTGTACACGCCGTCTTTTGCCACAAGCACTTCGCCGTTCAGTTTAACGTCGGTAAGCGTGTAACCGAATGCGGCCTTTACCGTAAGAGTAACGATTTCGTCCTTGACGGCAACAGCCTTGTCGGCGGACACTTCGCCACCTTTAACTGTGGAAACTGTCACTTTGTGCTGACCGGGTGCCGGTTGCTCTTCAAGTACGAACGTTGCTGTAATTTCAACGTTTGCGGCAGGCATTTTGAATGTTGCCTTGCCATCGGTTACGGTGAGTGCGGTGCCGTTCATCTTGACTTCGGACACCTTGTAACCGGTGTTCGCCGTCACGGTAACGGTGATTTCCGTACCTGCCGTTGCGGATTTCGCGTTGGCTGCGACTTTGCCGTTGTCGGCTGACTTGACAGTGATTGTGTACGCTGTGTTGTCCGTTGCAGGGTTGTCACAAGCGACCAATCCCACAAAGACAGCGACCAGCATCAGAGCAAGCGCAACGATACCAATCTTTCTTTTCATGTGGTATTTTCCTCCTGTATCTTGTTTATTTTGTGCATTGCAAACCACGCAATGCAATTTTTTGTAATGAAATGAGAATTTTTTATTTTTCGACGATGTAGTATCTGTTAATTTATTACACTACTACAACGTATTTTGCGTGTGTTTTGTCCCGATGAATGTCGAGCGTAGTCGGACATCATTTGAAATAGTTACCGAAATGCAGTTTATCAAGGACATCGAAGCGAGAACGGCGAAGTGCAAGTTGGCGCCCAAGTGACGTTGAGTTGATGCCGAAGTATGGTAGTCAATGCAATGGGTCCTGTCGAGGAATTGCCAATATGGGAGCGGCTGATGCCTCGCGCCGCTTCG
>OQVL01001645.1_pt1 | contig 13470 bp, 12 predicted proteins | sample 1691501 | NCBI WGS metagenome assembly OQVL01 (sample SAMN03418253, study PRJEB22391) | human gut metagenome | biome: human-gut; feature: organic feature; material: feces | host: Homo sapiens | place: Tanzania | collected 2013-01
TCTTAAAGGCGACCGTAAGGATGGTGTTGCATCTGTTCGAGTTCGTGGTGACTTCGGACATGTCTTTCCCTCAAAAATCGTGAGAAGAGGATTATAGCACATCGCGCGCGCGCACGCGAGACAAATGGTAGGGCGCGGGATGTATAACTTTCGTCAGTTGCCATCGCTTTTTGCAACATGCGGTGGTAACTACAGCTCGATAGTAGCCACAGAATCCTTAATCGCATTCGTCATTGGCCATAGTTTGCTTTCCTGTGGCTGTTTGCATGGATGACCCGAATGGATAGACGCTGAAACACTGCTTTGATTGCCCTTTAGAATTTTCCGCACAAGATTCTCATTTTCTCAGACGAAACAAGATAACTGACGATATTTTTAAGAAACATAATAGTTATTGACAGCCAGCGCAGGACGCGCCTCAGAACTTCACACAATAAAACGGAATAACAATCCTGTTTTATTATGTTTTTAAGAAATGCAATCCTAAATTTGGCGGTTGAATTTTAGAACTGGCAACGAGAAACCCATGCGATAAAACCCAACAAGCTCCCCTATCGGTGCAACTTTCAACATCACCTGATCAATCGGCGAATGCGCTCCATCAAATTTGGCACCAATGCCCCGCACCTCTGGATAGATAATGACACAAGGCACGACAGCCAAATCCTGCTCTTCAGCTTCTTGTATTCCGAGCTTCTTTAAGGCCTTGCGATCCCGCGCATACCCCGCAAGCTGTCGAATGTCCTCCACATCAAATGTTCCTGCGCCGTATCTGGGTTTATACTTGGTATCCAGTATCAACGGACGCTCCTCGTCAACATACAGAAAATCCGGCTTGCCTGTTGTCACGTTCGCCTGATAGAGGATCTTCGACCCATAAGCCTTTCGCAACGCGCCCAGGACATAGTGTTCATAGAGCAAGGACATGTCGATCCAAAACGCCGGGATCGCATGCTCTTCCACAGATGCTCGGTCAATGCTGTTGTCATAGCGCCGAAGAATCATCTTCGCCAACTTTACGGCCTCCTCATATTCCTGGTAGAGCTTATTCCGCTTGCAGCGACGCACTTCCCACAGCTCAACCCGATCATCGACCTCTGCAAACGCAGCAAGACAGCCGTTGAGCCGTCCCTGCAGCATGACCGCGCTTCGCTGTCCCTGATCCAGCATCCTGCCGACAATCCGCTCCGCAAACAGCAACGCCCGTTTGATCAACCGGTTCTCACATGTATTCACCGAAAACTCAGAGTATCTGCAAAAGACGCGATCCGCCCGTCCAATGATGATATTCCGCCGCGTGTTCCGCGCCAGTAGTTATTCGTCCTCTTCGTCCTCAATAGGAGTGTTGAATACGACTTCAATATCAAGACCTGAATATTCAGACAATGCCTGTTTCATAACATTGCATTTCTCCCAAACGCTGCCGTGGCAACATGCGAATGTATCGGGGGCAAACTCTTCCATCACCAGCGTGTCCGTCTTATTAACTGCAAGGCGAATTGTGCTCGACTTAGCCGCTGCTGCATGCAGCTTTTCCGTGGATTCCTTTGCCAACAATGTTAAAACCTGTCGTACAATTGTTGTCCAAGAGTCCGTCCGATACTCGACATCACGGAATCGAAACGCAACAGGCTTCGAGTTCGTGAAGAACCCCGGACGATGGGCAACTATCCCATACGCAAACACTTCTGGTTGCGGCGGGTTGTATGTCGTCGTCGGATACCGCCAAATGCATTGTGCGCGATCAGCAAGATCTTTCGCCCGGTTGGTGATTTCCACTTCTGTCCACGTCTCCTGCCGCGCGATAAACTCGTTCAGGAAAAGATGATGCGCCTCTGACGAGAAACCAAACGCATCCGCTTTCAAATCGGCAAGTGAGCGCCCAGCCTTGCTGACGAAGCTCTTGTTGCTCATTTCCGAGTTGTAGGCCGTCAGGGTCAAGTTCCCCAATCGATGCAGCCATGTCTCATGAATCCTTGCCCAATCTTCTCCAAGCGCCATGCGCCATTCCTCCGTCAGCTTTTGCGGCATGACATGCTCGACGGTATAGTCCCCGTTGCGAATCTTGTCATAAACCACGTCCTCAACCCCGCTGACGGCCGCCGTCCGGCTCGTACCATTTTCCAAGCGCGAGAAGAAATACGCGCGGTTTTTCGTCCGCATCTCATACACACGTTTTTCAACCAACGCCTGAGCGAACTCCGTATCATCTGGGAACCGCGCCTTGCCCGATCGAGTCATCAACACATACGCGACCCGCTCGTCATAAGGGACATTTGCATCATGCGCCGAAACGCCTCGATGCAACTCGACGAAAACCTTGTTCAGCGAGTTCGTCGGCAGGTCGCAAATCAAACGGCGCAAGACATACGCATCAATCATCCGCAATATGCGCTGCACCTGTTCAACAGGCAAGACACCTTCGGCATACATCTTGAAAACACGAAGCACGAATGGATAAGAGGGCGTACACTCCTGTCGATTGATGTTCGCCATGACATTTGCCAGAGTCGCATCCTCAATCTTCGACGGATCCAACAACATCTGATAACACCTTGCCGCAGCAAGTATCTTCTTGAGCAATTCTTCACGATCTGCATGTTGCTCGGCAAACAACTTGAATTCGGGATAGACGCGATTCAAATTCGGAATCTCGCCCTGTTCGGCGGACAGAAAATCTCGTACGAATAAGCCGACCCCGTCGCCACCTTCGGGCCGACGAACAAGTTGTTCAATCGGCTTCCAATAAGTCGTGAAATACCGCTCCTGCACACTTGCGGACAAGTCCATCAGAACATAGTTGCGGATCTTGTCACCTTCTGTCAAATCTACACCTGTAGAATTGATACTCTCAAAGATCAGCTGCGGATTGTCATCGCCCGAAAGCTCGATATTGATTATCTGCAGCTTTTCAATAGCCTCGACAATCTCGTCAACCGTAATCTCATTCGCCAGAATCCGCTGCACAAAATAATCGTAATTCTTTGTAATATGCGAATCGACGATCCTTTCGGCCTCTTCGCCAAAGAGCTTCGAAAACGCCTCGCGGTCATTTTGAACTGGCTTTAATTTGATGCGTGTCTCTTCCGGCTGAAACTTGTCGACCAGATACTCCTCATAAATCCGCTGCGCCAGATTCGAATCCGCTGAATTCAGCTTACCCGCCTTCAACAAATTGTAAATCGCCAGAAGCAACAGCGAAACCGTGGTCAAACGCTGCTGTCCGTCCACCACCAGGAACTCCGTCGTCCGTCCGCTCGGTTGGTAAACGGAAACGATACTGCCGAAAAAGTGCGTCCGCCGTCCGCCCTTCTCGACCTTCACCAGGTCATCGAACAACTGCTTGCAGTTCTCCTGCTTCCAGTCATAGTTCCGCTGATAGACCGGGATGACGAACCGCTTCTTCGATCCGTCCATGAACTCTACCAACCTCGTTTCGTTGCCTTTCATGTGTCATTCACTCCTGCTCTTGGGTCATTCTAGCTCGCAGTCTTCCTCGATCGGTTAGATGCCATTGAAAACATTCACATTCGAACACTTTCTTCACGATTGAACATGTGCCTTTAACGTTTCAATCACTTGCTTGCATAATTTAATATTGTTGCAGATGGCTATTCGTGAATGCTCTATATTCGGCAATCGGCGCCGATCATCCATTGCTTCAAGGAGCGCAGGTTCATACCGATCAAGAGCCGTGTTCAATGCCCTTGCATGTAAAACAACCTGCGACAACATCCGAATGAGCTCCGTATCTCCGAATTCGCCAACATGACGGTTTAACGCATGTTGAAATAAATCAGACGAAACCCTAGCAGGATGTACACTTTTAGGCTGCGCATACTGACTACGTAACGCTTCCAAAACTTTAATTTGCAGTAGACACTCTTCCAGCAGTGAACTTCGTAAAATACGCCTCTCAGTTTCCCGCGCAGTTTTCTCATGCCAATGCGCATACATAAGAGTTATCACGCTGCCAACTATTGCGCCAATCAATGATGCAACAACCTCTGTCATAAGTCATTCAACCTATTGTAAATAACTACATGTTAGGAGTGATACAGACGCGACAAAAAGCGCGCCCCAAAGTCGTGATTCCAATGAAAGTTTTCCTATACTTCCATGAGAAGCCTTCCCTCTGAACATATGTGGTCTTAATTTTTGTTAGTGCTGAATCATTCTCCATATCATGATACTTGCTTTCATCAGTTAAAGAATTGCCGTCATATATTTTCAGCAATTGCAATCTCGTGAGATTGTCCACAAATATTGCCGTTTTATTTGGATCTTTCATTTCCAAATCAGGAACCTGCCTATAGAGCAATGTAAAATATGTAACAACATCTATACCCTCACCTTTCTTATTCTCTGATCGCAAAGTTACAACCGGGACATAGACTTGGATTGAATAAATATAACGCAGAATTCTCGCCTCGTCCGGGGACAGCTGCTTAATAAATTCTGTATAGGCAGGCAAAACCTCATTCTTGACCCTCTTCTGCATCGACGAAGCAAGCAGATTCGCATACATATCCCGAATTTCTTCGTTATCCATCGAGTATCCAATTGCCTGAAGCGCAGGAACTGCAATATGTATCTCTGGCGCAACAATCTCCTCCGGCGCAACTTTTTCAAGCTTCTTTTCGAGCAACTTTTTCGTACTCGCCAATCTGTATTCACGCTTTTCAATCCATTCTCGCAAGGGGACCAGAGCTGCATTTACAGCCCGAGGAACGAGCCCCAGCACCTCTCCCGCACTTTGCAACCCAGGATGCGCCACGTCCTGATAAACATCTTTTACGACTTCTGTCGCCATCTGTGAAGCGCCTTCTATTATTTCAGCATCCATTGAATTTACCTTTCATGCTAAACGATTTAAATCAACATCATATCCCATCTGCCTCAATTCCATGCAGACTGAGAATTGCCAATTTGCTGTATCGGCATAAACAACACCTTGCATATCAGACGGCAACTCAACACCTTTTTCGGCCAAGATCACTACCCTGTCACGGCCAAGCTTGCCCCAAAAATATCCTGTTTCTAGAACAACATTTTGCCGTGCACGTTTCGCACCATCCTTGCATTCATCATCGGCAGTAAAAAGGCAAATCGCCGCACCGACCTTGCTATTCTTTTCAATCTTTTCAATGATTGTCGACCCACAATTAGGTTGCTCGCTTAATATGACCGCCCGAATGCCAACCTTCTCCATTAAGCGTGCAACATCTAATTTCAACGCAGCATCATGCCCATGAACAACGAAGACACTGCGTTTGTCTACAGGGCTATGTTTCTTATCTGATGTGGATCCTTCATTCATCTCCTCAAAATATCCAAGCAATATCGCCTTAACCCGTCTCAAATCGCCGACACACGCATCATTCCAGGCAGAATCTGGCGTACTCGAAGAAAAGGCGCACAAAGAAAACGAGAACTCCTCAAACTTCTTTGCCTCTAAACTTCCGCTCCCAAAACACTTCACAAGGAATCGTTCTGTCTGATCTTTCCATGCGCAAAAATCTGGATCCGAGGAATCAACATAACGATCAATAAGTTCATCCGCCTTTTCGATTAGGCTCCTCAATTTCTCTTTCTTTTCCATTTTCTTCTCCATGTCAGTCGCGTTCGATTATCATTGCTTCAATCTTCCTCTTCGCCGCGTCCAGCGCGGCGGTTGCATCGGCTTTCAGCTTGCGGGCTTCAGCACGGATGGATGATGCCGTGGATGCGATGCGCATTTGAACTTCTTTTGCCGCAATTGGTATCTCACACCGCAGTAATTGCTCTTCCGTAATGGCTGGATAGTTTCCACCTGTTGATCGCTGGTCGAATTGATACGTACACAATCCAGATCGCAAAATCACGGAAAGATATTCCGGCATCACCTCATCCGAAAAGCCATGAATTACCGCAAAGCCAGTAGAAGCAATCGCTTCGTCGGTCGCAAATGCTATCGCTCGCCGTGTTGGGCGAGTGAGAGACACCAACAGATCGCCGGCGACAACCATCATCTTGGCACGGCTTGGCGCATCAGCTATCGGCACCCTTTCAACGACGCCAATCTCGCCATCGTCAACGGATATAGCCCCAATTTCAATGTATGGGAAATCCCCGCTGGCATTCCCCTTCCACTCCTTTTGATCCCATTGACGATGCGACAGCGTAACCAACTCTCCAAGTCGCCAATATCCATTCGTGCGAATCCGCTTTAGATTATCTGCAAAAAATGGACTGTATGAATACGAATCCAACCTGCCATTTAGAACTTCCTTCGCGGGTACGGTGAAGATGCGAGAGGAAAGCGATGTATCGGGATTGGGAAGCTTGGCAATGCCGAGCTCGTTCAGCACCATGTCGTCGATGGAGGCGAGTAGCTTTGTCGCCTTTTCGTCCGCCGCGCGTTTTGCCGCGTATGCCACATCAAGCTCGGCAACGATCTTCCGCTGCTCCGGCAAGGGCGGCAGGGGGATGGACAAATCCATCAACTGCTCGGTATTGAGACTTTGAACCGTCGCACCGCTCTTGCACACCAGCGGCAGCAACTGCGAGCCAAAGACATCGAAGAATGCGCCCAGATAATCCACACTCACGCGATCATCAGGAAAGAACGCCTTGATGTCTTGATTGATCGTCGTCGGCTTGTGCGTGACCATTACCGGCAATGTGTGTTGCAAAATCCCACTCCGGCTGACCATGAGTACTGCCGGACGATTCACATAGCAAGTCGTGGACTCGGCAAGCGCCAATTCGGTAACATGATCTTCCGAATCCTCAAACCGAAATGCCTTGAAATCCTTTGCCGACACCCACGGAATCGATCCGTTCCAATATTCTGGATGGGCAGTAGACGGCGTCCCGCCCGTGCGGAAATAGGACAACGACAACAACTTTGCCGACGGATAAGTCGATCTGATTCGCGTCCACCTCAATGCATGATGATACTCAGGATCCAGTCGCCTGCCCTGAGCTTCCGATGCTTTGATTCTAAAGGTAACACTCACAGCAAGTCTCCATTATCATGCAAAGAAATCTGCGTTTTATTATACATGTCGCTCGTCTCATGCATAAAAAATGGCGTTTCGCTATACACGACAGTTGAAATGTGTATAGCAAAAGCCGTTTTGCTATGCACATCCGACGCGATCTGTATAAAAAATGGCATTTCACTATACATATCACTTATTATCTGCAAGTTTTTCGTGATTAACCAGCAAATCTACAAGTTTTTCGTTTATGTAATAATTTACACGGCCAACCTTAGACTTGCTTAATAGCCCAAGTTTGACGATTTTATCTAAATATGCCGATGCCGTCATCCTTGTCACGCCCAAGGCCTCGGTTGTATGGTCAATTTTGGTATAGGGGTGGTAAAACAGGTGGTTGAGCAATTCATGCCGATAGCTCTTACCGAATTCTGGTCGTAGGACGGCCTTATACTCCGCCATCAGCCGATTGATGCCATTGACAATCGTAATCGTGTGCGCCGCCGTCACCTCGATGCCTTTCAGCATGAACATGACCCACGCCTGCCAATCCGCGACGGCACCATTGCTGTCTCTCACCGCCTGCAGCAGACGGTAATACTCTGTCTTGTTCTGGGTGATATAACGGCTTAAATACAAAATCGGCAAGTCCAACAGGCCGTTCACAACCAGAAACAAAATACAGACGATTCGTCCTGTTCGTCCGTTGCCATCGTAAAACGGATGGATGCTTTCGAACTGGTGATGGATGACCGCCAATTTGACGAGAGGATCCCAATCCGCCATTTCCGGACGATTGACGAACTCCTCGAGGTTGCTCATGTACCGAACAACATCGTTCCCGTCCTGCGGCGGCTGGTAAATCACATTCCCGAAGTTGTCCCGCAGCTCCGTGCCCGGCACCTTGCGGAATCCCGCCGTATTTCCAATAAGAACGGATTGCACTTCCTGAATCAGATTGGAAGTAAGCGGCAGCCCCTTTCTGAGCTTTTCAAATCCAGTGCGAATCGCCTCACGATATTTGAGCACCTCCTTGGATGCCGGCGACTTCTCAAAATTCTCCGCCTTGATCTCATACCGATAAAGATCGTCTTGCGTCGTGACAATGCTCTCGACCTCGGACGAATCCTTGGCCTCTTGAAGTGTCAGCGTGCTGATAAGAATGTTCTCGTTCGGAATCGTGCGGGCGACACCCTTCAGCTCAGCCAACTGACGATGAGCAAGACTGGCCTGCTTGAGAATCGTCTTGTCCTCAAGATCAAACTTTAGCGGTAACTCCAGAATCTCGTACTTACTCATCGCCCCGCTCCTTAGAAATGAATTTCGCCAACTCCGCGCCGATCTCGTCCAGCTCGTTGACCTTGGTCGGCTTGCCAGTCGCATCAAAGCCAATGTCATCGGCAATGGCCATGAAGATGTCCTCGTCCGGGAAGGCCTCCGCCGCTGCGGACTTGTATTCGGAATCAAGCTTGTCGCGCAACTCGGCGACGGACTTCTCTGCAACCGCAGCAATCTGATCCGCCGCCGCCTTGTATTCGGGAATTTCCTTGCGCTCCTTCGGCTTGAGCGCGGCAAACTCCGTCCTCTTGTCGAGCTTCGCCAGCTCCACCTTGCGGGTCTTGTCAATCTCGGCAAGGCGCTCAACGAGCTGTCCCCTCTCCGCGATCTTGCGTTGAAGGGATTCCTTGTCCGCCCGCAGTTTCTCCGTTTCGCGCTTCGTGCGCTTGCGGAGGAACAGCACCGAACTCTTCACGCCCGCGCCCGTGCTCATGAACGTGATCTGCGGAAGCGACACCACCGCCAAGACGCGGAACTTCTCCATCATCCAGTCGCGGACGTACTGGAGGGAGGCATTGGTAAGAATCCCATCCGGAATGACGATTGCAAGATAACCACCTTCGACGAGAAAGTGCCAGCACTGTTCGATGAACAGTATTTCGGACGACACACCCGGACGCTGAGCCGCCTTAGACTTCGGATTAAGCCAGTCCACTCCGCGCTCCGCAAGCCCATACAATCCCAAGTAGGCATGCTCCGTCTGCTTGATGGTGGAACCGAACGGCGGATTGGTGATGATGCAGTCAAAGCTCTCGTCCTTGAAGCCCCTGTTCCCGCTCTTTGCCGCGATATCCCCAATCGGTTGGAGTCCATCAGCCGCCACGACGTTCGTATGACCGTCGTCATGAATGATCATATTCATCTTCGCCGTTCGCGCAATCTGTTCATTGATCTCAATTCCAAAAAGCCGCTCCTGCGCGAACCCATGCCAGCTCTTGTAACAACCGATCGTCGTTGCGCCGTATTTCTTCTCCGCCGCCTTGCGCACCTTGTCGAGCGCATGCAGGAGAAATCCGCCCGACCCGCAGGACGTGTCAAGGACGCGCCAGTTGCTCGCTATCGGCAGGACATCAACAATGAACTTCACCACCGCCCGAGGCGTGAAGAACTGCCCGAAGTTGCCGCGGAAGAAGGACGTCATGAACGTCTCAAATGCGCGCCCCTTCGAATCGAGATCCGTCTCGGTCAGGTTGACGTCCTCAAGATAAGAAACAACAGTACGAACCTTTGCCGGAGAAAGCCGTATATCGTCCTTGAACACTTCGGGGGCCTGCTTGCGTCCCTCGGCATAGAGGTCTTTTAGTCGCTTCAAAAGTGCCACGTTCGTCTGTTCCGGAGTATCTTCGGTAATCACCTGAAACGCATAAGGATCGCCGTCTTCGCGATCTTCTTTGCGCTCGTCCCAAATCTTGCAGAAGATCAACTTGTCAAACTCGTCAAATGCGTCGGACGGATTCAGCTCGCCGCCGCCCCACAGCGCCTGATGCGCCTGGGCAAAACGATGGGTCAGTTCATCTTCCGTCACTTGCTTCAGCGCAAAGGTCTTCTGTCCTTGCTTCCCGATGCCACCATTGACGCCATAGCGGTACTCCGAAATGTACATCGACCCAAAACGCGGGATGTCCGCGACCGTCTTCCGCGCCTTGGGCTTCTTGTCGGGGACTTCGTAATACTCGTTCTTGATTCCGGATGTTGTCCAGACATAACGCGCCCCTTCCGACACCGCATAGCTGAACGCCTGTTCGACCGCCTGACGAAATTCAGCCTCGGTCACCTCCACCTTCTTGCACTCGACGATGATGATCGGCGTCTCATGCTTGGCATCGGCAAATACCTCAATATCCGCTTCGCGCAAAGACGATCCAACCGTAACCGGCGCAAACAGCCGAATGCGATCATCAGAATATTCATACTGCAAGACAAGCGTCAAGTAAGCCTTGGCCTCGATAATCGCCTCCGGCTTCGTCCAGTCGCGCGAAATCCCGTGCCGAAGATACTCGATCCGCTTCCCGTCATCGCCAATACGAATCAGCTTCTTCGCCACTCCCTGGGCGATCAAATCGTCACTTTGTGTTATCAGTTTTTTCTTCATATGTCTCATGTTCCAGCTACTGATCCATGTCAGCAAATAGTCTTAACGCCATATTGCGAGAATTTGCCATCCCCAGTCACTATGGGCATACCTCTGATGAGTGCTGTTGCTATTATTATTCTATCGGCTGGATCCTTATGGAAATCCGGAAGATTCGCAGCGCGCAGCATAATATCGTCATTGGGCGGAATTGCCGAGAGCCCATAAAGTTCCGTCAAGTCAGCAAGAAACTCCTCTGCATCAACAGGGATAACGACTTTCCCTTCCTTCTGCAATCGGGCAATCTCCCAGACGGAAATAGATGAGTAGTGAAGCGAGGAAGCTACGGTAATGCGTCGCTTGGCATCAGCGCTCAAATCTCCGCCGCCCATTCCAAGCCAGATAAGCGCACACGTATCAAGCAAATACCTCATTACGCATTCTCCCAAAGCTCAGAGTCATCGGCGAAGATATCCCCTTTGACAGCAATCTTCTGCCCATAGTCTGAAATCGGCCGGATTTTACGCGTCTGCTCAATAGGGACGATGCGGGCAATAGGGCGCCCGTATCGCATAATCGTAAAAGAGACAAGCCCCGACTCGACCTCGGAGAGCATCCCCGAAAAATTCGCCTTGGCTTCATTAACACTCATCGTCGTTTGCATATCATATCTCCTTAAACGCCGCCATTATACCATTTTAGACCTCTTGAATCAATCATGACCTCTTGAGCAACAACGAGATATAGAAGGGTCAGTCCCTAATGGTGGAGTAAGAGTGGTGGAATAGCTCACGAGACCAACCTTCTTCCCTTGGCCGCAAGGCGATACTTCCGCTGCAGTCGATGTAGGCCGCAACATTCATCAGCTCGCACTTCTCGTCCGGCATGTACTCGCGCACGCGGAAGCGAGACTCCCACATCGTTCCCGTGTGGACGCTACGGCAATTATAGGACCGGCAATTATAGGACATGGTCGCGTTCTGCTTGAGCGTCTTCATGAAGGCGCTCACATCGTACATGCGGCGGAGGAACCTCTCGCGGAACCGCTTCCGGCCGGCCTCGTCGTTCAGCCGGGCATACATCTCCCATTCCTTTCGGATCTCGGCAAGTCGATCGCCCGAATAAAGCGCGGCGATACGGTCGAACAGTTCCTCATCGCTCAGCTCCGGCGCCTCGGGCAAATGGACGAGCAAGTGGAAGTGGTTGCTCATGAAGCAATACGCCAGAACCTCGATGCCGGAAAACTTCGCCACGCGCCACAACCGCTCGACGAAGCGCGTACGCTCCTCGTCAGTCAGGTAGAACGCGCGGTTCGCGATCCGACTGATCAGGTGATAACAACGATCAGGCTTGAAATTGCGCAAAGCTCTCATGCCGCGCATTATAGTATATTCCGCAACTACTCCACCACTCCTACACCACCATTAGGGTGTAGCCCCCATAGATCTCTGTCGTCCCTCATAGCTCAGTCCGGAGATCGACCCTCTCACTTGAAGCGAAAGACGCGGACCGTCTCCGGCGGGAGCGTCAACGTCAGCACGCCCGCCGAAACCGTCTGCGTCGACTCGGCCACAAGCTCGTCCAGCGTGGCGACGGACGGCGGGAGGACCTTCAGCCGCACCGTCTGAGGCTTATCCGACAGATTGAAGACAGTCGCATAGATGTCGCCGAACTGTTCCGTAATGACCTGCGGATTGTCGCTCGCGAGCAGGCCGTTGACCGGCTGCCAGCCCGCCTCGGAAAGCGTGCGGCAGAGCGGGATGTATTTCTTGAAGAGCGGACGGTCGCGCTCGTAGCAGTCGGGCCGCCGGAAGTAGATGTTCGAGGCGAAGGTCGAGACACCATGCCAGGTGAAGAAGCTCGGCAGCGCACCATAGGCGAGCGACCGCTGAAAATACTTCTCCGTCATCTCCTTCGTGAAATGGTCGAACGGCGCGTCCATCAGGAAGCAGAGCGGTTTGCCGCCGCACATCGACCGGCGGTACATGAAGTCCTCGTCATTCATCGGCTCCCAGCTGACACCACCCTCGCCCTTCTCCTTCACCCACCAGATCTCGCTGCCCGGCACGTCGAGGAACGGCACGAGGAACCACCATTTGATGGGCGTGCAGTTCGCAAGCGTGAGCCGTCCTTTCGCATGCGCGAGCCGCGAGGCCGCGCGGATGTACTCATAGGCGATCATGCCCTTCCAGACCACGGGGCGATGGGTGTCCCGGTCGAAGGTGAGCGGCGTCTCCATCCCGGCGAAGTGTTCGCGGGCGAAGTCGCACCACGGCGTCACGTACATCTCCGCCGAATCATAGTATTCGCCGTCGAGCCCCTTCGGGAACGGCTCGGAATAGCGGGCGTCGAAGAGTTCAGGAGCGATCTTGACCCGGAAGTCGTTCATCGCGCCCGGTCCGCCAATGCCGGGCGCTGAATTGAGAAGCCACAACACGCCCTCGCACCACGACCGCTTGCACGTCTGCCCGACCATGGCGCCGTCGGCATCGCGGATGACACTCGTCTTCCAGCCCTGGGCGTAGCGCTGCGGCGTTGCCTGCGCACGCGCGGATTTCATCTCCGCAGGACCGCGAGCGGCCAGCGTCTCGCAGTACGCGCGACCGTCCTCCAACGTGAATGCCCTCCCCTTCTGTTCCCGGGGCACCGAGACCCACCAGGTGCTCGGCTCGGTGTAGCGGAACGTCAGGAGGTCGTGCTCGTCGTCGAACGTGATCTCGCTCATGCGTCCCCGGAAGCGGAACCCGAAATCCTCAAGACCGGGCAGGTTCTTCAGCGAGTCCATGACCGTCCAGAGACCGTGGCGCGAGCAGCGCACGCGGAACATCTCGGGATTCAGCCGGCGATAGGCGACCAGCGCACCGCGGAGGGCCTGCGCGGCGTCAAAGGTGAAGTCGTAAAAACGGACGTGCGCCTCTGGATGCTCCTTCGCGAAACCGAGGTCGAAGACGACGTAGAGCTGGCGCGTGTTGGCGTTCGCACCGAAACGGTGGAAGGCCGGCGCCTCGGGGTCGATGCCGAGCCCTCCGATAATGGCGCCCATCTCCGCCGAGCAGGCGAGAAGAACCGCCGTCTTAA
>OQVL01001646.1_pt1 | contig 13467 bp, 12 predicted proteins | sample 1691501 | NCBI WGS metagenome assembly OQVL01 (sample SAMN03418253, study PRJEB22391) | human gut metagenome | biome: human-gut; feature: organic feature; material: feces | host: Homo sapiens | place: Tanzania | collected 2013-01
GCTGGTATAACAAATGGTTCTACTTTATATTTTAAGGCTGTTTCTTTTGTTCTTGAATGTTCTATTGGGTTTATCATTCTATAATATTCTAGTCCTTTATCTCCAAAGCCCAGTTTTGTAAATGCTATTATTGCCCACATGGCAGCATGTGTATATTGTCCACCATTTTCTCTTACTCCTGGCAAGTATGCTTTTATATAGCCTGGCTCTATTTTTGTTTTATTAAATGGTGGATCTAATAGTTTTATTATTCCATTTTCTTTGTCTATTAAATGATTTTCCAAACTTTCCATTGAAATATATTTCTTATCATTATCTGCTGCTCCTGATATTACTCCCCAGCTTTGTGATATACTATCTATTCTACATTCTTCGTTTTCTATACTTCCAATTGGCTCGCCATCATCTGTAAATGCTCTTTTGAACCATCTTCCGTCCCAGCCATTGGTGTTTAATGCTTTCTTTAAATTATCTCTTATTTCAATATATTTCTTAGCTCTTTCGTTATCAGAAACTTCTTCGCATATTGGAATAAACCTATTTAATACTTCATATAGGAAGAAACCAAGCCATACGCTTTCTCCTCTTTTTTTGTTGCCAACTGTGTTCATTCCGTCATTCCAGTCTCCTGAGCCTATTTTAGGTAGACCATTTTCTCCAAAGTTTAACGATTTTTCTATCGCTTTTATACAGTGTTCATATAAGCTTCCTTTTTCTTTTGATTCTAAATACAAATCATATCGTTCATCTACGCCATCTTCTAGTAGTTCACCTTGCAAGTATGGAATTTCAATATCTAGTAAGCTCTTATCTCCTGTATATTCAATATATTCGCTTGTAACATAGCATAGCCATAAAAGGTCATCTGAAAATCTTGTTCTTATTCCTCTATTTGTTTCCTCATGCCACCAATGTTCTACATCTCCTTCTATAAATTGATGTTTTGCCTGTGTTAGTATTTGATTTTTCATTAATTCTGCATCTATATATTTTACCCCAAGTGTATCTTGTAGTTGGTCTCTAAATCCTACTGCTCCACCAGATTGATAGTATCCTGTTCTTGCCCATAACCTAGAGACTATTGTTTGATAAATTGCCCAACCATTTAATAATATATTCATAGATTCTAATGGTGTTTTTACTTGCACACGTGTTAGTAGTTCATACCAATATCTTTTTACTCTGTTTAGTTCTTCTTTTGCATTTGATATTTTTGAATATTTATATGCCATGTCTTTTGCATTAAGCATATTGTTTTCTTCACCTAATGATAGTATTATTTCTTTGCTTTCAAATGGTTCTAGGTTTACTTCTAATGCTAATGCTATACATGAACTTTCTCCTAAACCATTTTGATTTCCAAGTGTTACTTTATCTAATGCTTCTGGTTTTGTTATATCTCCGCTTCCCTATAAATTCTTCTTTACTTCCTGTAAATGATACTATCTTTTCACTACTTCCAACAAATGTTATAGCTCCTTTGAAATTATCTGTATATAGATTTTGTGCAGTTATGCAATTTGCTTTTGTTTCTACATTTATATATCCATTTGTTTGTTTTTCGTCTTCCCCAAGTACTGGTTTTATATAGTATAAAAGTTTTAGATTTTTTGTTTTATCTGAAGTGTTTTTTAAGTTTAATATATTAATTTTTGCTTTATCCTCTAATGCTACAAAGGTTTCCATTTTCTGTATTATTTGGTCTTTTGCTGTTTTTATTGTAACATATCCAAAACCATATTTAACATGGTACTCTTGTGGTTCATGACCTATATTTTGGCTAAGGCTCCAAACCCTTCCTGTTTCTTTGTTTTTCATATATATTATTTCAGAAGGAATATCTATATTGCTACTGTTATTCCATGCTGAAAGTCTGTTTAGCCTACTATTTTTACTCCATGTAAAGCCTCCTAAGTTTTGTGTTACAACTGTTCCAAAGTTTGGGTTTGCTAAAATATTACTCCATGCTGTTGGAAGTTTATTTTCATTGCTTATTTTCATTTTGTATTCTAAGCCATCCTCTGTAAACCCTCCATAGTCGTTATAGTATTTTAAGTTGGTATAGTCTTCGTTTATTAGCTCCATTTCGCCATTTTCCATATAAATATCATTATTTTCAATTCCAATATTTTTTATACTATCTTGATATTCTTCTTCTAAGTCTTTTAATTGGGTATCTATATTTCCAAGTGATGCATCTAATTTTAAGTTACTTCTAAATTCTAGTAGTTCTAGGTCTTCCTTTGTTATTTCTTTTGCATTTATTACAAATATTCCACCAAATGTATTTTTTAGGAATGCTAGTTGTTTGTTTTGTATTTCATTTTCTATTTCAAACTGTATAAAATGCTCATAGCTATTCTTTTCTTCGTTTAATATTACTAAATCTATTTTGATGTTTTTGCTTCTAAAAAATTCCATTGCTTTTAGAGTGTCTTTTATTACATGCATATCGTTTACATCTTTTATTTTAACAAGCAAGATTGGTAAATCTCCAGATATTCCATATTTCCATAATTCGCTTTGCGAATATACTCTTTTAGGTAGTTTTGCCATTACCTCTTTTCTCATTGGGTTTTGGAATATAATGTAACCAAGCATTTTTTGATATTTTTCTATGTCACTTGCTTTTAGCCCTAGATATACTGTTTCTGCCTCTGTTTTAGCTTTTGATAATTCAAATACCTTGCTTATTGTTTTTTCATTTGAATAGTTACTAATTAATTTTAATATTTGTTCTTCTTCAAAACCTGCTGATATTACTAAGTCTAATGTTGCAGTTTCTCCTGGCATTATTTTTATAGTTTTCTTTATTGCAAGTCCTGGATCTGTAACTAAACCTAAACTTTTTGAAAATGGTTTTGAATTTTTTATTGCTTCTGGCATTCTTAAATTGCCTGTTCCTATAAATTTCTCTTTATCTATCTCATATTGTGCATCTCCTATTGTTTCACTTTCTGTGTATAGGCTTACACCTGCATAAATATCTCTTTGCTTTGGTCCACGTTTTTTTCTTTTTATTAAAATATTTCCGTTTCCTATTTCTTTGAATATTAAAAATAGGTTGTTAAATGCCGTATGTGCATAGTCTTGTATATCTGTTGATAATACTGGTTCGAAGTAACTTGTAACTTCAAGTGTTTCTACATTATTTCCATTGTTTTTTAGGCTTAATCTCCTTATTTCTACTGGTTCTTCTGGTGCTACTGTTATTTTGGTTTTTACTTCAATACTACCTTCTATTTTTTTGTATTCTGTTTTATCTTGTGCAAATGTTACCTTTCCTTTGCCTTCTGGTAGGTTTGAATATATTTGCTTTGTGTTTAGGTTCTTTATATAAAAACATATTCCTTGGCTATAGTCTGCTGTTTCTTTGTATCTGTTTATTAATAAGTTTTTATACTTGCTGTACCCTGTTCCTTTCAGAGTAGAAACTATGGTGTATTTTCCATTTGAAATTACATTTGATGTGTTTAGGTTTGTATTTAATTTTGTGTATACTTTTTCGCTATAATTTTCGTAATCTTTTAATTTTAGTTTTTGTACTTTTTCTTTCTTTTCCTTTGTAATTATTGCTTTTTCTGGCATGCGTTCTTGAAGTAATATATCTATTGCTTCTATTTCTGGATTTGAACTAAATCTTTTTACTAGTATTTCATTATTAATTAAGTTATTTATTGAAATTAAAATTAGTCCTTGGTGGTGTGCCATGTATGTTTTTACTGGTTCATAAGTTTTGCCATATTGCAACCTTGATATAGTGTAATCTATTGATTCATAAAAGCCATATTCTCCATACATATCTTGTCTTTCTAATTGTCGCAAATTATATATTGCTTCTACTGGGTCATATTTTAGACTTAAGAATATTGCATAAGGCGATACTACCATATCTTCTTCTAGACCTCTTTTTAGCCCAAGCCATGGTATTCCAAAGGCTTTATATTGATAGTTGTTGTTAAAATCTCTTAGGTTAAACGCCGCTTCTGATATTCCCCATGGAAGATTTAGCTCTTTAGCATATTCTTTTTGGCTCATTAGCATAAAACGGCAAGATTCATCTAATAAACTTCCTTTGTAAGTTTTTATATTTATATTTGGCATTAAATATTCAAATGCAGTTCCAGACCATGATATAAGTCCTTTGTATCTATTTAAGCTAGTTAAAGTCCTACTTAAACTGCTCCAATGTTTTACTGGTACATCTTGTTTTGCTATTGCAATTAAGCTGGCTTGCCTTGCTTCTGATGCTAGTAAGTCATAATATGAGTCTGTTAGTTTATTTTCTTCAACATTGTAACCTATTGAGAATATTCTTTTCTTTTCATCATATAGAACACTAAAGTTTGTATTTTTAATTATATTATCTATTGAGTTTATAATGTCTGTTGTTTTATCTGTTTGATTTTCAATTAAGAACTGCTTTAATGTGTATAAATATCCGTATAAAATTTCCACTATCTACTGTTGATACATACCTTGGCACTAGTGGTTCTAGCGTTTTTGTATTGTACCAATTATATAAGTGCCCATTCCATTTTTGCAGGTTTTCTATTGTTGTAATCATTTTTTGTATTAAATCTATGGCATTGTTTAGGTCTATAAAGCCCAAGTCGTAGCTTGAACAAACTGCAAGTAAGCCAAGCCCAATATTTGTTGGCGAAGTTCTATGTGCAATTTTTTCTTTTCTATCCAATTGGTAATTATCTGGTGGTAGGAAGTTGTTTTCTTGGTTTATATTATCTTCAAAAAACTTCCATGTTTTTTTAGCAACTTCTAAGCAATATTTTACATCTCTTTTAGTAATTTTCTGTACTGCTTGTTCTTCCTTTTCTTCTTGGCTTATATAGCAAATTATTACTGGTGCAAAAATAAATATTGCTCCAAATATTATGAATGCTACATCAGTTCTTATAATTCCTACAATTAGTAGTAAAGCTCCAAAGAGAATATTTGCCCACATACTTTTATAGTATGCTGATATTGTGTTCTTGCTTTGTCTTTCTGCTTCTTCTGATGTCATCCATTCAAGTAAATTTTGTTTTGATATATTTACCCTATATATTGTTTTTACAATTGCATTCAAATTGCTATATGCCTTACTTGGCAAAACTGCAAGTTCTAAGAAACCTCTTATTATGCTTGCTTTTATTCCACTTATAGATTTTAAAATGTTTTTATGTGCTGATATAAATTCTGAATTTACATTTTTTCTAAAAATTATATAGTTAATTATATCTAGAATTGTTGGTGTTTCTAAAGCAATTAATGCAAGTATTGCAATTACTGCACTTGGGAGGTTTAATATTTTTAAAATAGAAGAAACCAATAACAATAATGCAACTGTTACTGTAATTAAACTTCTTCTTAAATTATCTAAAATTTTAAATTTTGAAAGAGTGTTTAGTGGGTTTATTTTCTTTGTTTTATCTCTTATTGTAATTACATTTGTAATCCATTTTACTATCTGCCAGTCTCCTCTTATCCATCTATGGTTCCTTGCTATATAGCTACTATATTTGTATGGAAACCCATCTAATACTAGAATATCTGTTGCTAGCCCACATCTTAAGTAACTGCCCTCTAGTAAATCGTGGCTAAGCACTGTGTTTTCTGGTATTTCATCACATAATATTTTATGAAAAAGCTCTAAATCGTATATTCCTTTTCCTGTAAAAATTCCTTCTCCAAAGTTATCTTGGTAAACATCTGAAATTGCATTTGTATACGAGTCTGTTCCACCTGCTCCTGCATAAATTTTAGCAAATAGACTTTTTCTGCTTGAAACAAGGTCTACACCTACACGTGGTTGTATAAGTGCATGTCCATCTATTACTATGTTTTTTCTTTTATCAATAACTGGTGTGTTTAATATGTGTGCCATTGCTCCTATAAGTTCTTTTGCTGTACCAAGGCTTAAGTTTGTGTCTGCATCTAGTGTTATTACATACTTAATGTTTAATTTATTCTTTATTGTGTTTACTCTAAACTCATCTTTTCCTGTTAGTATGAAACTATTAAATTGGCATATCATACCTCTTTTTCGTTCCCAACCCAAGTAGCATTTTTCTCCTCTACACCAAACTCTGTTTCTATATATGAAGTAAAACTTTTCTTTTTCTCCTGTTTTTACATATTTTTCGTTTAGTCTTTTTGCCTGTTTTATTCCTTCTTCTATTATATCTTTATCAAAAGGTTCTATTTCATTTTTTGATGATGTGCAATCTCCGTAATAGTGTAAAATACAGGTTTTCTTCTTTGTTTGCTAAATAATATACTTCAATTTTCTTAAACAATTCTATTACTTTTTCTTTACTGTTTACAATTGTTGGAATTATTACCATTGTGCTATATTCTTCTGGTATTCCATTTTGAAAAGCAAGCTTTGGTAATGGCTTTGGTTTTACAAATTTTCCTAATATATAGTTTAAAGCTTGAATATATATTTCGGAAACTGGTACTACTGAAAGGCATACTGCAAGTATTGCAACAGGTAAGTTTATTTTATAGAAAACGTATATACCAATTAATATGCTAAAAATGATTGTAAATATATATATGCTAGCTATATAGGCGGTAGGCTTTTGTGTTTTTCTTTTTTTCTTTATTCCAAGTTTATTGTTTAATAAATTTTCGCCTCTATCTATTAGGTAATAGCCAATATGCTGTTTTTTAGGCTGTTTTGCTTTTTGTGCTAGTTCTAAAACTTTTTTTGTTATATATATTTCAGACATATTTGTTTTTTGTGATAGCTTTTTAATTTTATTCCTGTAACATTCTTTTGTTTTGTAGTCCATCTCTCTATAAACGTCTGCTGGGTCTTGCCTTAATAAGTCTTCAACTCCATTTATCTCCTCAAATAGGCTTAAAAAGTTTATTCTGTTTATTTGTCGTATACTTGTTATGCTATTTCCTATTAAAACTTTTTGAATTGCTATATCAAAGTGTTCTTTCCTAATAACCTCTGAAACTGTAAGGCCTAGTTTGTTTACCTGCTCTTCTAATATGTTTAAATATGCGTTTCCAGTTTTACCATATCTTTTTAGTTTATAAGACATGTATTCAATAAAAGGGAAGCTTGAATTTTTATACATTTTTGTATTTGCTCTTATTTTTTTATACTGTTGTTTATGTCCTTCTTTTTTATCTACTAATCTTTCTACTATTTCCTCTACTTTGTACTTTTGTATTTGACTTACCATTATTTTTTCGCATACTGCTCTTATGTTCTCTATAATTGCAATGTTTAAAAATATTGGTAAATTCCATATTTCTTCCATACTAAGTGTTTTTCTACGTTCATATGCTAATAAGCTTAAAGTTAAAGTTTCTTCATCTACTTTGCTATCTGTATATGATATTATTTCTGAGGCTAACACATAAATTCTTGCAAATCCTTTATATGTTCCTGTGCTTATCCCTGGAAAGTTTTTATATTTCTTCTTGGTTAAGTCATTTTTAATGTTTTTTACAGTTTCCTCTATAATATAGAAATTGTCTAAAAGCCACTCTCCTGCAGGATATATACCTATGTTGTTTTTTATATGTTCATTTAAAGTGTTGTATGTTATTTGTATGAAATTATAGTTATCCATTAATCTATTAATTGGATATGTTTCTACGTCGCTTTTCATATCTATTTCATAGTTTACAGCGATTTTTTCCATATAGTTTTGTAATTGTTCTTTATCTAAGGTTACACCTTTTAGATTTAAGTATTTATAACTTTTCAAAATAAAAACCCTCTCTATTGGTAAATTTATTCATATTTTTACCAATAAAAAGGGTTTTATACTTTTATTTTAACATTTCAGCAACTAGTCTACTTGTTCCTAATCTATCTGCACCTGCTTTAACAAATTCTTCTGCATCATCAAAATTCTTTATTCCTCCAGCTGCTTTAATTTTTTTGCCATTTTTCATGTGTTTTTTAAATAGCTTTATATCTTCTAATGTAGCTCCACCTGTGCTAAAGCCTGTTGATGTTTTTATATAGTCTGCATCAGATTGAGATACTATTTCACACATTTTTATCTTTTCTTCTTCTGTTAAAAGACATGTTTCTATTATAACTTTTAAAATTCTTCCATTGCATTTTGATTTTATTCCATTTATCTCATTTAAGATATAGTCGTAATTTTTCTCTTTTAATTTGCCTACATTTATTACCATATCTATTTCATCTGCGCCATCTTCAACTGCTTGCTCTGTTTCATACATTTTAACTTTGGTTAAATTATATCCATTTGGGAAACCTATTACTGTGCAGATTTTCATTTTGTCTCCTACATATTCTTTTGCTTGTTTTACAAAGCATGGTGGTATGCAAACAGATGCAGTATTGCATTTTATTGCATCATCACATAGCTTTTTTATGTCTTCCCATGTTGATGTTTGTTTAAGTAAAGTATGGTCAACTTTTTTTAATATTTCTTCTTTCATAAAAATTCCTCCCTAATTTATACAAATTTCTCTGTTTTATTGCTTTTTTATTTTTATAATGTTATAATCAATTTAACATATTTTTACTAAAGATTTAAGGATGTGATTTATATGGATAAGTTAATTTTCTCACCTTTAGACATCACAGACATTGAATTAAATAACAAACCAGAAGAATTATCTATTGAAGATATTTTAAACAATGACGAAGATACAGAAAGTTCTTTAAATAATAGTGAAGTTTTTGAAAATGTTGATACTCTTGAGTTTCAAAGTTTTAATAGTTTTATTAAAAATGAACAATCTTTAGATAATCAATCTGTTCCAGCTCAAGAAAGTGAAGTTGAATGTACTGCACTTGTTGAGTTAAAACCTCATGGCTTACTTGTTGCTCAAACTATGTTTAAAAAGAGCATTAGAATTTCCATTAAATCATTTTTAATTTCTTTATCTTTAGGTTTTTTGAATTTATTTATTTAAAAGTTTCGCCCAAAATTATTTTGGGCGTTTTTGTTTTTAATATTCGTACCACATTCCCTCACTTTGCAATTTTTCTATAATTTGCTCGTGTTCTGCATTTGTTTTTGTGAAATATAGCTTTCCGTTTTTATCTGCTACAAAGAATAAGTAGTCTGTTGTGTTTGGTTCTATTGCAGCTTCTATACTTGCTTTTCCAATTGAACAAATTGGTCCAACTGGTAGTTTTCCTTCCATTCCTGGTCCCCTTGTATTGTATGGGTTTTTAGCATTTATTTCGCTTAAGTATAAATCTCTATCTCCCATATTTGCTTTTACTGAGTAATATGTTGTTACATCACTTCCAAGTGATATATTATTTTTTAGTCTATTATAAAATACGCTTGCTACATCTTTTCTATCGCTATCATTCATTCCTTCGGTTTCTACAACTGAAGCAAGTGTTAATAGTTCATGAACTGTGTAATTACTGTTTTCTATTTCTTCTTTGAAAGGATCTAAAACTTCTTCCATCTTATCTAGCATTTTTCCAAAAATATCTTCTATTTTTTCGTCTTTATTTGCTATTGCATATGTATCTGGAAATAGGTATCCTTCTAGTGAATAGTAAAGATCGGTGTTTTTAATTTCATCTGTTAGGAACCAATATTTTGCAATTAGTGTATCTAAGTATTCTTCATTTTTTAATAATTCATATACTTCTTCTTGTGTATGATTTGTTTTTGCTTCTATTGTTTCTGCAAGCCACCACATTGGCTTTCCTTCTAGGTATGTTATTGTTGTTTGGTTTGGATCATACATTATGCCTGTTTGTAGCATATCTGTTATTTCTTTTAGTGTCATGCTTTCTTTTAGATAATATGTGCCTGCTTGGAAGTTTGATATTTTATTTAATTTTACATATATTTTGAAAGCGTTTTTGCTTCTTATTAGTTTGTTTTCTTTTAATATGTCCGCAATTGCACTTGTACCACTGCCTAGGGGAATTTCAATTTTCTTTTCCTCTATATTTTTGCTAACTGGCTTTGTTAATATTTTGTATGTTCCTAAGGCAAGCAATATTGCTACTAATATTACTGCTATTATTATAATTATTATCTTCTTCATTTTTATACCTCTCTTATTTAACTTCTGTTATTAAGTAATTTACTATTCCTGTGTATGTTTCTGTATTTATTCCATTGTTACTGTTTATTACTAGATTTGCCTTTATTCCACGTTCTTTTAGTTTTGGTGCAAGCTCTACAATAAATCTTTCTACGTTTTTATCTATACTATCTGCTATTATGTTTATTCCGTTTATGTCATCTTTTCTAGCTATACTTGCAATGTTTTTTACTGTTTTTGTTCTCTCATCAAAATTGCTTAAATCAACATCTCCAATTTTCAAATTAGCCCATACTTTAGTATTTTCACTGCTTTTTAAAGTTTCTGTGTTTTTTATTAATATGCCATCATTTGTTAATTCAAGTAAGTCTTGTATAACTATTTTTTCATTATCTATATCTATTGTTTCTCCATCTTTTAGACTAATATTAATATTTTGTGTTTGCACTTCTTGTTCCATATCTTTTCTTAGTATGTATTCATTAGTTAGTGTGTTTGCTTTTACATATCCAACAATTCCTTCTTCTGTTCTAATTAATCTCCAACCCTTGCTTGTTGTATAAAATGCACTAACAGTTTGGCCTATTTCAAGCTTTCCAACTTTTTTAGATAATGCTCTTGGTTTAAAACGTATATCAGTTTCTGTATCACATTCTGCTTTTATCATACCTTTATTTAGTTTATCTATTATAACTATTTTCTCTGTTTCTAAGTAACTTGTTTCTATATTATATACTGTTTCCAATTTTTTTATTGGCACATATACAGTATTATCAGCCTCTATTGCCTGATAAAGTGTATCAAACACAGAGCCATCTATTTTAATTTCTTTTTCATTTAGTTTCATACTTGCAACTGTTACTTCTGATGTAGCAATTAGCAATTTTTCTTCTGCATCATAATAAAATGTTTTATCTAATAATTGCTGTATATCTTCTTTTGATATATATACAACTCCGTTCTCATCTAAGTAAATTGGCTTTTGAAGCTTCTCTGTAACGTTCTCGTCCCCAATTACTAGGTTTATAACATTCTGAAATTTGTTTCTTTTATACCCAGGTGCTGTGTTTATTATAAATGCCACTATTATTAGTGCTATTACTCCAATTATTATATTTCTTATGAATTTTCCTTTTTGTATTTTAAGTTTCATATAATTATCCCTTTCTTTTTTCTTTAAATAGTATATCAAAAAATTAGAAAGAATAATATAGTTTTTTGGAAAATTTTTAAATTTTTTGGGGTTGCTTTATTTGTTTATCGATTATGTAATATTGTTAGAATTTAAAAATAGATTTAAAAAATCAAGTAATTCTTTTTTATGAACTTCAAAAAATAAATAAGAGTTAATAATATGTCTAATGTTATTGTAGGCTTTGTTAGAAATTAAGATGTTCATATTCTTGCATCAACCTCTCCTTTGTTTCATCTATAGTCATTACTTTACCATTTCTTATATTTTCTTTGCTTTCTTCTAATGATATAAAAAATATTAGATTATATATGAAATCATATAAAGTATTTTCTTGCGTATTTATTTGGTTTAAAGTTTTTTTTATGAATTCCATTAAAATATCCTCCTTCTATTATTATTTTTTGTCTTTAATCATTTCTTTTAGTGTTTCATAATTAAAGTGTTTATCGGTTCCAGGAATAATAGTAGTCTCATCTTCTCCATACCTTTTTAAGTATTCCATCATAAGCTTAAACACCATTTCTGTTGGAGTTAAAGCATCGAAATAATCATTTGGAACTGAATTAACAATATCTATCATTCTTTGTTTGACATCTGCCATATTCTTCAACTCCCTTCGTAAGTATTCAATAGCAGTATTAATACTATATCATACAATTTGCCAAAATGCAACAAAAAACGTTCGTCAAATTTTTACATTTTTCGACAAACAACTTTTGCATAATAAAAAAACACCCGAAGGTGTTTTTATTTATTATTATTCAGCTGTTTCAGCATCAGGAGAGTTGTATGCTTCTAATATAGCATTTTGAATTTTCTCCCTTGTTTCAGCATTGATTGGATGAGCTATATCCTTGAATTCTCCGTTTGGAGTTTTTCTGCTAGGCATAGCTATAAATAATCCATTTTGACTTTCGATAACTTTGATATCGTGAATTACGAATTCATTATCGAATGTTACAGAAGCAACAGCTTTCATTCTGTTTTCTGAGTTTACTTTTCTTAAACGTACGTCTGTAATTTGCATGTATGTGCACCGCCTTCCAAAGATTTATTGTACATTATTCTCATGATGTACTACTATATTATTCGCCTTTTTTTCTTTTTTTCCTTCAATTTTTTACATTTTTTATAAGTTTATTTTGTACTTATACTTATTATTTCTGCTCCTACTTCTAGTTCTCTTGAGACAATGTTTTGTATTTGTGCTATTTTCTCTGGTTCTAGTGTTTCTGCTTTTGCTATAACACTTACACTGTTTTCATTTGCAAATATTACTACATTTTCTATTCCTTTTGCTAATATTAAGTTTTCGGCTATCATTATTGCATTTCTTCTTTCATTTATTTTTGCTATTTCTTCTATTGCTTTTTCTTTTTGCTCTTGTGTTGAATTTGCATTGTTGTATATTTCTTGATATGTTTCAAGCATTTGTGAATAGATATTTTCTCTTTCTAATTTTGATGTTGTAAAATATGTATCTTCTTTTGGAGTTGTTTCAGCATTTGTAGGCTTTACTACTTCTTCTTTCTCTTGTTTTACTTCTTTTGAAATTTCTTGTTCTACTGAATTTTCTACTACATTTTCATTCTCTATCTTATTGCTATTTACTAGTGTTGCATCTCCAAGTTCTGCTACTTTTTCATCTACAAAATGTTCTTTTAAATGATTAAGTTCATGTTCTACTTCTTCTTCAGTAACTTTAATTTCTTCTTTCTTAATTCCTAATGATTTATATTTACCAAGTTTTACTTCTGGAGCACCTACTATAGTAAACTCTATTTCTACCATATCTTTACTAATATTCTTAATATCAATACTTGGTGTAGCTGCTGGTGTAATAGTTTCTTTATCGCTTAATAATTTAGCATAAAGAATATCAACTGCTGCATCAATTGCATCCATATATAGACTTTCTACTCCTGCTTTTTTAGTATAAACATCATATGGAACTTGACCTTTTCTAAATCCATCGATTTTTATATCTTTCTTTTTCTTGTCATAAACATCATGTAAACAATTATTCCATTCTTTTTTCTCTAAACTTAATGTATAACTTTTTTTCATATTTCCCTCCTACATACATTATTATATTAAAACACAAAAAAGGATATTTTACTATCCTATTGCTACAATTTTAACACTATATACTCCATCTGGTGAAGCAACTTCTACAGTGTCTCCAACTTTTTTACCTATTATAGCTGCTGCAATTGGACTTTCATTTGAAATCTTATTATTAAATG
>OQVL01001647.1_pt1 | contig 13464 bp, 12 predicted proteins | sample 1691501 | NCBI WGS metagenome assembly OQVL01 (sample SAMN03418253, study PRJEB22391) | human gut metagenome | biome: human-gut; feature: organic feature; material: feces | host: Homo sapiens | place: Tanzania | collected 2013-01
AGTTCTCACCGTGGTAATATGGGAAGGATGTATGTAGATGACACCATTGGAGGCAGGCATATACTGCACACATCAAATCATTTCCTAGTAAGCAGATAGGAATACTAAGAATAACGGTAAAACCTCAATTTAAGCGAGGTGAATTTAGTCTTAGTTCAACTTGAAGCTTAAGTTAAAAGGGATGGATGAAACAGGGTTCAAATGTGCACAAAGCGTTGAGCTAAAAAGATACAGATTACGATTTGATCTTGATGCACATAAATATAACGAATGAATAGATGTTAAAAAAAGGAAATTGCTATGTCAAAAATTAAAGAAAGTGCTCTTGAGTTAATTGGTTCTACTCCGCTCTTGCGTTTGAACCGTTATGCTAAGGTGGCTAATGTTAATGGGGCTACCATTTTAGCGAAGCTTGAATACCTCAATCCAGCTGGCTCTGTAAAGGATCGTATCGCTTTGGCCATGATTGAAGATGCCGAAAAGAAGGGCTTGTTAAAGCCTGGGGCAACCATCATTGAACCAACTTCTGGGAACACCGGTATCGGTTTAGCTTCAGTTGCAGCAGCTAAGGGGTACAAGGCTATTCTTACTTTGCCTGATACCATGAGCGTAGAAAGAAGAAACCTTCTTAAGGCCTACGGCGCAGAACTCGTATTGACTGAAGGCGCTAAAGGCATGAAGGGGGCGATTGCTAAGGCTGAGGAGTTAAATAAGTCAATTCCAAACTCAGTAGTTTTAGGGCAGTTTGTAAACCCTGCTAACCCACAAGTACATAAAGCTACCACTGGCCCTGAAATTTGGGACCAAACTGATGGTAAGGTTGATTTCTTCGTGGCAGGCGTAGGTACCGGCGGGACTATCACTGGGACTGGTGAATACTTAAAGTCTCAAAATCCAAATGTTAAGGTGGTAGCAGTAGAACCTGCAACTAGCCCTGTACTTTCTAAAGGTACTCCTGGTCCACACAAGATTCAAGGGATTGGCGCAGGCTTCGTTCCACAGGTGTTAAACACTTCTGTTTACGATGAAGTTATTGCTATTGAAAATGAAGATGCTTTCGCTGAAGGCCGTCGTTTTGCTCATGCCGAAGGGGTGTTAGTGGGGATTTCTTCCGGTGCTGCTTTGAAGGCTGCTACCATCATAGCTGCTAGACCAGAAAACGCAGGTAAGACTATTGTAGTTCTGCTTCCTGATTCTGGTGACCGTTACCTCTCTACTCCACTTTTTGCTGATTAACAAAATTGGGTTAGCTTAAAGTTTACGCAATAAAAAAGGTTCATCCCTAAATTTGGGGGTTGACTAAAGCAGTTAATTTTGTAGATAGGAATAGATAAGTTAAAATAAAGGCTCCACCGTTTAACTTTAATATCCACCAAAAAGGAAACAGACGAAGCCTAAAGATATTGTAACTAATTCTTACACTGCTGCCAATAACCCAGAAACAGAAAATTTAGTACAAGCAACTCCAGAGGAGTTGCTACATATAAGAAGAAAAATTCAACCAAAAAGAAAACGCAGGCGGAGAAAAAAATGTTTGAAGTACGAATAACTGACGATTTTGCCGCGGCCCATTTTTTGCGCGACTACAACGGAAAATGCGAAAACCTTCACGGACACAACTACAAGGTTTACGTCCACGTAGAAGGAAACGAACTTGACGAAGGCGGAATGCTTTTACTGTCTGGCGAACCTTAACTGTAAGTCCGCTTACAACTGTTTTTTTCTTGCCTTTCTTGGAAACAAATCTGGCAAATGGTTTCTTGCCACTTTTGATCACGATATTATCTGAAACTGTTCCTTTAAAGTTATAGGCACAAATTGCATATTTTTGAATTCTTTTAAAAATATTCTTTTTAATATTGATCGTATACAAATCTTTTTTACATCCATGATTTGCTCCCATCGCATATTCAAAATTATCAAACACACAATTGCTTATCGTTACATTTTTTGTCTTTGTTCCGTCTTCTTTTCCCATCAGAACAATACCATTTCCCGCTGCTTTGGCGGCAGCTTTCGGCTCTTTGCGTCCAAGACAGAGGGAAACACGGGAAGCACTGCCAATTCCGACCAGTAGTGCAATGGCAAGGCAGATGGTAGAAAACGGGTAGGCAACATTGGTTGCTGCATTTCCCAAATAACCGACCCCTTGACCAATAAAAATCTGATCCACAATATTGTAGATTGAGCCGACAAGAGACGCCACAATACTGGGAACAGCAAAATTTTTCAACAGCTTTGAAATTTTTTCATAGCCCAGAGGATTTTCAGTCATTGAACTCCTCCCCCTTTCTCTCTATATGGAGTTCCGATGTGATATTTCTGCCCGCCTGTATTAAGAAATCCATAAAAAGGTTCTGCTCGGATTCGCTCATACCCTGCAATAAAAGAGCTTCTGTCTTTTCGCATATCATCTGTATCTCGTCAATAATAGACAATGCTCTTTCTGTAGGATACAATTTACATGTCCGCTTATCCTTATCATTGGGAGAACGTGTAATCATTCCCTGCTTTTCCAATGTCGCAACCGTCCGTACAATATTGCTTGGATGAACATAGAACATATTCAACAAAGAATCTTGTAGAATACCGGGCGAACGACAGATTTTGATTAAGAACATATATTGACTGTTGTTGATTCCATAGGGGGCAAGTTGCTTGTCCAAATAGATTTTGTAAAATCGGTCTGTTACGGAAAGCCATTTTAATAGTTGCATAGATATATACCTCCAATCAGAACGTATTATACATCAATATGCGTGCGCACGCAACTACTTTTAACATTATATCTGCCGCTTTGTCCTCCTAAACACAAATCAATTTCTGCCTGCTTTGATGGAAACAGGCTGCAAAACTCACCACCGAAGAAATCAGCAAAAGACAAACTAAAAACCGATTGACAAGAACGCAAAAAACGCCCTTAGCCATGAGTTACTACCCACAGCTAAGGGCGTTTCTAATATGGATTTATCACAGTCACACAAACCACTTTAAAATCATTCCTCGACCTGCAAACCACTTATCCGTAAGAATAATCGCACTTGCGTAACCGTTATCAATTTGTTATCAAAAGACCTTTTGTAATGCCGCAAACCCGCATAAACGCTGGATTTGCTAAGCATTTTTGTTTATTCGAATTCAATAGTTCCCGGTGGCTTACTGGTCAAATCATAGAATACTCTATTGACTCCCTTTACCTCATTTATAATTCTGCTCATCACTGTCTGAAGTACCTCAAACGGTATCTCGGCTGCTTCGGCTGTCATGAAGTCCACGGTGCGGACTGCACGAACTGCAACGGCATAATCATATGTTCTCTCATCACCCATGACACCTACTGAACGCATGTTGGTAAGGGCTGCAAAGTACTGGTTTGGCATCCATGATGGTTCCTCGCCGTGGGCCTCTTTGTACTCTTTTGCTGCCTTTTCCACTTCGCTTCTGTAAATCCAGTCTGCATCCTGGACAATGCGTACCTTTTCGGCTGTGACTTCGCCGATGATACGGATTCCAAGGCCTGGGCCTGGGAATGGCTGACGGAATACGAGATAGTCAGGTAATCCGAGCTCCAGTCCGACCTTGCGGACCTCGTCCTTGAAGAGGTTTCTGAGTGGCTCCACGATATCCTTGAAATCGACATGCTCCGGGAGACCTCCTACGTTGTGGTGTGATTTGATGACTGCAGATTCTCCGCCGAGTCCACTCTCCACTACGTCCGGATAGATGGTTCCCTGCGCAAGGAAGTCAACCTTTCCGATTTTCTTAGCTTCTTCCTCGAATACACGGATGAATTCCTCACCGATGATTTTACGCTTGCGCTCAGGCTCTGTGACGCCTGCAAGCTTGCTGTAGTAGCGCTCCTGTGCGTTGACGCGGACAAAGTTGATGTCGAACGAACCGCCTTTGCCGAATACGCCCTCTACCTCATCGCCCTCGTTCTTGCGGAGAAGTCCGTGGTCTACGAATACGCAGGTGAGCTGCTTGCCGATTGCCTTGGCAAGGAGTGCTGCGAGTACTGATGAGTCTACTCCACCCGAAAGTGCAAGGAGCACTTTGCCGTCACCGACCTGCTCTCTGATTTCGTCGATTGTGTTTTTGACGAATGAATCCATCTTCCATGTGCCTGCACATCCACATACGCCACGGACGAAATTGTAAATCATCTGTGTTCCGTTCTTGGTGTGAAGTACCTCCGGATGGAACTGTACTGCATATAATTTCTTCTCAACATTCTGTGTTGCGGCTATTGGACAGTCTGCAGTGTGCGCAACTACCTCAAAGCCCGGTGCAGCCTCTGCAATTCTGTCAAAATGACTCATCCAGCATACTGATTCTGATGGCAGATCCTTGAACATCACGCCGTTTGCAGAATATGTGATTTCTGTCTTTCCATACTCTCCAACCTCCGGTGTGATTACCTTTCCGCCTAATTTATGCATCATAAGCTGTGCACCGTAGCAGATGCCAAGCACCGGTATTCCCAGCTCAAACAGCTCTTTCTGGTATGATGGTGAAGCCTCTTCATAACAGCTGTTTGGACCTCCTGTAAGGATGATGCCCTTTGGATTCATTTCTTTGATTTTCTCAATGTCTATTTTGTATGAGTAAATCTCACAGTACACGTTGCACTCGCGGACACGGCGCGCAACAAGCTGATTGTACTGACCACCAAAGTCTATGACTATGACCTTTTCCTGATCCATGTTTTCCTCCTAATTGTTTATTCGCCATGCTGCCATCTCATTGATTACGTAAAAGCAACATGTATTCTTATGTCATTATAGATTACGGAGTGCTTATCTGCAAGCGATTTTGTTAAATTTCTGTTTTGATTTTGTGTGCAATTACGTTATAATGAATTATAAACACTTTTATAGGCTGGGAGGTTTCATCATGAGTTTTAAAATAATCACTATAAGCCGAGAGTTTGGCAGTGGCGGTCGCTTTATCGGCGAGCAGATTGCTCAAAAATGCGGCATTGAGTTTTACGATAAAAAAATAATTGAGCATGTGGCAAAGGAGCTTGGTATCTCTGAGCAGATTGTTGCAAACCAGGGCGAATATGCACCTGCCGGAAGCATTTTTTCATATGCATTTGTGGGACGCGACATCACAGGAGTTTCTCTTTCCGACCAGATTTTCAATATCCAGCAGAAGCTCATCAAGGATATTGCGCAAAAAGAGCCATGCGTTATTGTGGGACGTTGCGCAGACTACATTCTTTCTGACAGGGATGATGTGCTGAATGTTTTTATAGAGGGAAATAAGCCTGAGAAGGCTGCAAGAATAAAAAAGCTCTACCATAAGAGTGATGACGAGGTCAAAAAGCTGCTAAAGGATGTCGATAAGAAGCGCTCGGTAAATTACCGATACTTCACCGACAAGGAGTGGGGCAGCAGGAAAAATTATGATCTGGTGCTAAACAGCTCTGTGCTTGGATACGATAAATGTATTGAGCTCATAACTGCTGCATACGTTTAACATAATTAGAATTACAACCTGTGTGTAATATTAAAAATACTCCTGCATAAACTGTAACAACAGAATATGCAGGAGTATTTTTTGAAATCATATATTGAGACAAGGGCGGTTGAAATCGCCAACTACATAGTTGAAAACAACGCCACGGTGCGCCAGGCCGCAAAGCAGTTTGGCATCAGCAAATCCACTGTGCACAAGGATATCACGGATGCTGACAGGCTGCTTCGCATAGACCCGGAGCTTGCCGCAAAAGCGCGTCACATTCTCGATATCAACAAGTCAGAGCGCCATATCCGCGGCGGACTTGCCACCAGGGAGAAGTATCTGCATCTGCCCCATGTGCATGCCGGCTGAGCGCATATTACCTCCGGATATTTTCATGTTCCTGGTGATTCCGGTGTCATATGACTCGTGAGCACGCCGTACAGCCACTTGCCCTCATCACTTAGATCCTCATAGGTGAAGCCGCTTGTCTTATCGCAGGCAGGTGTTAGAAGCGCTGATTTTTCGTCCTTATTGGACAGATTCCAGCACACATAGCTGATGCCGTAGCTGTCAAGCAGGCTGATCCAGTTGTTTGCGGAATCTATGTCCACCTGACCGTTTCCGTCGGCGCTACAGATGCCAAACTCCGATACAAATATCGGAAGTCCAGCGTCTGCCGCCGATTTTAGCTTGTTCTGCAGGTCCTCCTTGTGGGTTGCGGCATAGAAATGCAGTGTGTACATGATATTGTCATAGCCTGTGACAGGGTCCTTGACTGCCTCATCCACATCCTGGCTCCAGTTAGGTGTGCCTATCAGTATGACTGCATCCTTGTCGTAGCTTCTGATTGACGGAATGACCTCGCTGGCATAAAACTTCACATCTCCCCAGGTCGCACCTTTGCACGGCTCATTGCAAATCTCGTAAATCACGTTGTTGTATGAGGCATACTGCTGTGCCATTTTTGCAAAAAATGTCTTTGCCACATCACTGTAGCGGTTTGGATTGCCCTCGTTTAGCACATGCCAGTCGATGATGACATACATGTCGTTGTTGAACGCGTACTGCACGCCGTTTTGCACAAGTGTCTCAAGCTGCTGCCTGTCACCGTCTGTGCAGTAGCCACCGCTTTCGTAGGTGTACATGGCGAGTCTCACCACGTTTGCTCCAAAGCTTTTCAGCGTGGCAAAGCAATCATTGGTCACATACTGTGGATACCACGCAAGACCGTGTGTGCTGACTCCGCGAAGCTGCACCTCGTTGTTATTTTGATCAACGAGCTTGCTGCCCTCCACATGCAGCTTACCGTTTACTGACGGACAGGCAAGAACTGAGCTCTCCTGTCCGTTTTCCGTGGTGAGCTGCTCTGTGTCAGCCACATTCTGATTTTCCGTACTGTTTTCTGTACTGCTTTGCGTGCTGTCCTCTGTATTATTTTCTGTAGAGTTCACCGACTCAGTGGCTTTATCACCGGTCTGTGATTCTGTCTCTTTGTTGCCCTTGTTACCGCATCCTGTAAAAATCCCAAGCACCAGCACTGCTGCCAATACCAATGCTATATATTTCTTCATATTGCTATACTGTATGACTGATTACTGAATAGATGTAACCTTGTAGTCCTCAGCCTCTACAGTCTCCTTTAATTTCTCATCTGAGATGTCAGAGCTTAATGTCACTACTGCAGTTCCGCTCTCATGGCTTACTGCTGCCTCACTTACTGCATCAAGTGCCTCGAGTGCCTTCTTTACTCTTGCCTCACAGTGGCAGCACATCATTCCTTCGATATTCATTGTCTTTGTCATTGATTTTTCCTCACTTTCATCTGGTTTATCTGCTTTGTCTTTTCTATCTGGTTTTGCTTTTCTGTCATGCTTAGGATCATACACCCTGCACAGATTCAGCCGCAGGGCATTGGTAACAACGCAGAAGCTCGACAGGCTCATCGCCGCCGCTCCAAACATCGGATTGAGCTTCCATCCTAATAAAGGATACCACAAACCGGCCGCAAGTGGAATACCTATTACATTATAGAAAAATGCCCAGAACAGATTTTCGTGTATATTTGTCAATGTAGCACGGCTTAACCGCACTGCTGCCGGTACATCTATCAGGCGGCTCTTCATCAGGACAACATCCGCTGCATCTATTGCCACATCACTTCCCGCGCCGATTGCAATTCCCATATCCGCACGTGTGAGCGCCGGTGCATCATTGATTCCGTCACCAACCATGGCTACCCTGCCCTGTTTTTTTAGCTTCCTTATGACAGCCTCCTTACCATCCGGAAGCACACCTGCGATGACTTCGTCCACTCCCGCCTGCTTTCCAATGGCATTGGCAGTCTGCTCGTTGTCACCGGTGAGCATAACAACTCTGATACCCATATTTTTAAGCTGTCTGACAGCTTCCGGACTGTCCTCCTTTATTGTATCTGCAACAGCTATGATACCGCAAAGCCTGTCACCCGCGGCAAAGAACAGAGGAGTTTTTCCTTCCTTTGAAAATTCGACAGCTTTCGCGCGCATATCATCTGACACTTTTACAAATTTGCTGACAAAAGCAAGATTTCCTGCTTTTATCATTTTGCCTGCAAGTATTGCAGTCAGACCATTTCCTACAACAGCGCTAAAATCCGTAACCTCTGCGACAGCGATTTCATCCGTTTTAGCGCGCTCCATAATGGCTTTTGCAAGCGGATGCTCGCTCTTGGCCTCGACTGATGCGGCTATTGCAAGAAGCTTTCCGGCATTATTGCCGGTTTCCTCAAAAAATGTCTCATCCGGCACGATATCCGTCACCTTCGGCTCACCGCTTGTTATGGTGCCTGTCTTATCAAGCGCCACAATCTGTGTGCGGCCTGTTGCCTCAAGGCTTGCCGCTGTCTTGAAGAGTATACCGCTCTTTGCGCCCTTGCCATTTCCTACCATTATCGCAACAGGAGTTGCCAGTCCAAGTGCACACGGACAGCTTATCACGAGCACCGAAATGCCTCTGGCAAGCGCAAAGCCCACGGTCTCACCGGCTATAAGCCATGCTATTATTGTAATGATTGCAATTGTGATAACCGCCGGCACAAATACTCCCGATACCCTGTCAGCGATTTTTGCAATAGGTGCCTTTGTCGCTGCGGCATCAGAAACCATCTGGATAATCTGTGAGAGCGTGGTGTCCTCGCCCACTCTCGTTGCACGGCATTTTATAAAGCCTGACTGGTTCACTGTGGCAGCGCTTACTGCATCGCCCTTCTGCTTATCCACAGGGATGCTCTCTCCTGTGAGTGCCGATTCGTTGACAGCGGTTGTTCCATCTATTATTTCACCGTCCACAGGGATGTTTTCCCCGGGTCTGACCACAAAGATGTCATCCTTTCGCACAGCATCCACCGAGATTTCCTGCTCCACGCCGTCCTTTACCACTGTTGCTGTCTTTGGGGCAAGCTGCATAAGGCTCTTTAAAGCGTCTGTTGTTTTGCCCTTTGAGTGCGCCTCAAGCATTTTTCCTACAGTAATCAGTGCCAAAATCATAGCTGCAGATTCAAAATAAAACTCATGCATATATGACATGACCGCATCCATATCGCCCTTCACCTGCGCAGCTGTCATGGCAAAAAGTGCATACACGCTGTATCCAAACGATGCCGCAGAGCCAAGCGCAACAAGCGTATCCATATTTGGAGCGCCGTGGATTAGGCCCTTAAAACCACTGATAAAAAACTTCTGGTTTATGACCATTACCGCCACTGTAAGCAAAAGCTGCAAAAGCCCCATAGCCACATGGTTTCCGTCAAAAAACTCAGGCAGCGGCCATCCCCACATCATATGTCCCATTGAAAAATACATGAGAACAACTAAGAATATGAGTGATGCTATAAGCCTGTTGCGTAGCTTCGGTGTCTCCCTGTCTACAAGCGCATCCTGCGCTGCCTTTAGCTGCTCTAAGCTGTTATTCGCTTTGTCATTTTCTGATTCTGTTGCTGTGCCTTTGGGACTCGCTCCATAGCCCGCCTGCTCTACTGCCTCCACTATCTGCGCATCTGTCGCGCTTCCCTCGACTCCCATCGAGTTGGTCAAAAGGCTGACAGAGCAGCTCGTCACACCATCAACCTTAGAGACAGCCTTTTCCACTCTGGCAGAGCATGCCGCACAGCTCATTCCTGTAACTGTATATTGCTTCATACTGTCTGTATTTCCTTCTTTCTACTATTCGAATCTAACTATTCAGAAGCCTTTTCTAAAATCTCTCAATTCCTGTCACCTTGAAATCCAGTCTTTCTATGGCAAATGTGATTTCCTCATCGCTTAGCTCTCTGGTTGCCTCAACATGTGCCACTCCATGCTTTAAATCCACATCTGCCGATACTCCGCTCATCTTCTGAAGCGAGCGTGTGACTGAGTTCTTGCAGTTCATGCAGTGCATTCCGTCTATGTGCACATCTGCTCTCGTGACTATCTCTCCTGTAAGCTGTACTGTGGCTTCCTCGTCCTCCTTCATGGCTCCACCGCCACAGCAGGCGCCCTCGCCCTTTGAATGCTTAATAGTCTCCTTTAAGCCCACAATCACCAGTGCGGCAATTATTGCTATTATTAATATTGTGATTATTGTACTCATTTTTATACCTGCCTTCTTATAATACTACTTCATAAGCTTCTGCAGTGTGTTCAAAAGCTCATCTATTGTCTCATCCTTGCCGGCTCTTATGTCATCTGCCACACACGTCTTTATATGATTGGCCAAAAGGACTTTATTGAAGCTGTTGAGCGCAGCATTTGCGGCCGCCACCTGTGTGATGATGTCAGGGCAGTAGCAATCCTCATCCAGCATACGCTTGATTCCACGGATCTGCCCCTCTATACGGCTAAGTCTGTTGATGAGATCCTTATATTCCTTCTCTGACCGCTCTTTTTTGCGGTTGCAGCAACAGCATTTGGTTTCTTTTTCTGCCATGGGTGCCTCCCTTATTTCTTCATTCGTAACTGTTCAGTACCTTCACAGTTGCATTTGTTGCACATGTCTAACCATACCCCTTATGGGTATCCGTCTTCAAATGCATTATATACCCCGGCAGGGTATATTGCAAGGGCAGATTTCCTTATTGAGAAATTTTCAACAGTATGGCGGAACGTTAATCACACGTCCATAAGGCACACAGGTCACACATGCACTACTCCGTTCGCTGCACTACGTCACTAAATAAAGCAGTAACTTCATAAACAAGTCACTGCTTTAAAATTCAGCCTAGATTATTCACACTTTGTTGTGAATAATCTAGGCTAATCTATAACTTTTTCTATTTATTAGGCAAAATTCAATTTTCAATTTTCAAATTATCTTCTGCGCCTCCCTCATGCTCTACAATAACCTGGTCTGTGATATTCTCCTTATTTTCTCCATCAAGAATATAATACTCCCCACTATACGGCACTTTATAACTCACCTTAACGTCTCTGCTTATAGCTCCCAGTTTTTCAGCTTCTTTTGCCCCCGCTGGCAAAATATATACCTCCTCATACCCGGTATATGAGTATATGCTTACCGTTTCATCTTTTTCCAAATAAACAGTCGGACCGCTATATTTTCTATACACTAGATCACATGCCGAACCATTATTAACATCAATTAATGCCTGAATATGTTCAATCATATCGGCTGCAAATGACCTCACCGGCGTGATACACATACACAAGACAACTACAGTCACAACTGCTATCGCGGCAAAATATGCTGGATATCGTTTTGAGCTGTGAGTGGTATGTAATTCCTCGATACATTCTTTTCTTACCTGCTCAATATCAGGCATTTTATGTTGCGCAGCATGTTTTAAAATATCATTTTTCTTCATTCTGTATCAATCCTCCTTATCCAGATTTTTCCTAAGCTCCCTTAAGGTTCGATATAATCTGTTTTTTATGGTTGATTCCTTTACAGAAAAAAGGAGTGCTATTTCTGAAATATTTTTATCCATATAGTAATATAGATAAAATATTTTTTTAGTAAGTTCATCCTTCGCAGAAAGATATGTAAACACACTTTGTACTGTTTCTTTTGATATTGCTATATCGTCAAACGAAGTCTGTTGTACAGCTATATCATTTTCATCTGCCGACAAAATATTATAATCGTTCATTTCCTCAATGCCACGAAGCTTTTCTTTTAATTTATAATGACGAAAAATTTTTCTCTTTGCTATTTGCATTACAAGTGCATCCGGCTGCTTAAAATATGATATTCCATGTTTTTGTATTATTTTAACAACCTCTGTATAGGTCTCCTGAAATATATCTGCTACATCTTCAGTTTTTCCACATTTTACAATGATGTACGCTAAAACCTTCTGATTGGTTGAGGCATATAGCTCATTAAAAAAGTCATCCTGTGCCTGATTAATCAATCTGCATCCCTCCCTTCACTATATATGTGTCCCCAACCATAGAAAAAGTTTCATGTTATACCATACTTTTATAATAAAAGCATGCAAGCTGTGTCCTGTCCCTAAGCTGCAGCTTTTCAAGTATAACACTGATATAGTTTCGTACGGTTCCCTCACTCAGATACAGCTCATCCGCTATTTCCTTGTTGTTTAGTCCTTCTGCAACCAGCTCTATGATTGAAAGCTCCTTGCCGCTTATATCATAGTTCTTCATTTCGTCAATGAACCGGGCCTGACCGGAGTCTGATGAAGCTTTACCGTTAGCTTTGAACAGGTGTGGTATCCTGTCCATTATCTGTGTTCCAAACACTGTCTGTCCGTTGTTTACAGCTCTAAGTGCCGGGACAATACTCTCAAAGGCCTGTTTTAGTATATAGCCCTTCGCCCCCAGCGAGATTGCTTTTACTATGTATTCATCATCCGAAAATGTGGTCAGAAGAAGTATTTTGGCATCCGGATATTTTTTGAGTATTTTTTCTGCTGCTTCAAGACCTGTCACGCCCTGCATCCTTATATCCATGAGCATCACATCGGGCATATGCTCCTCGTACAGCTTTACCGCCTGCTGTCCGCTGTCTCCAACCGCAGACACCTCTATGTCATCCTGTGCGCTCAGTATTGTATTCAGCGAAAGTGATACGAGATTATCATCATCTATTATTACTATTTTCATGTCCTGTTCCTTTCTTTTTCAAGCCTTGATTTTTATGTATATCCTCACTTCTTCATGAGCGTCACAAATATCATAAAACCATCGTCTGCCTTTATACGCATGGTTCCTCCTATCACTGCAACACGCTCTTTTATATTTTTTATGCCTATTCCATCTCCTGTTTCTCCCGAAATTCTTCTTTCGTCAGCCGATGTGCCGTTGTCCATTATCTCAAGCTGATAAAAGGCGGGATGCTCTCTGACTATTATCCTGATTTCATCGCCGTTACTGTGCTTAACTGCGTTGTTTACCGCTTCCTTTGCAATTGCAATAAAAGCATACTTGACATCTCTGGGCAGATTATCCTCACAGTCGTATTCGAGTGAAAATGCAAATGCACTGTCTGTAGGCTTAAGCTTCGCAAGCGCCTGACGCAAATCGACCGATTCATCGTACAAATCATGAACGCTTTTTCTCATGCTGTCCATTGCCGTATCGAGTGTACTCTTCAGATCTGAGATAGGCGCTTTAAGCTTTTCATCGGTATTTATCACACCGATTGCTCCCACCTGCAAAATAGAGCGCGTAATCATGTGACCCACGTTGTCGTGTATCTCCCTTGCGATACGGTTTCTCTCCTTTAGTGTGGCATTGTATATCTGCGCATTCTGCTTCTCGATAAGCTGGTGATTCATCTGCTCCATAAGCATGTCATGCTCCATGGACGCATCTCTCATGCTGTGCAGCTTCATCTGATACCCCAAAAGCAGCTCTGTGAAATATGAAAGCATTATCGCAAAAGCCATGAAAAGTACAACCTCTAAGATATCATTCAAAATTGTATCCTGCAGCTTTGTAAGCCATAAATAACGTCCAAAACCGGGTGCTATATGTTTTATCCTTAAAATACAGTCCACAA
>OQVL01001650.1_pt1 | contig 13460 bp, 20 predicted proteins | sample 1691501 | NCBI WGS metagenome assembly OQVL01 (sample SAMN03418253, study PRJEB22391) | human gut metagenome | biome: human-gut; feature: organic feature; material: feces | host: Homo sapiens | place: Tanzania | collected 2013-01
GACATAATTCTGCTGATTCCAGATATTGGGGTTTTGTACCTGAGGATCACATTGTGGGGACACCCTCTATGGTTTGGTTCTCTACAGACAAATACAAGAGTTTCCCAAAAAACATAAGATGGAAAAGGCTGTTTAAGTTTGTGTAGGGGCTGTTTGTAATTTTAGAAAAAAAGTGGGATATTTGCATCCCATAACTAATTGAATAATAATAAAAAATAGATAAAAATGGCAAGAGTTTGTCAAGTTACAGGTAAAAAGAGATTGATTGGAAACAATGTTTCCCACTCAAAACGCCGCACAAAGCGTGAATTTGCACCAAACCTTAAGACCAAAAAATTCTGGTCTGAGGAGGAGAAGAGGTTCATTACACTAAAGGTTTCAGCAGCCGGCATCAGAAACATTAACAAGAATGGTTTGGATGCCACAATAAGAGCTGCCAAAGCTAAAGGTTTAATCAACTTAGTATAAATTATTAACTTAGTGTAAAGATTTAAAGAAATGGCAAAGAAAGGAAACAGAGTTCAGGTCATCCTAGAGTGCACTGAGCAAAAAGCCAGTGGAGTACCGGGAATGTCTAGGTACATTACCACTAAGAATAAAAAGAATACAACTCAAAGATTAGAGCGCTTTGAAAAACGTTTTGGCGTTAAATTCTATCAATCTTGATAAATCTTGTCAAGATATTTTTGGAAGAAGGTGACTTTGCACAGAGAGATTAAATAACATTAAAACTTACGAACAATGGCAAAGAAAGCAGTTGCAACCTTCAGTGGCGACAAGTCACAGCTCAGAAACAGAGTAAAATGCATTCGCATGGTAAAATCAGAGAGAACCGGCGCGTATGCATTCAAAGAGGAGATGGTTAACGTAGCAGAGGTTAAAGATTTCTTTAACAAGAAGTAATTAATTCAGTATTTTATATGACAAGTGGTAGACTTGGTGTATATCTTTTAATAATTACGTTTACTTTATTTGGTTTTACTACAATATTAAGTGGATACTATATTGGTAAAAATTATATAGAGTATCTAACCGGAAGTAAGGTTTTACTTAGTATTTTTAAGATATTATTTATAATGGTTTGTTTACTTGGGATAGTTATTGACAATAGTATTATTTGGAAATATTTAGATTATTTATTATTTATTATGATTATTATTAATTCTTATAGTATAATAAAACTATTAGGAAGTGAAAAATATGATAGGTAATGATTGGGATATAGTTTTATCTAGTGTATGGGAAAGTCCAAATTTTAAGAGATTTATGGATAAAGTTAAAGAAGAATATAAAAATTATACATGTTTTCCTAAATGGGATGATATTTTTAATGCTTTAAAATATACATCATATAAAGATACTAAAGTTGTTATTATAGGACAAGATCCATATCATGGGCAGGGCCAAGCTCATGGTCTATCATTTAGCGTTAAAAAAGGAGTTAAATTACCACCAAGTCTTCAAAATATATTTAAAGAATTGTATGATGATTTAGGCATTAAAAATGAAGGATGTGGAGATTTGAGTCCATGGACTAAAGAAGGTGTACTTTTATTAAACTCAGTGCTTACTGTTAGAAAAGACTCTCCAGCCTCTCATAAGGATTTAGGATGGCAATTACTTACAGATCATATAATAAAACTTTTAAATTTAAAAAAAGAACCAGTTGTATTTATACTTTGGGGTAACTTTGCAAGGAGTAAAAAAGCATTAATAACAAATCCTAAACATTTAGTAATAGAAAGTACTCATCCAAGTCCATTTTCTGCTAGAAATGGGTTCTTTGGAAGTAAACCATTTTCTAAAACTAATAATTTTTTAAAACAAAATAAAATAAAAGAAGTGAATTTTACACTTCCAAAGAATTATTAAAATTATTTGTTAATTCTTTTCCCTCTAATAGAGTTTTAAGTTGATATTTTTTTAACTTAGAAATTATATTATAAGGGAATTTTTTTATTAAATTATTATATTCTAGAACATATTTATTATAATAAGTTCTTAGTGATATTATTAGTAGTTCGTTATCTTCATAATCATTTATTATATCTTTAAAACTTCTTACTTTAGTTTTTTTATTATCTTCTTTTATTTGTAGTATTTCTTTATAACATTTATTAAGTATCTTTTCATTTTTATATGATTTGATTGAATCAATTTTCATTTTCTTTACATCTTCAAAAACTTTACTTTCAATTTTATATTTATCTTCAACTATATTAATAAGTCTTATGATATAATCATATTTATTTTTTAATTTATCAAAGCATTCTTTTTCTGTATTATCTAAATTTTTTATGATTGATTCTAGCTTTTCATTATGGCACTTAAATAAAATAGTAATTAAACTAATAAGAATAATCAAGATAACTAATATTAAAGCAATAATATTTAATGTATTCATATAATCACATCCTACTTAAATATTATAGCAAAAATCATATTATATTTAAAGTTATTTTGCGTAAATTATTTCCTCATCAAATTCAAAGAAGTCAACATATATCATAAGTATTAAGTAGTGTTTATTATTTTCAACATCATTTAAAACAAGATTATCTCTACCAGCATGTTCAATTATACCTGTAAATACTCTATCTCTCCATTCAACTGAATCACTAAAAGATGCGTGTACTCTTACCTTTTTACCAATGTTATTTCTTATTATATTTTCAATATAACTTTGTTCTATTGGATAATCTGTTTGATAATTGTTTGGCATATTTGAATCCCTTTCTATATCATTTAAGAATACTGGAGTTTTATAATAACTACCGTTCAAATTATCATCCCCTTTTAATATTATTTAATGAAATATAGATTATTTTGTGATTAATTATTCAATTTTAAATAAAAATATTTTATAATGTAGTGGGAGGATACTTTTATGATAATAAAATCAGCTTTATCTAATCATCATATTCATGTAACACGTGAAGTGTTAGATATTTTGTTTGGTAAAGATTATAATCTTAATGTTAGAAGAATGTTAGTACAAAAAGGACAATTTGCAGCAGAAGAAACAGTAACACTAATAAAAAATAATAAGAAAATAGAAAATGTTCGTATAGTAGGACCTTGTAGAAAATATACACAAGTAGAACTACTTGAAAGAGATTGTGAATATTTATGTATTAATCCACCCGTTAGAAGTAGTGGAAACTTAAAGGGAAGTGAGTCTATCACTATAGTAGGACCACATGGTACGTATGAAGCAATTGAGTCAACTATTATTGCTGATAGGCATATTCATATGAGTAGTGAAGACTTAAAAGAATTTAATGTCTCTAAAGGCCAAATAGTAAAAATAAAAGTAAATGGGTTAACTCTTGATGAAGTTATGATTAAATCTGATGAAACGTGTGTACTAGAATATCATATGAATAAAGATGAAGCAGAAAACTTAGGAATAGAAAACGGAATGGAGGTAAAAATATGTTAAAAGTAAGCCATGTCACTAAATATTATGATGACTTTAGAGCAGTAAATGATTTATCATTCGAGATAAAAGAAGGAGAGATATTTGGTTTGCTTGGTGTGAATGGTGCAGGTAAAACAACCACTTTTAGAATGATTATGGGACTTCTTGATAAAACAAAGGGTGAAATTACTTTAGATGGTAAAAAAATCGATTATACTCTTACTGATCAAATAGGTTTCTTAACAGAAGAAAGAAGCTTAATAACTAGTAAAACTGTTTTAGAGCAAGCAATATATTATGGTGTACTTAAGGGAATGACTGAAAAAGAAGTAGAAAAAAAACTAGATGAGTATTTAGATGAATTTAATATTAAAGAATATAAAAACAAAAAAATAAAAGAATTATCTAAAGGTAATCAACAAAAGATACAGTTTATAATAAGTATACTTCATAGTCCAAGACTTTTGATATTAGATGAGCCATTTAGTGGGTTAGATCCTATAAATGTTGAGATGTTTAAGAAAGTAATATTAAGACTTAAGAAAAATAAAACTATGATAATATTTTCATCACATATGATGGAGCATATAGAATATTTTTGTGATTCACTTGTTATACTTGTTAAAGGTAGTACTGTTTTAGAAGGTAAATTAACTAAAATTAAAGAAGATTATAGAAAGAAAAATATTAAAGTAATAGCTGACTTAGACGTAAATGAAATTAAAAAAATCAAAGGCGTAGAAGACGTTATTAAAAATAAAAATGAATATAATATTAAAATTGAGGATATTAAATATGTAAATGATGTATTTAAAAAAGTATCAAAATGTAATAATGTAATTAAATTTGTAGTAGAAGAGCCAACTTTGAATGAAATATTTGTAAGTACAGTAGGGGAGGCATATGAAAAATAAATTTAAGTTCTTAACGAAAGATAGCATTAAAAGAAAGATAAATACTAAATCATTTAAAATAACTAATTTAGTATTATTTATAGTAATAGCTATTCTTATTAATTTAGATAGTATTGTTAAATTATTTGGTGGGGATTTTGATAAATTAACACATGTATATATAGTAGATGAAATGGGTATATATGATGATGTTAATGAAACTATGAAAAATAGTTATTTAGATGTACTTAATAACTATAATGCAGAAGTAGAAAAAAGTGATAAAAAAGTAAGTGAACTAAAAAAAGAAATCATTAAAGATGAAAGTGATGATATAATTGTTCATATTACTAAAAGTGATAGTAAAGGAGTAGACAAAATATTTAATGCAGAAATTATTTCATATGATTATATAGATACTGTATTGTATCAAAATATAGTTAATGCATTAAATACAGTTAAATCAAATTTAGCATTAGAAAGGTCTAATATTGATCAAAATACTTTAAATGATATTTATAAGTCTGTTGATGTTAAAAGAACTCTTTTAGATGAAAATCTTAATGAAAATGAAGAGTTAATGGAGAAAATAGGTGGCATAATAATAATTATATTTATAGTACCTTTCTTCTTACTTATAGTTTTAATCATACAAATGATAGGTGCTGAAATTAATGAAGAAAAGTCTACTAAGAGTATGGAAGTTATTATATCAAGTGTAAAACCTGAAATACATTTTCTGTCTAAATTAATATCAGCTAATGTATTTGCGATAGTTCAAGGTTTGTTGCTTATATTCTATGTAATAGTAGGAGCATTAATAAGAGTTGCAACTACTGGAATACCTGGAAGTGATGTGATATCTAGTAATGTATCAGTAAGTAGTGTTTCACAATATATTAACATGTTCTTACAAAGTGATATAGCAAGTAGATTAGTAAGTGGTATACCATTCTTTATATTATTAATGTTATTTAGTTTCTTTGCATATTCATTATTTATAGGAGTACTAGCTAGTATGACAACTAATATGGAAGATTATAACCAAATATTAACACCTGTTATGATATTCTTGATGATAGGATATTATTTAGCTATATATGCATCTGTATATCAAGGAGCATTATTTATTAAAATAGCTGCGTTTATACCATTTATTTCAGGTATATTAGCGCCAGTTATGTATACTATAGGTGAGATGTCATTACTAGATCTTGGAATATCAATAATATTATTAATTGGTACTTGTGGTTTATTATATAAATATGGACTTAAAATATATAAAGCGGGAATATTAAATTATTCATCTAGTAATTTATGGAAAAAAATGTTTAAGTCATTAAAGGATTAAAAAGTATGAAAAAGTTATTATATGCAGTTATTTGTTTATTATTAGTGATGCCCATAAAAATATATGGTGAAACATTTGATATAAAAGAAATAAATCTTAAAATAGAACTTGGTGATGATTGGCATGTTTTGACTAGAGATAATTTAACTAATAATAAAGATTTAGAGTTATTTGAATCAGATGAAAAAGATATGGAAAAGTATTTTGAAGATATTAATGCTTATATAGATGCATTATATAAAGATAGTTATCTTGAATTTACTATAGTTCTTGATGATGTTGATGGGATAAATTTTTTAACAAATTATCCTGATAGCTATGTAGAAGAACTAGCTAAAAAAAGTGCTAAAGAAGCTGGCGCTGAAGATTATGGAATTTATAGTAATGGAAAATATAAATTTACTAAGCATAAGTTTTATGATAAAAGGACAAAAACTTATTATTTAGTTTATGCTACAGTATTTAATAATAAAACTTATTATTTTCAATTATCTGATTATGAAAAAATAACAGATGAAGAAGGCGCTTTATTTGAAAATATATTAGATACATTAGAAGTTGAAGTGTTAGATAAATATAAATATGAAGATAAAGAAACACAAAAAGCTATTGATGAAAATGATGAATCTTACTTCCTTGATAAGGATGATACTGATTATGCAGGAATAAAAAGACGTATGGTATCTATAATATTTGATTGGGTAGTTAGACCTTGTGTTGTTGTTTTAGTCCCTTTGTTTTTGGCTAAAAAATTTGATAAAAAGAAGAAAAAAGATGATGTTGATTTTTAAGGAGAAATATTATGAAAAAAATATTATGTTTATTAATTAGTTTTATGTTGTTTATACCAATTAGTATATATGGAAAAACTGTTGATTTAAGTGAGGTTAATCTTACTATAGATTTTGATGATGATTGGTATGCATTTACAAAATATAATTTAGATAATAATAAGGAATTAGAATCTTTAGGATTAACTAAAGAATATATGGAAAATTTCTTTAATGAGAATGAAGCTTATATAGATGCATCACCTAAAGAATTAGGAACTGATTTTATATTAAGAATTAAGTCAGTTGAAGATATGAATAATCTATCTAATTATCCAGATGATATAGTAAAAGAAGTTGCTAAAGAGATTAGTAAGTTAGTTTCATCAGAAGATTATAAAGTTTATAATAATGGAAAAACTAAATATGCAATAGTAAGGTATTATGATGAGACATCTAAATATAATGTACTAGCATATTATACAGTTGTTAATGCACAAGGATATACATTTCAAATGCAAAAACAAGGTGAGTTTAGTGAAAATGAAGAATCTATTATGAAAAGTATTATGGATAGTGCTAAATATAATATTTTAGATAAGTATAAAAATGAAACTGAAGATGTACAAAAAGAATTAGATAAAGATACAAAGAAAGATTTAAGCTTCAAAAATATATTAATATACGCAGGAGTTGGAGCTTTAATAGGAGTAATTAGTGTATTAATATCTAATAAAAAGAAAAATAAGAAAGGTGAAATGTAGTTTTCATCTTTTTGTTTACTTGAAATATTTTGATAAGTGTGATATTCTATGAAATCAAGAGGTGCATATGGCGGATAATATAATGATATTACCTAAAATAGATCATGAATTTCATAAGGAATTAATTGATAATAGTGGATTACAAGGTAATGTATATAGATATAGTGATACGCTGGTATATAAAGAATATAAAACAGATAGTTTTAATTTGCCTCAGTTAGAATTACTTACATATCAAAAAAGTAAATTAATAGCGTATCCTAAAATATTAGTGTTTGAAAAAGAATATTCTAAAAAGTGTTTTAGAGGGTATTTGAGTGACTTTATTGAAGGAAATGTTATTTATAATTTAGATGGCGAATTATTATTAAATGAATTTATAAATGCCTTAGAAGAGTTTGAAAAAGAAGTCATTAATGTATCAAGAAGAGGTATTGTGATGCATGATATGCATCAAGAAAACATAATATTAACACCAAGTAATTCTTTAATTGCGATAGATACTGATATGTTTGAAGTTACATATGATGATGGAATATGGGTATTAAGGAACAATATGAAAGAATTAGGAGAAACTATTATATCAGAACTAGTAACATTAGCAAAATTAGAATCAGAAAAATTAAATAATTTGATAAATGATTGTGGAGCTTATGGTAGAATAAAACCATCGAATCTATTAAGAGAATTTATAAGTTATTTTGAACAAAGAATGTTTAAAACTGAAACAGTAAGTGACTTTAAAAATGGAGTTCAGTTGATAAAAAAGAGGTAATATATGAAAATAGGAATTGATATAGATGACACAATAACTGAAACATCTGAATATTTAAAAGTATTAATAAGTAAATATGATAAAGAATATAATTATGAACTTTCATCAAGCATTGAAAAGATAATGAGAGGTATCTTAGATACTCCAAAACTACAAAAGTTTTATCATGATCATGCAGTTGAATTAATTAGAGGAGTTAAATTAAAAGATGATGTAAAAGATACAATTGATTATTTAATTCAAGAAGGATGTGAAATATATTTTATTACATCAAGAAGTGATATGTATTTTGGAAATGCTTATAAAGAAACAAAAGAATATTTAGACAAAAATAAAATAAAGTATGATAAGTTACTAGTAGGTCAAGGGAATAAAGTAAAAGCATGTGAAGATGAGAAAATAGATATTATGATAGATGACTCTATCTCAACATGTGAACTTATAAATACAAAATTAGGAAAAGACTCACTAGTTTATAATTCTAATTTAAATATAGAAAAAGAAACTAATTGTAAAAGATTTTCAGAATGGTCAGAATTAAAAGATTACATAATAAATGTAAAAAATCAAAAAAATAAATTGACAAAAAAACTATAATATTATATTATTAAATTGACATAGAAATATGTCACGAATACTTCTACGAATATAAGTGTGGATGTATTCAACCAAAACCCCCTGAAGAGCCGAGAAATCGGCTCACTTTTTATTTTAAGTCAGTATTTATAAGGGATTGTAAGGCATTTGAAAATTTTACAAAAATTCTTGGGAACAAGTTGGAATGAATTTTATGAAAATAGCTTTATAAATTTAATGGATATTACTGACTTTTTAGACAAAATTTGATATAATTTAAGTAGTAAAAAGGAAGCGCTAGTACAGGCTTATTTTATAAGTTTTTGTATTAGTGCTTTTTTGTAGTAAGGAAGTGTTGTTAATATGAAAAAATATATAAAAAGGTTTTTCTACTAAACCTGGAAACTCTGGTTTAGGATTATGGAAAGTTAGACAAATACTAATAAGAAACAATAACTTAAATTTATTTACTACTAAAAATGATGAATATTTTAAACAGCAATTAGAAATATACTAAAAAAATTCAACTCATAAGAGTTGAATTTTTTTGACTCTCTTTTGATTTTTTAATTTTTTGTCGTTTAAGGATATTAATTTTAAATTAATCTTTTTTTATTAATGATGCTGGCATTTTAGGTTGATGAATTATCCCTACTATTATGCAGGCATTATTAGTTGCTTTTGCATATTTCTCTGCTATTTTTGCTATTAATTTTGTCATTGTATTCCCCCCTTTCTTTTTTCTATATCTCTACACATATTTGTGAGTGATTAGCTAATTATTTGCTCTTCTGCTCTATATACTTCATGTCCATATTTATTATTTGTTATTTTATATGCTAGTCTTGTTATAAATAGTGTTTGTACTAAAGCTCCAAATATCAATATATTAGAAATGGAATTATTATTTATAAATAAACTTGATATTAGCATTAATACTAAAAATACATATGACAAAATTTTTTTTCTTTTTCTTTCTTTTATGCTAATAATTGGTAGGTTTTCTGTATCTGCCGGCGCATATAATGTTATCATTATTATTCCGAATATTAAAACTAAACTTAATAATATGTACTTATATATTGGTTGTAAAATTATATATTTGCTAGCTAAGACAACTCCATAATAAAACAAACTTGTATTTATAATGCATCCTATATGTGTTTTTAAATGAAATCCTCCAGAGCAGGCTCTGTATGGTAATATTGCTATATATGCAAACATCGTTAGCCAACCAATTTTTAGAATAAATGCTATTGCAAATAACAGTATCACTTTTGGTATTTCCCCTATTATTAATTCTAGTCCATATTGGATAACCTCTGCTCTTCTATCATCAATGTCTTCCATATTATTTCTCATTTTTTTTACAATATAACTACAAAATTTTTCTATCATTTACCTCCCCCCTTTTTTTTATGTCTTAATAATATACTAACTTTAAACATTTTTCCCTTTTTGTTTTCATAACGTAAAAAAACATATATGAAAATATATATTTCGTATTTTCATATATGTTTTTAGATGTTTCATATAATCTAAATTATAGTTGTATATCATCTAACATTTTCCAACTTCCAATATGCTCTGGTACAGACGTAAATTTTATTTTTTCTTTACTAATAGGATGTTCTATTTCTAATTGGTATGCCCATAAAGCTATTTGCTTTCCATGCCCTCTTCCTCCATATTTTTGATCTCCATAAATACTATGGTTTCTGCTTGACAGCTGTACCCTTATTTGATGATGCCTTCCAGTATGCAAATTTATTTTAAGTAATGACAAATCTATTTCTTCATTATACTTTAAAACCTCATAGTCTAAACTTGCAAATTTGCTGTTTTTTGTGTTTTCTTTTACAGTTTTGCTCATATTATTTTTTTCATTTTTTAACAAATAGTCTTCAAGTATTCCGCTTCTGCTTTTCAAATTTTCCATTTGCAATTACCAAATATGTTTTTTTAAATATCTTTTCTCTTACCTGTTCACTTAATCTAGCTGCTGCTTTTGATGTTTTTGCAAATATCATAACTCCACCAACAGGTCTATCTAGCCTATGTACTAACCCCAAATACACATTTCCTGGCTTATTATATTTTTCTTTTAGATAATCTTTTATAATAGAAATCATATCAATATCACCAGTTTTATCTCCTTGTGATGGTATATTTACTGGCTTTTCTACTACTATAATGTGATTATCCTCAAATATTACTTTTAATTTTTCCATATTTTATTCTTCCCACCTACTAAAAATTCCACAAGGTAACACTAAATTAGAATCCTTCATAGGAAGACCTAATTCTCCACTAGATAATTTTCCTTTTGCTTTTATATTAAGCCTTAAAATATTCTCTAACACTGTACTTGAAATTCCTGTTGTATATGAATTAATAAGGAAAAACAGCGGTCTATCAGAAAGAACCTTTGTACAAAGTTCTACTAAATCAGAAATGTTTTCTTCAAACTTCCATACTTCTCCATTTGTTCCTCTTCCATAAGAAGGAGGATCCATAATAATCGCATCATATTTATTGCCCCTTCTTATTTCTCTACTAACAAATTTTACAACATCATCAATAATATACCTTACAGGATTATTTTGAAGTCCAGATGATGTAATATTTTCTTTTGCCCAGGTCACCATTCCTTTCGAGCTATCCACATGGCACACAGAAGCACCTGCATAGCTACATGCAACCGTTGCTCCACCAGTATAAGCGAATAAATTTAAAACCTTTATATCTCTATTTGCATGTTGAATTTTATTTATCATCCAATCCCAGTTAACAGCTTGCTCTGGAAATAAACCTGTGTGCTTAAATCCCATAGGTTTAATGTTAAATATCAACTCCTTATATTTTACTTGCCAATTAGCAGGAACCTTTTTGTTAAAATCCCAATTTCCGCCTCCTGTTGAGCTCCTAATGTATCTAGCATTTGCATTTTTCCACCTCTCTGGGAAACTCTTACTCTTCCAAATAATTTGCGGATCTGGTCTAACCAAAATAACATCCTTCCACTTTTCAAGTTTTTCTCCATTTGCCATATCTAATATCTCATAATCTTTCCAATCTCTTGCTACATCCATTCTTCTACTCCCTTTATGTTCTTTTTAAGTATACATCATAATATCATTAATAATTTTATAAAATTTTTTATAAGTACATAATCAAATGCAATTAACCCAATTAATAATATTATTGATAGTATTATTAATTTATTTTCTTTAATTGTTCTTATTAATTTGCCTGTCCTACTTTTATTTTTGCTCACAAGCCTGTCATATTTTAAATTGTATATAATATCTTTAGCATACTCCATAAATAATCCCCCCTAATTAATATATATTCTTGCAATGAATTATTTATGTATATATTCGTATACAAATTTATTACATTTTTCCTAATTCTTCCTTTATCTTTTGAGCCATTTTTTTATTTATTCCATTTATTTGAGAAATTTCGTCATCTGAAGCATTAAGTATTTTCTCTACACTGCCAAATCTTTTTAACAATTCTGTCTTTCTTACTTCTCCGATTCCGTCTATATTATCTAATAATGACTTTGTAACCTCTTTACTTCTAACTTTTCTATGATATTCTATTGCTGTATTATGAACACAATCTTGAAAATTAGTAATTGCCTTCATTAATTCATCTGATAATTCTATTTCTCTTTTGTTTTCGTCTATCAAGGCTCTTGTCTGATGTTTATCATTTTTTACCATTCCATATATAGGTATTGATAACTCGTACTTTAAAGAAGCTCTTTTAGCTGCTTTTATTTGATTTATTCCTCCATCTACAAATATTAAGTCAGGTAATATTCCAAATCCTCCATTAGGATTTTCTAATGAGTGTTTTAGCCTTCTTTCTATAACTTCTTGCATACATTTAGGGTCATCCTGCTGTAACACTGTTTTAATTTTAAATCTTCTGGATAAATTCTTCTTTACAATCCCATTCTGCATTACACACATTCCAGCAACAATAAAACTTCCATTTATATTTGATATATCATAGCTTTCTATTTTTTGAGGAATCTTTTTCAAATTTAATATTTCCTTTAATTCAAGTAAAATATTATATTTATCTTTTCCCTTGTTTTCCAATGTGATTAATGCATTTTTTTCAGCCATTTCTACTAATTTAAGCTTTTCTCCCTTTTGTGGAGACTTTATTTCTATTTTTCTTCCTGCTGTCCTTGTAAGCCATTGTTCTATAATTTCCTTATCATCTATAGTTTCTTTTACCATTATTTTATTTGGTAAAGGGGTTTTGTCTATGTAATATTGCTTTATAAAACTTGAAAGTATCTCTCTATCTGTTTCGTCCTCCAAATTATCTATAAAATAATGTTCTCTGCCTTGCATTTTACTTTTTCTTATAAAAAATATTTCTACACATATTTTAAAGTCATTTCTTGAAATACCTATTACATCTATATCATTTTCTGATATATTAGATACTTTTTGCCTTTCTGTTATTGCTTCTATGGCTAACTTTTTGTCTCTAAGATATGCTGCTTTTTCATATTGCATACTATCTGATGCTTGTTTTATCTCTTCCATTAAACTTCTTTTTATCTTATCTGTTTTACCTTCCAATAGTGCTATAACTTCATCTATGTTTTTTCTGTATTCTTCTTTTGATATATACCCCATGCAAGGTGCAAAACATTTTTTTATATGATAATTCAAACAGGGTCTATCCTTATATTTAAAGTTTTTACACTGTCTTATTTTGAATTTATCTTTTATAAAATCCACCATTTCCTTAGCCGCTCCGGCATTAGCATATGGTCCAAAATATTTTGAACCATCATTTATTATTTTTCTTGTTATTGTTACATTTGGATAATCTGATTTTATATCTATCTTTATATATGGATATGTTTCAAAAGAAGA
>OQVL01001652.1_pt1 | contig 13450 bp, 17 predicted proteins | sample 1691501 | NCBI WGS metagenome assembly OQVL01 (sample SAMN03418253, study PRJEB22391) | human gut metagenome | biome: human-gut; feature: organic feature; material: feces | host: Homo sapiens | place: Tanzania | collected 2013-01
AAGTTCGTAAGACTTGGAGGATATTGTATTCGCATCATTCTCTGCTGAAATTGCCGAAAACTCCGGCTAACTCGCCAAATGATGTACAGCAAGCGCTAAATGACATTTCTGTTGCAGAAATGATCAAGTTTGCTGGCACACATTGCAGAAAACTTAACATACAGTGCGCTGCCTCTATTTCTTTAAGTTTTGGCAATTTCTACAGTACAGCCATGATAGGAAAGACTTTTGAAATTGTACTGTCTAATACTAGTTCTGGTACAATATACGCATATTTTTGTAACAAGTATGGTGAAACTGATCAGGACTATATTAGATTCATTAATTTGGTCGATGCTAATGGAAACCCTGCTGGAGTATATGATGGTACATACAAGATGCAGATTGACAAGGGGACTTGCCGTGAAATAAAGTTTACAGTTTTGCCAAGTTTTGACAATAATGGTAAAACATATATGTTCGCTTGCGCATACGGGTTGATAAATCTAGTTACTGCAGGGGATGCAAACCATCCAGTATATTTCAATAAAGGTGTACCTAAAGTTGTCACTGAAAAAATATCTTTAACTAAGGGGGATGAACAGTGCTTCGTGGCAACACATTCTTCGACAGGAAAATCTATAGCATTGGGAGTAGGTTCAGCAGGCAATAATCGTGGTATCTGGGACAATACGACCGGATCGTGGATAATGTATAAGGACGTTCAGAATGCTATACATCTTGGTACTTCTACCGTGGGTGCCGATTCTACCCCGATATATCTGAAAAGTGGGGTCCCCACCGCAGTGACTAATCTGGCTAACACACTCATCGCTAAGTTGAATAAAGTCCCTACTACACCGTATAATTCTACGGACGCCTCTGTTTCAAGTCTTCAAACAACTAAAACTACATATGACATAAATTTCAGTAATGGCTCAAACTGGGTAGGGTATAGATCTACAGGCTCTAAATCTGGTAACCGGAATAGTCAGTGGTAACTTGACAAACGGGTCTAGTAAGAAACAATTTACAATATTAGATGGTTTGCATATAAGTAGGACAGGCAATGTTGGAGTGATATATGGCTTCTTTACGCCTAGACCCACTGATGATTATTATTTTATGAAAAGTGCTACGACCACTAAGTTGTCACTTAGAACAAAAGACTGTTATTCTTGCTATATTACCGGATTGACTGATCTTGTTCGGTGCAATTGGAGGGTCACAATGCTTATATACATCAGATATGAATATTCACGTTTTTACAGGGGGAGATGGCACTATAAGTTTTGATTCTATTAATCCATTTTCTGCATACGCTGTAGGAACAAAATATTTTTTCAATATCCCATTAGCATTCAACACATTTACTTTTTAATTGGTAGGTAAACTGATATGGACTATAATAGATCACAATTGATTGCGAACAGAGGCTGCAATCTACATTCTGCATTTTTTATAGGGGGTAGAACTTATAGAAAGTACATAAATGCTATGCTACTGGATGAACTGCTAGACAAATTAGAAAATTTTAACCCTAAAGACTTTGTTGACTTTATACCTTATATAGTGTTTCTGCAACTAGGCATGAATTACAGTGTTGCTATAGGCCTTTCTCAACTTACTATGGAAAATACTGAATTGGATAACATACGTAAATGGCTAATTGAACAATGTAAGACGATCCACACAGATTCTGAAACTCCATTAGAACTACAAGATAATCAACTTGGGCAGATAAACCTTCCTGAAACTGGTGACAGTGATGAAGATTCATCATCTACAGAAGACACTATAGAGAATGTTGAGGATAAATAATATATCATTTTGGAGTAATGTAGACCGATGTTAGTTAGTGGCGGAAAACTGTTAGCTATAGACAAAGTGAACACTGACGACTTGACGATCAGTGGAGATGGGGTCGAACAAGCTTTATTTGTGAATACAGAGGTCATTGCCACTAACAGCATTGTAGATTCAGTAAGTTCATCTTTGCAGTATGACATTCAGACGGTGTCTTCTAACTTTGACAACTATTATCTCAAGTCTGAAACATCTGGTTCTGAACAATTGTCGGCGGCGTTTGACTCTATAGAGAAGTCAATAGTGCAACCATACAACATAAAGTCTCTTACGCCGAATATCCTATATGCCGGAGTTGAACCTGACAACACGTATGTAGTAAGTGCAATAGAAGCACAAGACAAACTCGCTTTTGACGGGGTGTATGACCCGAACACTAATAAAGTAGCTACTGTAGAAACAGTACGTGACAGTATAAAGACTGTCAAGCCTATAGTTCTCGAATACAACAAGCCTGTAAACTATACATGGGAAGAATTGCAAAATATTGTTCCAAATGTATATGTCACTAATAACGATTCTGCTGTATTTGACTTAGCGGTGGCAAATGAACAAGTATTGATCTTTAGACAGCACACTGCCGCTAGGATCAACAGTGACGACCATTCACAAATTCATATTACGGAACTTCAATTATTCAAAAACTTAAGTTGGAATACTGAAGCTATTACATATACTGTGTCAGACCCATGGTCAGATACAGGTACCGGCGTCACCGTAAGCAATGGCAAAGTTTCTATCAACATTGATGATAGCACGGTCAAAATTAATGAAAGCAATCAGTTGTATACCCCTGACACAGTCCAACGTATTACATATGATGTAACAAAATGGGCTGAAATAGACTTTAGCAAAACTCTTAATCTAGATGTAACAATACTTGAAGACGTCCAAACTAATTCTTCATTATATGAATTGACGACTGACCATATAACATGGCTGACCGCAGCAAATGATGAAGTATACTTCGTTAAGTTGACTAATGCTGATATCTGGAGTATATCTAAACTTGAAATAAATGGCACCAACTACACCGCGGGTAATGGCTTGAAGCTTGACGGTAACGAGTTCAGTGTGGATACGGCAGTCATAGCGACACATAGTGACCTCGAAGCACAGGGTAATGTTATCCTCACATATGCTGAAGCTCCCACTCAGACATACGCCGAACTGGTAGATGTAGTAAAAACTGGAAAGTTATTTGTACTTAATGGATCTGAAATAGTTCAAGCCGACAAAGCAACTAATGACAAGATAGAATTTGCATTCACTGATACTGAACAAAAATTCAATGAATATTCATTGTCGAGCGACTTGTCTTGGAGTCATGAAACAGTCTCTATAGCTAATGACCATAAAGTGTCTGTAGCAGAAGGTGAAAATCCTGATTACCTTCAACAGGTATTAGTGTCAGACTCAGATGAAATAACTCTCGCTAAAGTTGACAGTCAGCTTCGCATAGGGTTGAACTTGACTGGGGAATCTGACCCCAAGCTTACAACAATGAATGAGTCCCAAATAAATGACTCTACGAACAATTATGGTAGCTGGTGGGGAGGGGATGAACCCCCTACATGGAATGAAACTAGTCGCAGTAATGTGATGCAGTATAGAATGAAACGCACCTCCGATGCTCAAGGGTCTCTGACTTTATGTAGGTGTGCGCTCACTAACAGTTGGGGGATAGATCGCCCAATCTTTAGAATCGGAATCTTTGATCTTGACATGACGCTGTTAGGTTCAAGTGACTATTTCGTCTATGACAAGACAACTGGGCAGTTTGTTGGTCATTTATTTAATGACACTATAGCTGTTGCACAGGGAGCTACTGTTGAACTAGATGTTCCTATGCATGAAGAAACGGTGGGAGCACTAAAAATTTCTAGAAATACCAGATACATTATTGAATTGATTACGTGTGGGCTGTCATTTGCTGGAAAGACCCAATCTGGTTCAGGGGTTACTTCTAACTATTCATATGACTATACACTAGAAAACAATTTAATGATTAGCAAGTCAGGTGAACTTGACTGGTGGACAGACTTGACAGGGAAACTACAAGCTGACAAGATTCCATATTTGTCATTTGGCGCTTCTACTATAAGGAGTTCAATTGTATAACAGATACGAATATATGCAGTCTATTGATTGTTTTAAGCAGTCTTTGGCTAGAGCCAATTCTGGACTTGACTGGAATTATGTAATTGCCGAAAAGATTGATAGGGATTTGCATGAAAAGTTATTGAATTTTGATAGTACTAATTTGATACAATTTTCTACAATAATTACTTTGATAAGAAGTGGATATTTTTGGACAGCTAAAATTGCATTAGCCGACATTAAGTTAAATACTGAACTAGAAGCAGTAAAGACTTGGCTAGTCTCTGCTTTGACTGAAGCTGATGATACACAAGAAAACAATTTGACGGTATTGTTGCCTGATAACGCATAGGATAAGTTAATGATATTTTCTAAATATGTAAGATTGCTTATTGAAACTTACAACAGTGAAGATCGAATTGTACATTGGTTTGATACAAGTATACCTGCCGACGTCGAGACTATCAGAAAGACAAAAGGAAAATTGCGTACTGCTGATGTAAGTGGACATGTATTCGACTTGCGACGCCCATATGCAGATGAAGATCATAAATGGACATATGCCGATTATATCGCACATCTCCATGCTGTAATGATGCTATTTAGAATTGAAAATATAGAATTTGTAAAAGAACATTACGAAATTTTAGATGAATATGGGGTAAACTCAAATGAAGTCGAAGATATATACAATGTTCCCCATAAAAATAAAAACTACGAAGATGCATATGACGAATTAGTAAAAAAATTCGTAGCTCACAAAACAGATAAGTCTAACGATATTAGAGAAAGTATGTTCGAACATGCCATTCCTATTGGTATACAAGCGAATGGTAGAATACGCTGTCTATATAAACTCCCCACTAATAATAAGATTTTTCAAATAGTTATCGACAATGACAAAAATTTAATAGTTTCAGCATATGAAAATCCAGGTTTAATTGATGTTGCTAAATGTCACAGTAAAATATTGTTTAATGCAGAATAAATAATCATATGAACATGTTGTTTGAAAACTTGGCAGCTTCTATTCTTCAAAGAATTGATCGAGAAACTGATATCGATGAATCTGGGTCCACTGGTCCATACTATTATAATGAAAACTATGGCAAGCAGAATTTACAAGAAGAATATATTCCCTCAGTTTCAGAACAAGATGAGCTTGCAAATGATGAAGGGGCATTCCTTACAAAATATGTTGAGATAGCAGCAAGACAAATTCTTGATGGATATAAAGCCAGTAAAGTCACTGTAAATCCCGCAAAATTGGTCTACATTACAGATGAAGACTTGATTTCTGCTATCTCAAGAAAGACCACACAACTTCATGCTTTGTTGAAAACTTGTTACAACAAAGACATTGCAAAAGAACTTATTGAACAGTCTATTAGAAGACAGATAAAATATCTAGCTTACAATACTTAAGGAGATTTACTATGTACAATGAAGAAGAACTTGTTAAGAGGATTGAAGATCTTGAATCCCGTATTGCCGCGCTCGAAGGGGAGTGTGAAGAATGCGACGATGAAGTTTGTCCAGAATGCGGGGAAGAACCGTGTGTATGTGATGAAACTGAAGCCGAAGCGGATGACAAGATTGATGATTCTGATGTAGATGAAGTAGAAGAGCTTGACTTCGAGATTCCTACATTCACTTCTACAAATTCGGATGACGATGTTGAAGTTGAAACTGATGTAGAAGAAGATGAAGAAGAAAGTCCATATTTTGGATAAGTAAGTTTTTTACAATAATCACGAAAACCTCTACAAGTTCACTAGTAGAGGTTATCTTTTATATCATGAACACGAATAAATAAGTTAAGATGGCAAAGTATTCTTGGGACAAAGCTGAACTAGAAGATTACAAGACAACACTTAATGCTTTGTCTAGACAGACTATTGCTGACGGTGACTTGCTGAATAAGAACATAGAAGCTTTTGAAAGTAGGGACGCCTATATAGATGACAATATAGATCCATTGTCTAACACACTAGATGAAAACGTAGAGATCATATCAGAAAATTCAGCCAAGAACTGGGATGATGAATTGTTGATGAGGTATATGGAAGATGAAAATTCCATAACAGAGGAGGAAATGATTTATCAAATCCGTAAAGCAACTTGTAAAATGAGAATTACCCCTGTTTTGTGCGGTTCATCATTCAAAAATAAGGGCGTTCAAAACTTGATAAATGCGATTTGCGAATTTTTGCCGTCTCCTGTTGATATACCTGAGGTCGAGGGTACAGATCCTGTTACAGGTGAAACCATAACAAGAAAGGTCGACCCGAAAGCCCCTTTGGCTGCTTTGGCATTCAAGATTGCTACAGACCCTTATGTAGGTAGAATTTGTTTCTTCCGCGTTTATTCCGGAACACTTGAAGCAGGTTCTTATGTATATAATGTTGCAACGGGAAAGAAAGAACGTATTTCTCGTGTAATGCAAATGCATGCAAATAAACAAAATCCTTTGGAAAAGATAGAAGCTGGAGATATCGGAGCTGCTGTTGGTTTTAAGGATATAAAGACAGGAAATACTCTTTGTGATGAAAATAATCCGATAGTATTGGAGTCTATGACATTCCCTGAGCCTGTAATCTCTATCGCTGTTGAGCCAAAGAGCCAGGCTGACATCGCTAAGCTCGATAACGGTCTTGCTAAGCTTGCTGAAGAAGACCCAACCTTCACCGTTCGTACCGACGAGCAGAGTGGTCAGACCATTATCTCTGGTATGGGTGAGCTTCACCTCGACATCATCATCGACCGTCTGAAGCGTGAGTTCAAGGTAGAATGTAACCAGGGTAAGCCACAGGTTAACTACAAAGAGGCTATCACCAAGCCTGTTACTCTCCGCGAGGTTTACAAGAAGCAGTCTGGTGGTCGCGGTAAGTTCGCTGACATCATCGTAACAATCGGCCCGAAGGACGAGGATTACAAGGAAGGCGACTTGCAGTTTGTTAACGAGGTTAAGGGTGGTAACATTCCTAAGGAATTCATCCCGTCAGTACAGAAGGGCTTCGAGAACGCCATGAAGAATGGTATCCTCGGTGGTTATCCAATGACTGGCATGAAGGTTGTCCTCACCGATGGTTCATTCCACCCGGTTGACTCTGACCAGTTGTCATTCGAGCTTGCTGCCCTCAACGCTTACAAGAACGGTTGCCCGAAGGCAGGTCCGGTTCTTATGGAGCCTATCATGAAGGTAGAGGTTGTTACTCCTGAGGAGAACATGGGTGACGTAATCGGCGACTTGAACAAGCGTCGTGGTCAGGTAGAAGGCATGGAAGAGGCTCGCTCTGGTGCTCGTATCGTTAAGGCTATGGTGCCTCTGTCAGAGATGTTCGGTTATGTAACCGCTCTCCGTACAATCACCTCTGGTCGTGCTACAAGCTCTATGGAGTATGACCATCACTCACCACTCTCAAGCGCTATCGCTAAGGCAGTACTTGAGGAAGTTAAGGGTCGCGCAGACCTCGTGTAATAATCACGTAATTGCGTAGGGAGACGCTCGCGTCTCCTGACAAAATAAAACTAAAGGGACATGGGGCGTTGCTTAGCGAATGACTCTTAAGCGACGTACCCCACCTCCTTTTTTCGGCTGTTCAGCACTCCAAGTTGAGACCATACATCACGCTGAGCGCGCCACATTAGAATTGCATTATAAACATTAAATACAATTATGAGTCAGAAAATTCGTATCAAGCTGAAGAGCTACGACCACAAGCTCGTAGACAAGTCAGCTGAGAAGATCGTGAAGGCTGTGAAGGCCACAGGTGCTATCGTTAGCGGTCCTATTCCATTGCCTACACACAAGCGTATCTACACTGTAAACCGCAGTACTTTCGTTAACAAGAAATCACGTGAGCAGTTCCAGCTCTCAGACTTCAAGCGTCTTATCGACATCTATAGCTCAACAGCTAAGACAGTTGACGCTCTCATGAAGCTTGAGCTCCCGAGCGGTGTAGAGGTAGAAATCAAAGTATAGTAACATTCATTTTTAATATTCATTGAAATGCCAGGATTAATTGGAAAAAAAATCGGAATGACATCCGTTTTCAGTGCCGACGGTAAGAACGTACCGTGCACTGTTATCGAAGCTGGTCCATGTGTTGTGACACAGGTTAAGACCGTTGAGACAGACGGCTACAAGGCAGTTCAGCTCGGCTATGGTGAGGCTAAGGAAAAGAATACCACCAAGCCAATGATGGGCACCTTTAAGAAGGCTGGTACAACACCTAAGAAGCACTTGGCCGAGTTCAAGTTCGACGAGGAGTACAACCTCGGTGACGTTATCACCGTTGACCTCTTCGCTGATGCAGAATACGTTGACATTGTAGGCACATCTAAGGGAAAAGGTTTCCAGGGTGTTGTTAAGCGTCATGGATTCGGTGGTGTAGGCCAGAGCACACACGGTCAGGACGACCGCGCTCGCAAGCCGGGTTCTATCGGTGCTTGTTCTTACCCAGCAAAGGTGTTCAAGGGTATGCGCATGGGCGGCCAGATGGGCGGCGACCGCGTTACAACCCAGAATCTCAAAGTGTTAAAGGTAATTCCGGAGCACAACCTCCTTCTCGTTAAGGGTTCTGTAGCCGGATGCAATGGTTCAACCGTATTAATCAAGAAATAATGGAAGTTAGCGTATTAAATATCAACGGTCAGGAGACCGGAAGAAAAGTTCAGTTGAACGACGCCATCTTCGGAATCGAGCCTAACGACCACGTTCTCTACCTCGACGTTAAGCAGTACCTCGCCAACCAGCGCCAGGGCACAGCTAAGTCAAAGGAGCGCAGCGAGGTTAGCGGTTCTACCCGTAAGCTTGGTCGCCAGAAGGGCGGCGGCGGTGCTCGCCGTGGTGATATCAACTCACCGGTGCTCGTAGGTGGTGGCCGCGTATTCGGTCCGAAGCCACGCAACTATAGCTTCAAGCTCAACAAGAAGGTTAAGTCTCTCGCTCGCAAGTCTGCTCTGTCTTACAAGGCTCAGGAGTCAGCTATCGTAGTAGTAGAAGACTTCAACATGGAGGCTCCAAAGACTAAAGATTTCGTAAACATTACTAAAAATCTTAAAGTTGAGGGCAAAAAGCTCCTTCTTCTTTTGCCAGAAGTAAATAAAAATGTATATTTGTCAACCCGTAACTTGCAGCGTGCTGAGGTTATGACCGCAACAGCACTCAACGCCTACAAGGTATTGAACTCTGACGTGCTCGTAATCACAGAGAACTCGCTCAAGGCTATTGACTCAATCTTAACAAAATAATAGGAGGCAACAGACATGACATTCATCGTAAAACCGTTGGTTACCGAGAAGATGACCAAGCTCACAGACAAGTCTTCTGTAGCCAAGACATATAAGGTTAAGGGTCAGGAGCGCACAAAGAAGGCTGAGACAAAGTACGGCTTCATCGTGCTTCCTGAGGCAAACAAGCTTGAGATTAAGAAGGAAATTGAGACACGCTACAACGTGACTGTTCTTGACGTGAACACAATGGTATATGCTGGCAAGCGCCAGAGCCGCTACACACGCAAGGGTCTCGTTCGCGGTCAGAAGAACTCTTTCAAGAAGGCTATCGTTACTCTTAAAGAGGGCGATGTAATTGATTTTTACAGCAATATCTAAAATAAAAAATGGCAGTACGTAAATTTAAACCGGTTACACCGGGACAAAGACACAAGGTTATTGGCACGTTCGAGGAGATTACTGCATCCGTGCCAGAGAAGTCTCTCGTTTTCGGAAAGCGCGCTACTGGTGGTCGAAACAACACCGGTAAGATGACAGTTCGCTACATAGGCGGCGGTCACAAGCGTAAGTATCGTCTGATCGACTTCAAGCGAGAGAAAGATGGTGTTCCCGCTGTAGTGAAGACAATCGAGTATGATCCGAACCGTTCGGCTCGCATCGCTCTGTTGTTCTACGCTGATGGCGAAAAACGTTACATTATTGCTCCTAACGGACTGGAAGTTGGCGCAACCCTTATGTCAGGTGCAGATGCTGCTCCTGAGGTAGGCAACGCTCTTCCGCTCGCAAACATTCCCGTTGGTACTGTGATCCACAACATTGAGTTGCGTCCAGGCCAGGGTGCTCTGCTCGTTCGTTCGGCTGGTAATTTCGCTCAGTTGACTTCACGCGAAGGCAACTACTGTGTTATCAAGCTCCCTTCTGGCGAGACTCGCCAGGTGTTGAGTGCTTGTAAGGCAACTGTAGGTAGTGTAGGCAACTCAGACCACGCTCTCGAGCAGTCTGGTAAGGCTGGTCGCTCACGCTGGTTGGGTCGTCGTCCTCACAACCGTGGTGTTGTTATGAACCCTGTCGATCACCCGATGGGTGGTGGCGAAGGTCGTCAGTCTGGTGGACACCCACGTTCACGCAAGGGCTTGTATGCTAAGGGTCTCAAGACACGTGCACCTAAGAAGCAGTCTAACAAGTATATCATCGAAAGAGCTAACAAATAATCAAACAAGAGTAAATTATGAGTCGTTCATTAAAAAAAGGTCCATATATCAACGTGTCGCTTGAGAAGAAAATTCTCGCCATGAACGAGAGTGGCAAGAAGACTGTTGTCAAGACTTGGGCCAGAGCATCAATGATCTCACCTGACTTCGTGGGACACACTGTTGCAGTTCATAACGGAAACAAATTTATCCCTGTTTACATCACTGAGAACATGGTAGGACACAAGCTCGGCGAGTTCTCTCCGACACGTCGTTTCGGTGGCCACTCAGGTAACAGAAAGTAAGCGGGTTTAAACCATTTAAAATATAGAAACATATAATGGGAGCAAGAAAACATATATCGGCTGAAAAAAGAAAAGAAGCCCGTAAGAACTTGTATTTCGCAAAGCTCAACGGCGTTCCTTCTTCACCACGCAAGATGCGCTATGTTGTAGACATGGTTCGTGGCATGGAGGTTAACCGCGCTCTTGGCGTGCTTCGCTTCTCTAAGAAGCAGGCTGCTGCTGACGTTGAGAAACTGTTGCGTTCGGCTATTGCAAACTGGGAGGCTAAGAATGACCGCAAGGCAGAGGATGGCGAACTCTTCATCACTAAGATCTTCGTTGACGAAGGCGTTACTATGAAGCGCATGCGTCCTGCACCTCAGGGTCGTGGCTACCGCATCCGCAAGCGTAGCAACCACGTTACTCTGTTTGTTGATACCAAAACTAATGACGAAAAATAATAAGTAGAATGGGACAGAAAGTTAATCCAATAAGCAACCGTCTCGGTATTATCCGCGGCTGGGATTCAAATTGGTTCGGTGGAAAGAGCTTCGGTGACAACCTCGTTGAGGACAAGAACATCCGTACTTACCTCAACAAGCGCCTTGAGAAGGCAAGCGTTTCACGCATCGTTATCGAGCGCACACTGAAACTCATCACTATCACAATCTGCACAGCCCGTCCGGGTATCGTCATTGGCAAGGGTGGTCAGGATGTTGACAAACTGAAGGAAGAGCTCAAGAAGCTCTACAAGAAGGACATCCAGATCAACATCTTCGAGGTGAAGAAGCCTGATCTCGACGCTACTATCGTGGGCAACAACATCGCTCGCCAGGTTGAGGGCAAGGTGGCTTACCGCCGCGCTATCAAGATGGCTGTCCAGAACGTTATGCGTGCTGGCGCTGAGGGTGTGAAGATTCAGATCACCGGTCGTCTGAACGGTGCTGAAATGGCTCGCAAGGAGATGTTCAAGGAGGGTCGTACTCCGTTGCACACTTTCCGTGCAGATATCGATTACTGCCAGGCAGAGGCACTTACTAAGGTAGGTCTCCTCGGCATCAAGGTATGGATTTGCCGTGGCGAGGTTTACGGTGACCGTGACCTCACTCCTAACTTCTCTCAGGAGAAGCAGAACGGTGGTTCAAACAACGGCCGTGGCAACCGCGGTAATCGCAAGAGAAACAATAACCGTTAATAGTAAGAGACTACAATGTTACAGCCAAAAAGAGTAAAATATAGAAGACCTCAAGACGGACGTGGTAACAAAGGCAACGCCCACAGAGGCACACAGTTGGCTTTCGGCTCGTTCGGCATCAAGACACTTGAGGCAAAATGGATCGACAGCCGTCAGATTGAGGCAGCCCGTGTTGCTGTAAACCGTTACATGCAGCGTCAGGGTCAGGTCTGGATCCGAATCTTCCCCGACAAACCTATCACACGTAAGCCTGCTGACGTACGTATGGGTAAGGGTAAGGGTGATCCCGCAGGATGGGTTGCACCTGTAACACCTGGCCGTGTCCTCTTTGAAGTAGAGGGAGTATCTTTCGACATCGCTAAAGAGGCTCTGCGCCTCGCAGCTCAGAAGCTCCCCGTTAAGACAAAATTTATTGTAAGACGTGATTACGACAAAAACGCTTAAGCTATGAAGATTAATGAAGTAAAAGAACTCGCCGACAAGGATCTGCGCGAGAAATTGGAGAATGCAGAGGCTGCACTTCACCAGATGAAGCTCAACCATAGTGTTACTCCTCTTGAAAATCCATCACATTGTATTACATTGTAACCATATAGCAGATTAACGGTTTCAATTGTATTACCGGAATCATCTAAAAATCGAACGGAATATGACATCATCGTAGGTTTGGTTATTTTCACTTTTTTGAGCACAAGTAATGAAAAAGTGTTACAAATACTATTGACTTCTTTTTCATCGGTAATCGTGTAAATCTCAACTGCGTCACTGCTGCCATGATTATCATAACAAGTGATCTCTACGGATTTCGCATTTTTGATTTCCTGACCGTAAAAGCCTTGACGAACAGCGTCTTTGCCAAGGGCTTTAGCAGCCTTGAGCAAAAGAAAACCTGAACCGCAAGCAGGGTCTATAAAAACGCTGTCTTTGATACAAACAGAAAAAGCCTTCTCCGGCACACAAGTGCTGAAAAAGGCTTAAAATAAAGGGTTCTCGAGGTTCCGCTGTGTTTTACAGCAGAGCTTCGGAAGCCCTTTTTCTGTTTATTCGATTGTCGCTGACTGGTTCTGGGGTCTGTGGAACTTACCCCTCAAAAACTGTGGTCAGAGGAATAATTAAAAAGTGTGGAATAATTAAAAGGTTTACTCTGCCTCGATTCGCTCCAGAGCAAATTCAATGAACAGTTTCTTGTGCCTTCCAATATTGATTTCTGGGTCCTCAAGGTAAAAGCGTCCAGAACAAATTAGCCAGAAGACTTTATCAACCTTATACGGCGATACTTCAGCATCTATCGTTTTGCACCTTTCCGACATTCTGACAATTGCCTCAAAGGTTGAAACAGGTTCATGCTCTGATAGGCCAAGAGCTGAAAAGACATCCATCATGTGAACATCCGGTTTGGAATAATTAGTGAAACCCAGTTCCTTAAGTGTATCGCATGCTAACGCAAATCCAACCCCGCTTATCTTTGTGGAAATCAAAAGCGGCAACGCCATTCGTGTTGAAACATTGTAATCGAACCTGCTTACAAACTCCACAAAGTCTCTCACATCGGAAAAATCACTGAATACAGATGAGGCTTTAGAGCTGTCCTTTTGGTT
>OQVL01001662.1_pt1 | contig 13416 bp, 8 predicted proteins | sample 1691501 | NCBI WGS metagenome assembly OQVL01 (sample SAMN03418253, study PRJEB22391) | human gut metagenome | biome: human-gut; feature: organic feature; material: feces | host: Homo sapiens | place: Tanzania | collected 2013-01
GGTAGACGGTGAGATTGTGCAGCGTGCGGGCATAGCTCATCCGGCCGGTTTCAATATCGACGTTTGCGACAAGGCCGCCGCGGCTGCCGTTATCGACAGAGCCCGTCCAGTCGGCGCCTATGCGCTGCACGGCAAAGCAAAGCTCAAGCTCCTTCGTCTCGGCGCTGCGCAGGACGATCATGCGCAGTGTGTTTGCGCTGTTGGCGTAGATTTTGTTTAGATAAGCGGCCTGATGCGCGTAGGCGCAGATGAGCCACTCGGTGTCGCGGCGCAGACGCTGGGTGAGCTCTTTTTCCGTGTGCGGCTCGTCGTTGCAGATGATGCCGTGGCCGTTATACTTTACGACATACACGCCCTTGCCCTTGCCTGCGCGCACGGGCTTTACGACGAAGGCGTCCGTTTCATGCAAAAGCGCGATGAGATCGTCATAATCTGTTATGACGCGTCCGTTCATCCCGGCAAGACGCCTGCCCTTCTTGATGCAGTATATCTCCGGCGTTTTGCAGTAGCGCTCTATTATCTGCGTGAAAACGACCTTGTTGTTGAGCATTTCGCTGTACGGGTCGTTTATGCAGCGCGAGCGATACCAGTCAAACTCGGAAAGGTACTGCTTTTTATCGTTGTGCTTAAAGTCGTACAGAGCTGCCTGATCGACCATATAGCCGCCGAAAATGCAGTAGTAAAGTCTTGTGTGCAGCGGAAGCTTAAAGTGATTGGGCGCAAACAGTATCCTCACTATCCACAGCACCATCAATTTGATTTTGGCGAGCAATGTGCTCAGAAATCGCATCATGTTTATCCCTCTCCATGCAGTCGATTATAAGCTCGGCGATCTTGTCGGTAGCGCGGCCCGTGAGGTCGGGCAGGTATCTGCGGCAGAAGCGCCTGTAGTTATCCATGTCGTATTCGCCTCTGTCGATAGCGGCGACAAGCTCCTTAGGGTCGCGGAATATGCAGTCGGGGAACTCATCGAAGAGCTTGACGTTCAGGCCGTTGTGGTCAAGATAGTCCTCGTAGTCGAAAAGGTAAAAGTACACGGGCTTGCCCAGAAGCGCGGCCTCGATCGTTATGGCTGAATAGTCGGTTATGACGCAGTCGCACACCGACAGAACCGTTGAGGTCGGTACCCTGTGGCAGGTGACGGCCGGGGCGAGCGACGCATAGTTTAAAAGCTGGTTCGGGTGGCGCTTTACGACGAGTATCTGATCACCGTTGAAGTCAAACGCATCGACGAGCGGCTTGGGGTCGAGCATCTGCCCCTTGCGGAAGGTCGGGGCGTACAGCACGATCTTTTTACCAATGTACCAGGGGTAGGCCTCATAAAACCGGCGGCGGGCCTCCTCCTGACCCTCGCGCAGCTTATCCATGCGCGGAAGTCCGACGTTATACAGAATATCGGGATCGATGTCAAACGACGCGCAGTAGAAGGGGTTGAAGGCCCTGCCTCCGGCTATGACGACGTCATAGTTGCGGTGCATGCGCATTTCGCGTGCGATCATGTCGCTGCGGCCGAATTTTTTTCCGAGCGACTGGTAGCCGGACTTTTTGATCTTGCCCATGGCGTGCCACATCTGGATGACGGCCAGCTGCTTTTTGTGGTGCAGCACCGATACGGCCGGCCAGTAGGAATCGAGCACGCACACCGAGGCCGTTGCGAGGTGATACATGCTGCGAAGCGTCGCGCCGGAGTATTCAAGCACGCTTGCAAAGCCTTTATCCATACGCTTTGTTATGATGACGATATTCGTCTCGGGTCTGAGCTCTTTAAGGCGGCGGCTTAAAAAATCAATATCCTCCGTCACGGTGTTCGACTGACGGCTGAGGAATAAGACCTTGCTTTTGTCCGTCGGGAAGAGCTTCAGGAAAAAGTAGATGAAGTTCATCACCCAGCGCAGCAAAATAACAGCTATTCTCATACTACTCCTTTTATGCCCCGTGCGGGCACAAGTGAAAATCGACTTATTATACGCGCAAGCAAAAGCTTTGTCACTACAAATTTGTTAACATTAACAGAGCTTTTTACCGGCTCTCTTGAGTTCAAGCTTATGCGCAAAGTATGCGTGAACATTCTCGTTATACGTCGGGTAGCGGTGCAGATCCTGATGCGTGTTTATCTCAAGTATCTTAAAGCCGGAGTCTGTTATGACGACGTCGAAGCCGAGATATTCAAGCGGCGATATGTAGCGGCACACCTCGGGTATGACGGAGAGCACCTCATCCCAGTGAGGGAGATATCCCTCGATCCTCGCGCCGGTGTCCGGATGGAGGGGGCAGGGGCTTATGACATGCTCCTTTATGACCTCGGCGTCGTGGAAAAAGCCCGTTTTTTCATCGACATAGGCGAAGACGCCGCCGGAGCCGATATTGTCGGTAAAGCCGGTGCTTTTTGTCCCGATGCGGAAGTAGGCGTTTTCGATAACGGGGTCGAGCCCGCTGCGGTTTATGACCATGATGCGCACTGTGCACGCGACCTCGCTGTATATTTTGCGAAGAGCGCTATGCATGACGATGTACTCGGAGATGTTATAGTAATCGTTGAGCGATGCAAAGAACGTGAGCATCTCGCTCCCGGTCTTTTCCTCGCCGTTTACGGTGTAGCGCTCCCCGTCAAAGCCGAGCCTGTAAAAGCCTATGCCGTGCGAGCCGACGGTGGGCTTCATGGCGAGAAGCTTCCTTTCGCGCAGAAGCTCGAGCAGTCCGTCAAGGCTGCGGGGAAGATATTCGGGGCAGTCGGGCATTTTCAGAAGCTCCGTTTTTCCGTTTCGCGGAACGATGTGGTAGTAATACTCGGGAAGATACCGGCGGTATTTATCCAGACAGTAGCGCAGCGTGACCTTATCCCACAAAAGCTTGCGGTATTCATTGTTCAAGGGCCTGAGCCATTTGTAGTCGCGGTCGGACAGGCAGTCGCGCCAGTTATCCTCCGTAAGGCCGTACTGCTTTATATGGTAGGATAAAAAGCCGCGCTCGTGCGCCCATTTTTTCTCCGCTGCCGTTGTGTATTTATCGTGCATATCCTCGCGCAGAGCCCTTTTCCAGCCGCGGTACATATAGTCCATAAAGCCGCGGCGCTTTGCCCGAAAGCTCCAAAGATAGCGGTCGATTATCGTCATTGCGCGCTTAAAGCCGACAAAGCGCGGTTTTTTTGCGCGCTTAAAGCGGATGAATTCGGCGGTTTTGTCGTTAAGATTCTCAAGGTAAGTGAGATCCGCGCCCGTATCCACGCGCAGTATCTTAAAGCCGCCGTCCGTCAGGCGAAGGGCAAAGCTCATGTACTCAAGCTCGTTAAACTCCGCGGCGATGCCGCACAGCATTTTTTCGATATCGGGGAAGCTTTCTATTCTGCCGCCTGCGTAATTGCCGTCCTCATCGACGGCGGACAGCTCGCGGTTCTGCGTGTACCAGTTTTTCGCGCAGCCTTTCTGTGCCTCGGTCAGGACGGAAAACAGCAGCTCAGGCCCGTCGCCGCGGTTTAAGAACGCGAGGTGCAGCGTGGGGGCAAAATCCGTTTTCACAAGCTCCGTTATTATCGTTCCGGAGGGGAGCTTTTCGAGCTTTTCGCGCATTCCGATCTCATCGAGCGGCTTTTCGTCGAAGAAAAAGCTCTCGCCGTCAAAGCGGCAGATATGCTCCCGTGTTTTTACGGAGTTTGACGCACGCCGCACGAGCACATTCCCTTTTTTGCGTATGAGCGAGACTATGCCGTCCATGCTCTGCGCAAGCCCGGGTCTGAGCGGCAGTATAAGCTGCCCGCCGTCGCGTGTTAATAGAATGTAGTACTGCTCGGGCAGAAGCTCGGGGTGCTTATCGAGCGCATACGAGGTCGACAGCACATCGCCGAACAGCTTGTCAAACTTCGCGTCAAACGGCAGAAGCGAAAAAATATCCTTGTCGCTCATGCCTATGTTGTTTTTGCGCTTGTATTTTTTTATGCTCTCAAGATAAAACCACTCGTCGGCCGTCGCAAAGGTAAAGCCCCGAAACAGCAGAGCAGAGCTTTTTATCAGTTTTGAAGTCGTCATGTCGAAACTCCGCAGTCTGTAGATAAATAATTGTATATACTATATATCACATATCGGAATTTTGCGCAACTTGATAATTTAGGGGGCAACGGCTTGAATTAAGTCGAAGCTTGTACTATAATAATAAAGTTATTACTATGGGTAACTATGCGGATTTTGATCCGCAGGAAAGAGAGCGGCAAATGGGAGTGATAAGCAGGATAAAGAGAGAGCTCTTTATCCGCCCCTGGCTTAAAAAAGGCTATTCGAGGCGCCTGGCAAATTCGTATTACAAAAAAGCGCAAAAAGATCTTGAGACGGGTAACGGCGTGTCGAAGGCGGATAAAAAATGGGCGCACGAGCTCGGCTATATGTCCGAGAGCATCGCGAAGTACGATCTTAAAAATAAGCCGGACAGCAAATATATAAGCGATGTAGATTACCTGTACTTAAAGCCGTTTAACAACAGCTTTACAAAATGGGTCGGCGACCTCGTGACGGAAAACAGAGTGCTCACAGGCAGGCGAGGGCATCTGCCGGTGCTGTACTATAACATCATAGAGCGTGAGGATGAGAAGGTCTTTCTTCCGATCGACACCGTCGGGCGCGAGTACGGCGAAAACTACGACGACTTCATAAGGCTTTTGAACGAGCGCGGCGAGCTTGTCATCCGCCCCGACCGCGCCTCGGCTCACCGCTGTGCGTATCTTATCAGGCGCACCGGCGAGGATCGCTACGAGCTGTGCGAGGACAAGGTCTGCAAGGCGCGCATGAGCATCTACGGCAACGACTACGATCAGGCGTATCTTCTGAGAGAGTACCCCGACGAGCTGCCCGAGGGCTTTGAGAAAAATCCCTGCAAGCGCGATCATTACGATAAAAAGAGCCTTTTTGAGCTTATTTCGACGTTCAAATACGGCTATGTCATAGCAGAACCGTATAAAATGAGCGATGCCAAGCCCGGCATACTGAGGATATACATCGCAAACGAAAAGCTTAAAGAGACAAGGCTTCTCGATTATTACTACACCGACCTTGACGGCGGCGCGGTGCGCTGCCGAGCGGTGACGCCCTCGGGAGAGCTCGACGGTGAAAGGATAGGCTGCTGGGACGAGCTTATAAATACCGTCACGGATATCGCGGGCTATATAAGTGAGATCGAATATTTCACCGCGAGCATCATATTCACCGACAACGGCTTTGTCATAGATTCCATCGACACGAATCCCGATCTGCCGCCTGTCGCGCACAGCGACGAGCTCAACGACTACCTCATGACGAGGCTTCACGAAAAGCGCGAGACCGTCGTCGTCACGCGTGAAAAATGGTGGACGGCGTTTAAATACAAGCGCTTTAAGCGCTTTGTCAAGCACTTTTGCCGTCCGGGCATAAGACCCTATATGCAGAAGCTCTGGATGAGCTCGGTGTGGGATGATCTGCGGCACAATAAGGGTACGACGCTGTCTCAAAAGCTATGGTGCTATAAGCGCGGCTTTTTGTCGTTTCGGATAAAGCAGTACGGACTTACGAAGGATAACTACAAGGACTTTCTGTCCGACTATCAGTACCACTGGCTCAACCGCATAAACAACAGCTATCAGATATGGATAAACGACAAGACCACGACGCGCTATGTCTTTGAGCCGTACAAGCAGTATCTTGCGAAATACTACTACGACATAATAAAAATGGAGGGGCAGACCTGCATAAAGGCGCTTCAGGATATCCCCGAGGGCTTTGACGCATCATTTGACGGAATCTTCGCTCTGCTGCGGCAGGAAAAGCTCCTTGCGCTCAAGCCCTCCTCCGGTACTCACGGCGACGGCTTTTACCGCATGGAGTACGCGGACGGCAAGTACCTCATAAACGGCACAGAGATGACAGAGGACGGGATACGGCAGATGATAGAGGGCTTTAAGTCCATTTACGTCATAACAGAGTATCTTTTCATGCACAAGGACCTTAAAAAGATATATCCGTACTCTGTAAACACCATCCGTGTAGCGGTCGTCAACCGGTCGGCCTACGAGCCGAAGATCATGCAGACGTATATGCGCATAGGCTCCTCCTCGACGGGCTTTACCGACAACGTCGGCTACGGCGGCATCTGCGCGAAGATAGACATCCCGACGGGGCGCTACTACTGCGCCGAGAAAATTATCGATCATAAGTTCACGCCCTGCCCCGTGCATCCGGACACCGGTGTTCGGATAGAGGGCATCGTTCCCAACTGGGAGCTGATGAAAAAGGGCATAACGGATATCTGCCGCTTCATGCCGGAGCTTGAGTATCTCGGCTTTGACATAGCTATCACCGACGACGGCTTTAAGATAATCGAGATAAACATACATCAGGATCTGCACAAGGTCGCCGAGCACTCGGAGGAGTTCAAGGCCTTTTTCCGCGCAAAGCTCGCGCTCAAGGCAAAGCAATACGAGCTTAAAAAATACTGAGACAGGAGAGACAATATGAAAACTATCGGTTTCCTTATAAGCCACAAAAACGGCGAAGGCCGCCGCGCCCTTCTGCCCGAGCACATAGGCAGGATAAAAAACACGGATAAAATGTATTTTGAGACAGGCTACGGCCTTGCCGTCGGCGTTACGGACGATGAGTACGCCGCCTGCGGCTGCCACATCGTCTCACGCGAGGAGGCGTTAAGCTGCGATATCATAACCGACGTCAAGCTCGGCGATGCGGACTACCTCGACGAGATAAAGAGCAGCAAGATAATGTTCGGCTGGGCGCACACGGTGCAGAATATCGACTTCACGAGCGACATGCTCCGCAAAAAGCATACCGTCGTCGCATGGGAGGAGATATTCGAGCACGGCCGCTATATATTCTACCGCAACCGCGAGGTCGCCGGTGAGGCTGCCGTCATGCAGGCGTTCCGCTACTGCGGCAAGATGCCCTATGACACGCGTGTCGCCATACTCGGCAACGGGCAGACCGCCAGCCAGAACCGCCAGCACCAGAAAGTCCAGCGCCAGAAAAACGAGAATGGCAAGCCCGGGGTAATACCCTTGCTGCGCGGCGGCTTCAAACACAAAGGCCGATACAAAACACAGCAGCCCCAGCCCCAGCGTGCCAATGCAGCCAAAGCCGCAGGCGGCCTTCCAATGGGCGGCAAGGGTCTGCTTTGCCCGGGGCAACCACTGGGAGGGGTCGTTCTGCAAGCTGCGCAGGGCGCAGTCTGCCAGCAGCACCATGGCAGGGCCGACCAGCAGACCGGTCGCAGCGCTGCACACCACCGTCAGCGGCAGGGAGAACAGGGTGACCCCCAGCGAGACGCCCAGCGCGGCGGGCAGGCAGAGCACGCAGACCATCAGGTTCGTGCCCAACAGCTGGCCGAGGTCGCGGCCGACCATCTGGCAAAAGCGTGCAAAGCCTTTTTTCTCCGGCTCGTTTGGGCCTACGCCATGGCCGTCCCGCCCATAAAGGGCATTGTAGATGCTCATTTTACTTCACCTCGGTGCCAAAGGCTTCGATCTGGGTCAGGGCAGGGAAGGGGGAAGTTCCCTCGGCCTGAATGAGGTTTTTCAGCACAAGGCTGCGCACTCGCTTGGGCTCAAAGGTCACGCTCTGGGGCTTGGCACTTTTCACCAGCGGGATGTCCAGCTGACTGCCGTCCGAAAACGCCACCGTGGCCTTTACCCAGTAGTTGTCGTGGGGGAAATCTGCCCGCTCGGTGATGCGCAGCTCGTCCAGCAGTACCTCCCGGCCGAAATCCAGCGTCAGGGCAGCGTTCGGGTCGCGGTTGATGCCCCAGCTCTGGTAGGGGTACTCGCCGTGGGCGCTGTTCTCAAAAATGCCGTCGATGGCGTTGCGGGCGGCAAACACCGCCTCGCCGCGCGTTTCCACGTTGGCGCTGGCGTGGGGGTAAAAACCGGTGTCGCCGTGCTCATCGTAGCAGTTGAAGGCCAAGTTTCGCCGGGCGGCGATCTCCTCCGGCAGCGCCAGCCGTGCCCGGATGACATGGCGGCTGCCCACAAAGCTCTTGGGCGAGTAGGTGATGGCCTGCTCCCCGAAGGGAATGTGGAAATTGATCTCCCGCTTGACCACATACACAAGGGCTTCGGGCATGGTGTCCTCGAACTGGATGACGCAGTATTGCCCGGGATGGTCGATCTCCAGCGCCACCCGGTCGCCGGGCTTGTAGCAGTTGGTGTAAACAAGGGATACGGCGGTGTCGGCGTCGCAGGTCATCAGAGTGTGACCGACTTCGTCCAGAATTTTCAGCTTGATGGTCTCCATAGTGGTTCTCCTTAATACAGTTCGAGGTTCAGCATTTTTTGGAAATGCAGGGTGATCTTATAGATGGTTTCCGGCCATGCGGTGCGCAGGCGCGGGTCGGTGATGGGCACAGGCGTAACAGCAGCCGCTACGGCACCCGGGTCGAACCGGATGCCGCCCAGCGTGCCTACCACAAAGCCATCCGCAGTGGGGGCGGGCTTCTGCTCGGTGAGCAGGGTCAGCTCCACCGTGCCGGGATAGTCCGTTTCGTCCCGCAGGGTGATGCCGTCCTCTGTCACCCGCAGGGTGCGGCGGTAGGTGGTAAGCCCCGGGATGGGTGGGTACGCGCCCGCCAGTTCGCCGGTGATGCCGTTTTTATCGGTGCACACCTCCCGGGCGGCGTATTCCGCGCCGGGCAGCTGCTGCACGCCGTCAAAGGTGGGCAGATTGTGCCATGCGCTCTGCATCGTCCAGATCTCATACCGCTGGGGGCTGAAGGTCTTTTGGGTGTAGCTTTCCACCCCGATATCGATCAGGAACGGTCTGCCGTCCTTGTACACGGTAATGCTGCCGGTATCGTTGTGGTTGTGGCTGTCGCCGTTGGAGCCAAACTTTGCGCCCAGCACCCAGCTGCCCTGCCGTGCGGCATAGACGCCCACGCTGGGGTACCATACCGTTAAATGGTGCCGGGGCGCTGCGGAGTACGCCATCATTTCTTCTTCTGCAAAGGCGGTGGTCAGCCGGTACCACAGGTTGATGTGGGTGCTGCCGTCCGGGTTCTGCAAATGGTCGGGGTCGGCATCGGCGCGGAAATCTGCCGCCGCAAGGGCCTGCAAGGCATCGCTGCCCACAGCCTGCCCAAAGCGGTATTCCCGCACACCACACCGCCCAGCAAGGGGGCTGCAATCGCCAAAGTTCAGGTAGTAAGGCCCTTCCACATGGACATTGCAGATGTACTCCGCGATATTTTTGATCTTTGCTTCACGGAACAGCGGACGGAAGGCATCCGGCGCAATGCTGGATAGGATTTCAAGACAGCCCCACAGGGTCAGCCCGGCGTGGCGGTAATACTGCGCCCCTTCGTTGCAGCAGCCGTCCGCGCCGTAGTCCTTTAAAAAGCAGTCCAGGCTGTACGCTGCCTGTTTGACGGCAGCTTTTCGCTGCTGCTGGGTGGTGGGCAGCAGAAAGACCGTAAGCAGCACGTTCTGGGTGCACCAGCTCGTCCAGTTGCACATAGGCTCGTCCCCGTTGCCCATCCACCAGAAGTGGCTTGTAAAATAAGGTGTCAGGATGCGGGCGTCCAGCTCCCGCTCCATCCGCATTGTAATGCCCGGCGCGGCGGCATCCAGTTCGTCCGGCAGTAAGTACCGGGTCAGCGCCAGCAGGGCCCCGGTCTCGGCAGCAAACAGGTCCACGATGGGGCGGGTGGTGTCCGGCAGGGGCAGCTGCGGCGTGTCCCGGATGTAGCTGTTGTGGGCGGGCAGCTGCCATGCGCTTTCCTCACAGAGCGACCATACGGTATCGGCAATGGCGTCCAGAAAGCGCCCGGTGTGCTCTACGCACTCGGCGCATACCAGTGCGCACAGCCGCGCCCGGCGGGAGAAATAAGCCGTCTCCCATGGGGTGCGCTGTCCGGTATGGATGAAATCCAGCCAGAGCGAGAGCGGCAGGGGAGCGATGGGCGTTTGCAGCGCGGCTTCCCCCGCCTGCAAAAAGCGCTGCTTTACCCGCAGGGGCAGCCCTTGCCATGCGGCGCGTTCTTTGGCAGGGGGAAAGGGTCGGTAATCGGGAAGAAATTCCGGCAGATGGGCAAGCTGTTCCTGTATCATAAAAGCCTCCGACTTCAAATACTTTGCTGATATTCCCGCGGGCTGAGACCCGTGACCTTTTTGAACACCTTGGAAAAATAGAAGGCGCTCTCGTAGCCCAGCTTTTCCGCAATCTCATAGACCTTCAAATCGCCCTGTTCCAGCATCTCTTTCGCCGCAGCGATGCGGGTCTCGGTGATGTACTCCACAAAGCCGCTGTCGCCGTATTTGCCGAACAGCTGGCTGAGGTAGTTGGGTGAAAAATTGAACACCGCCGCAACATCGGCCAGTGTCAGACGCTCGGAAAGGTGGCTCTGGATGTACTCCTGTACCTGTGCCACTACCTGCATCTTCCCGGCAGTGGCGTCGCCCTCGTTGACCTCCACGAACTGGATGGGCTGCTCCACTGTGAGCAAGGGCTGCAAATGGGCGTTTTCCCGGCAGCAGCGCGCCAGCCCCAGCAGGGAGCCGGTGGGGCGACCCACCGCCCAGAGCAGCCGTACCGTGAAATAGTTGTATAAAATTTGGCTGGCGCGTTCCAGCAGCGGGCGCAGCACCGTCCGGTAGTTCTGGCACTGGGCATTGGTCAGGCAGAACAGCACATTGCAGCGCATGGCATCCGCGCCGGTCACATAGCAGGGCAGGTAGTTTTGCAGGGTGGTCTCCAGCATCCGCCCGCAGGAAAAACTCAGCTTCAACTGCTGTGCGGGGGTAAGGGAGGTGTTGGCAATGATCTCGCAGCTGGCTACAAGGTAGTCGTCGCTTGCAAGGTTCAGCTCCATGTGCTGCAAGGGCTGCTCCAAAGATTGCTCGTCCGGGAACAGCCCGGCGTACAGCCGCACAAAGAACCGCTCCTGATAGCTGCGCACGCTCTCGGCAAGGTTTTCCTGTGCCGGCATTTCGCCCAGCAGGGCGTGCTCCTTTTTTACCTTTTCGGCGGCCTTGGCAAGGGCAGCTTGCAGGTTCTCGGGGGTCAGGTCCAGCTTGACCAGATAATCCACCACCCCGGCCCCCATGGCCTGCTTGATGTAATCAAATTCTTCAAAGCTGGTCAGCATGATAAAGGCGGGCAGGGCGCTGCGCTCCCGGCAGGTGCGGGCAAGGGTAAGGCCGTCCATCACCGGCATTTTTACGTCTGCAATGACGATATCCGGCTTTTCCCGCTCGATGAGTTCCAGCGCCAGCTTGCCGTTGCGGGCAGTGCCGCAGACAGTATAGCCCAGCTTTTCCCATTCCAGCATTCCCTGCAGGCCAATGAGGACCAGCGGCTCATCATCCACAAGTAAGATCCGCAGCATGATCGTTTCCTTTCTTCTGATAGGGCAGTCGGATGGTCACCTCAGTCCCGATGCCCTCCTCGCTTTCAATGGTCAGGCCGTAAGCTTCGCCGAACGAATACTGGATGCGGCGGTTCACGTTCCACAATCCAACGTGGCGGAATTTCTCGGCCTTTTCTTTTTCCCCGGCGGGTGCGTCCAGCAGATGCGCCACCTGCTCCGGCGGCATCCCGATGCCGTCATCGGTCAGCCGCAGCAGTACATCCCCCGTGGCCGGGTCGGTGGAGATATCCAGCAGAACGCTGCCGTGGCCGCCCTTGGGCTCCAGCCCGTGGAAGATGGCGTTTTCCACTAGCGGCTGCAAGGTGAACCGGGGGATCATGCAGTCGCGGCAAAGGGTCTCGCTTTCAATGCGGGAGACCTCAATTTCCAGATCGCCGCCGTAGCGGTACTGCTGGATGGTAAAGTAATCGTTGAGCAGCGCCAGCTCTTCCTGCAAAGGCACCAGTTTTTGGGTGCCCTTGGAGATGCTCTTGGTCAGCCGCGCAAAGGCGGTGACCATCTCGGCAATGCCGGGCGCGTGCTGGATGGTGGCCATCCAGCGGATGCTGTTGAGGGTGTTGTAGATAAAGTGGGGGTTCACCTCGTTTTGCAGCATCCGATATTCCAACTCCTGCTTGCGGCGCTCGTCCTCCACCCGGCGGGTCATCAGGCTGTCCACGTTTTCAGCCAGCTGGTTGATGCCCCGGCCGATGTCGCCCAGCTCGTTGTTCCACTCCACCGTGCGGTCGGGTGCAAAGCTGCCGCTGCCCACGGCCTCGATGCGCTTTTGCAGCGCCTCCACCGGGCGGGTGATGACCCACTCCAGCCAGTGCTGCATCAAAAAGCTCAGTCCCCAGATGATGGCAATGCCAAGGGCGATGAGCCACAGGTACACGCCGTAGTGCTGCAAAAAGGTGTTTGCGGGCAAAAGCTGCACCAGCGCCGCGCTGCGGCCGTTCAGCGTTACCTTGACGACATAATAGTTCTGTCCGTCCAGCTGTACCTTGCCCTGCCATGCGGTCTGCTCGGCGATGCCGTTATTGCCGCCGGTGCGCAGGGTGTAGTCCACCTCCCGCAGTGGGTTCTCAGTCTCGGTCAGGCGGCCGTTTTCGATCTGCCACAGGCGGCTGCCCATCTCCCAGTACAGGGCGCTGCCGTTGGTCAGGCTGTAACCCGCTGCCGGGTCGGTGATGATGGCAGTATCCAGCGCAAGGTAGGTGCTGCCCCGGTGCAAAGTGCCCTTGCCGCAGCGGACAGGCTGGCTGAGGGCGATGCAGTCCGGGCTGCCGGGCAGCAGCGGGTCGGTGGTGAACTGCATCCCGTACCCCTTGGTGAGAAACTGCTTGATGCTGGTGCGGTTGAGCGCTGCCGAGGAGTTCAGCGTGCCGAACTGCAAATGCCGGTCGTTCTCATTGGTAATAAAAAAGCGGAGGATGTGGCTGTACAGGGTGCTGGAATAGTATTTTTCCTGCACGGCTTCGTAGGCGGCAATGGTCTGGGTGCCGTTGATATTTTCCTGCGAGATGTACCGCCGCACGGTGCTGTCGATGGAAGCCCAGTTCAAAAGGGCATCGGCGCTGTCCAGACTGGTCTCGATGGAGGTTGCCACCAGCCGCAGGTTGAACTCGGCCGCTTGCAGGGAGTTGGCGCGCACATACTGGTTGGAGAGGATGAACAGTGCCGCGCCCACAGCCAGCGAGGTGAGGGTGGTAAAAAGACGCATCCCCCACACGATCTGCCGCCGCAGCGGGAAACGATGACTGCTTTTCATGACGGAGCCTCCTTTCCGGTAATATTTTGCATTCTTTCCTTTATACAGTACAGATTCCGGCGCGGTTTGTCAACGACTTTTCTTATGAAAATTGTGTACTTTATACGCTTTTTTCTCTTATCAAGAATGCAAACTGTGCAGGAAAGCAAGAAAGTGCAGACTCCAGTGTAAGAAAGTACATCTTTTTTAAAAAGATACAGAAAAACTGCAAATCTTCCCTCCATTTTTCCCTCGTCCTCACGATTGAAGGTAAAGTCTTCTGCACCATCGAATGTAAGCTG
>OQVL01001664.1_pt1 | contig 13408 bp, 17 predicted proteins | sample 1691501 | NCBI WGS metagenome assembly OQVL01 (sample SAMN03418253, study PRJEB22391) | human gut metagenome | biome: human-gut; feature: organic feature; material: feces | host: Homo sapiens | place: Tanzania | collected 2013-01
TCTTTCCATTTTTTTTTCGTGTACGCGTATTCTTCTATTATATTTTTTATTTTCTCTTCTTTATAGCTTTTTATACTCTGTTTTATATATTTTATTATATAATACTGGATAGCGATTTTTTTCTGCTGATGATTTTTTGTATTTAGAAGTAGGTTTTATAGATGGACGAAATGAACATTTTTGAGACGGCGCCCAGCTTCCCGGTGATCCCTTTGCGGGGACTGGTGATGTTTCCGGATATGGTGCTGCACTTTGATGTGGGGCGCAAAAAGAGCGTTGCTGCGCTGAAAGCAGCCATGAATGCGGATCAAAAGATCTTTTTAGTGTCCCAAAAGGACGCAGCGGTGGATGAACCGGGGCTGGATGATCTGTTCGGTGTAGGCGTGATTTGCTCTGTGCGGCAGATGATGCGCATTCCCGGCAGCGAAAATATGCGCGTGGTGGCCGAGGGTGACGGGCGCGGCGCTTTAATGGCGTTTGTACGCACCAAGCCGTTTCTTTCTGCGGTGGTACAGCCGCTGGAGGAGCCGGAGGATCAGTTGGATCCGGATCGGGCCAATGCCTATCGCCGTGCGGTGAAAAAAGAACTTGAGCATTACGCCGAGATGGTGCCCAAGATCAGCAATGATGTGATTGCTAAGGTGCTTGCTTATCAGGAAAACGGTCCTTTGGCGGATTATATTTGCTCCAATACCTTTATGGATTATGCGGACAAGCAGGATGTGCTGGAGTGCTTGGACCCGGGTGAGCGGCTGCGTATGCTCTTAATGCTCCTGAGCAAGGAAAATACCACCCTGGAGATTGAAACGGAGCTGCACGAGCGTGTGCAGGCTGAGATCGACAAAAATCAGCGGGAGTATTACCTACGGGAGGAAATGCGGGTGATCTCCGAGTCTTTGGGCGAGGAGGATAATCCCCAGGAGGAAGCGGACGGCTACCGGGAGAAGATCGGCAAGCTGCGCTGCGATGAGGAAGCCAAAACCCATTTGCTCAAGGAATGCGACAAGCTGGCAAAAATGCCCCAAGGTTCCCACGAGGCCACAGTGGTGCGCAATTATTTGGACAAGTGCCTGGAAATTCCGTTCGGTACATATACCAAAGACAATATGCGCCTGGATCGTGCCCGCAAGGTGCTGGATAAGGATCATTACGGATTGGAGGTCATTCGGGCAGAAATAGGAGAAGGTGCTGAGAATGTTTGGGTTGCAGTCCATGACGGGGTTCGTCCTTTTGTGTCTACTGAAGTCATTACAGCTTGTTTTGACCAAGCGAAGATAAAAGGAGCAGTTGTTCCTGCGCTGCCAGTGGTTGATTCATTACGAGAAGTTGGTCCTGAAGGAAAAAGCAAACCTGTGGATCGTTCCCGTTATTATGCTGTCCACACGCCACAGGTATTCCGGGCAGACTTGCTATTGCGTGCATACACTCAGGATTATTCGCCATTGTTTACCGACGATGCATCTGTTGTCGAGGCGATGAATATTCCTGTGGACATCGTTCCTTCCAACCGGGAAAATATCAAGATAACAACGCCTTTGGATTTAGTGATAGCTAAAGCACTTTTGGGCGAGTGAGAAAAATTTAATGAAATCGCATCGATTTTAACGTGTATAAAACGCGCTGTGACGCTGTGAAGTTTTCAGGTAAGCAAGTGTAGCGCTTATGTGTGTTCATCGCGTTCTATGGGCCATTCCTTTCGAATTTGGCACGGTCATGATAGTTTGCGGTGGTCGGCGCGGGGATAAAGTTGCCTGAGTGTTCACCTTAGCCCGCTATGCGTCGTGTGATGTCACTGTCTGCACCTGGCTATACGCTGCTTTGCTGCCGTTTCCTGTCTGGTCTGTATACGCTGATAAAACCCATTGGTCTGGCAGGATGGCGGGGTCGTTGGTTTTATTGAGCGCGCCGCGCGATAGAAGGTGCGCACTCTGAAGTCTCATTGTCTGCCTATGGTTGGCGCTCCGTGCCTTACGTCGTTTCATGTTCTCCAGTTCCCAGCCGTAGGCCCACTGCTAGGCTATAGCAAGCTGGCAATACCCGGATGATTTTCCGAAGGCCACCAATCATAGATCTATGAAAAATAAATATCCTGATCTTAATACTCTTATCTTTTTTTCTTATAAAACCTCTTAAGGGGCTGCGTAGGCCAGATGTGGCGCGGCTCTCAGGGGATCATATGGGTACAAAACTGAACATATATATGGGTACAAAACTGAACATATAACCGCGTCATATGGGTACAAAACTGAACATATAATAGGTACAAAACTGAACATATGATTTTTATATGGGTACAAAACTGAACATATGATTTTGAGTTATCAACAGGCTGTGCATCACATGTAAACAATTAGCTAGATAGTTTGGTTTACGGTTCAGGCATGAAAAAACCCGCCAATGCGGCGGGCTTCTGTTGTTGGCTTAACCTCGATGGACCGGGAATCCCATTTTCCAGGCTCTCCCGTCTCGCTTGCTCGTCTTGAGCGGGATTAACAGACCAGCGTTCTCCAATCTTTTTACCCACTCTCTGATCTTCCTGGACGCGTTACCGCCACCGCCGCCAGTCAGGGCGGTCAGAGGTATTTTAGCTATCCATTCCCCCGCCTCGTTCCGGCGTGCCGCGCTGGCGATGGTCAGAAAAATTCCCTTTGTCTGCCAATATGTCTTATCGTCAGTCTTATACTTGATAGCCAGGTCAAAGGCGCGATGCGCGCAACCTTCGCTCGTATAGCTGTAGTAGTCGCCGCCGCGCCAGTCCTTATCAGCCTTCTCGCTTCCTGTTTCCTGCTGGCCTTGCGATTGTTCATCCTCATGCGTTTCGGTGCGTTCTGTAGCTTCTGGCTGCGTTATTTCACGCGATTCTATGACCAGATCATCACGCTGCCGGAACTCTTTACCCTCGCGTACTGCAATCCCTGAATCTGATTTTTTTATGTCGTCCTGAATCCCGACAGGCGGTACGCTTTCGTGTTGTTTCCAACCGTCATTGGCTGCTGCGCGTTTCCGTTTCGCAATAGCAATCATTTTTTGCGCAAAATCGTCGTATTTACCGCCATTGTTGTTGATATTACCGGCATCTGGTGCGAAAATATGTTTGTTGGATTCAGTACCGTTTTCAGATTCCATCTCGTCGCTCAGGTCTTGCACACCTGGGCGATTTTCTTTCTGGTCGCCACCAGAATCATCCCACGGCGCGGTATCATCCAGGTCTGGCAGTGAACTCGTATCAATTAACATGTTCGATCCCCTCTTTTTCTTGTTGTTTCTGCTTTGCTTTGTCGTTTGATATCATCCCATTTTTCCGCGATTCTTCGAGTTCGTCCTTGTACTGTTCATACCAGGCCATAAATTCAGATCTCAGCCAGATCATCCGCACACCGTGACCGCGTGCCATTGGTGACGGAAAGTCCGGGTAGCGCTTCATGGCAACGTAAACCGCCGTTCTTGAGCGGTTTAACAATTCGCAGACGTCTTTCATCGTCATGATTTGCCGTTCAACATTCGCGTTCATTTTCTTATTCCTCTCTTGTTGGTACAGATCTATTGTAAACCCGCTTAAAAGCGGTTAACAACTATGGATTTTTGCAAACAAAAAACCCAGCGCTATGGCTGGGCTTCGCTTTATGGCTGGTTTTGTAGCTAATCGTTGGCTTTAATGGTTAAGCAACAATATTAATCCCGCTTCTTGTCGCTGCCTCTTTGGCGATTTTCCCCTCATCCTCCAGTTTAGCTAACGCCTTGTACATCCAGTGGCGGCCTGGTGCGCCATGCAGCTTACCATCTTTGCCGACCTTACCGAATGCATGTAACGCCAAATCGTCGATAGTCCCCTTGTATCCGCCTTGCTCCTTAAGCCATTGCTCAAGCTGTTCTACTTTGAATTTTGCCGGACGTCCGCCCGCCGCTTTTTGTTGATTAACTGGTTTGTCTACAATATCACTTTTGTTGCTTAAGTCCTTCATGACTGGATCCCCTACAATAGCGCAGCCATTTGTCTCGATTTGTTGATTAACTGGTTTGTCTACAATATCACTTTTGTTGCTTAACTGGTTTTTCAACATATCAATCTCAGCCTTTAGCGCCTCGTTTTCTCTGGCCAGTTCTTCGCAGCGCTTGATAAATTGCTGTTCCATTCCGTCCAGGCTGTCCACATGTGCCGTACCCATGACGATTTCCCCGCTATCGTCGAAGATAATCGCTCTCCAGCCAGCCAAAGCCAGGAGCTGTAGTACCTCCTTCGCTGTTTTGTTCGTGCTATCAGGGCGGGCATTAAGTCTCTGAGTGATTGCGGCCTTTTTTAGACCCATAGCCTCTGCCATATCTTTTTGTGTCGGGCGGTTAGACTTATCCATTTTGTTAAGACCAACCTTAATCATGTCGACGTATTTCATGTTGCTCACCTTTTGTCGCTAAACCTCTTGCCTTCTAATTTATCAACAAAATTGCTTGGTGGGTAGTGGCTTCGGCTGGGAAGTTGACGCGAATCAAAAAAAACCCGGCGCGTGGCCGGGCTGTGGTGCTGTTGGGTGTTAGTTGTTTCCGAATACTGCCACCGTGACCAGGTTATAACCCAGGTTGTAGCTATCGCCGAACAGGGTGCGGCCCATGAAGGCATCGTGTTTAATGTCGCGGCTTGTGACCGTCCAAAGCTCGCCGCCACGCAAAACAGTATCACCAGGTTTAATGTCGTTGATGTGGCGTTTTTCGATGCGGTAATTTACGTTTTTCATGGCGATCTCCTTACTCAATACCCAAACCGATATAGTGACTTGCTACTATGCGACCTACACCATCACCAAGATCATAAGCCAGGCGTCCCAAATTGTTTTTACCAGCCACCTTATCCAGCCGCTCAAGCTGAACGCTCGCAGCCGTTCCCAGTATATGGTCAAATCTTCCGTATATGTCGGCCTTTGCCCGAAGCTCACAGATATTACGCGCTACATCAGCCGCAAGCGGATTATCTGGAACCTTGTAAGCCAATACGCACTCCTTCTTAACCACTACGTCGATAGCATTAATGTCATCAGCGGTTAAATGGTAGCTGCCACCGACCCCATACGCGTTTCCAGCCAGCACCATCAAGATGATTGCAATTACCTGTTTCATAGCCTTATCCATTGTTTAATCTCCCGTGTTTTTATTTTGCGTAGATTAAGGCAAATGCTCTTTTGGCTTTGCTTAGTTCGTATTCGCGTTTTTCTATGATTGCTATCAGTTCTTGCGCAGTGGCTGGCACGCCCGCTCTTATCAGCGCAATTTTAGTATCCATAGCGCACACTCTTTCACGCGCCATATCGAAGATAATTTCTGCTCTATCGTGTGTCATAGCGTCCTCCTGTTAACATTCAATGCACATAACGAACATCATCACCATCAGCAAAATCACTTCCCACCGCTTCATGATTTCACCTCCTTTTGTTGCTAAACCTTGTCATCTCTCGTTTGACTACAAAATACACCTGGTTAAGCGATGGATAAAATGATTTAGGTCAATTTATTGGTTGATGATTTTGGCGTGATGGTATTTGTCTACAAATGGCAGGTTAGGCAACAAATGATAAAACCAGGGAATGGCGGTTATAATATCGGCGGGGATTGTGAGGAAGATTAAAGGCCTGGGTGGGTTGCTAACTGCCTGGGCCTTTGTTTTGGTGCGTATACGTGAAATCTGTAAAATCCGCAGGGTAGTTGTGGATGATTTTTCGCGTAGCGGCGTGATGGTCGGCGTCCTGCATTGCAGGTTATCGAAAGAATCAATAACTTAGGTTAATTGTCGTGAAACGCGAGGATTGAAGGGGCCGCCAGTCTGTTCCCCTGACGTGGGATTTTGTTAACGTCTGCGTCCCTGGAGCATTCCGCCCGGTCGTGTTGATTCTCGTTGCATCAGGCGCATGGCTGTATTCTCAATCGTCTGTTGCAGTGCTTTGCTGTCCTGCTCGGTCCAGCCGTTGCTTGCTGTGATATTGTTTGTTACGTTCAGTGTGATTCCGCCACCGCCGCCGCCACCAATATCACGGTTGGGAATAATCCTGCCGCCCTCACCAGGAATCATGTACTGTCGCCCGCCGGATTGAAACAGCTCAGGCTTGTTGGACTCACCGACACGATAGAATTTACCCGAATCAACCGCACCACCGTTGTAGCGTCCGCCACCGAAAGCTATCCCGCGAATAGCTGAAAGGATCTGCGTGCCCGCTGACATAGCTTGCGCATAGGCCGGAAGATTAGCCGGGAAAGGTAAGGCGTTTGCCTCTGCCAGCGCTTTTTGAAGGCTTAAAGCCGCTGACGCTAATACAAAACCCTTCTGCACGGCGAACAGCGCCCGATATGCCGCGTTTTGCTCACCTGCACCGTCAGAAATCACCCCGGCAAGCTCACCGAAGAAGTCGCCAAATGACCCGATCAACTGCTGCTGATTGTTGAACAATGTATCGGCTTCATCTTTGATGATTTGCTGGCGGCGCATTGACGCGGTTTTCTGGATGGCGGTTAACGTGTTCTGGTACTGCTGCTCATCCAGGACGCCCAACTGTCTGTATTTATCTAATGCCGCTTTCTTCTGCTGTTCCTGCATTTCTATTTGTGCGGCAGGGTTCAATGCCTGGCCTGTTGCCGGATCCACGGTTGTGAGGTATTCAGTCGTCACCTGCTGCGTAAAGCGTCCGGCCTGTTCTTTCTGCGCCGCTAACTGTTTGGCCTTGCGCTGGCGTTCGGCTTCTTCCTGTTTTGCTTTACGGGCAGCTTCTGCGGCCTGGCGTTTGGATAGCGCAATGGCTTCACGGTCGGCCTTATTCTTCTCGTCTAAAGCGGCTTTTGCATCACGGTACGCCGTTTCCATGTTCACGTATTCATCGATCTGTTCTTCAGTGTAACCCTGGGCTTTCATCTGCATCCTTACGCCCGCTTCCCAACCTTGTTCAATGGTTGCCAGCCGTGCGGCTACGGTGTTTAGCATACTGGTAAAGTTGGCGTTTCTGGCTTCTGTTGCTGCGTCACTGATAGCGCCTTTTAGTCGGTTTAGTTGGTCCTCCAACATTGCACCTTTGGTTTGTGCATCAACGAATTTGATAGCCAGTTCACGGAATGCCTCGTTACCGTTTTCTGTGTCCTGTAGCAATACCTGCATGAAGCCAGATAGCTCCTGCATGGCTTCCGGCGTTCTCGTTGTCGCGGCCCTATTTAGTGCTCGGATGAACTCGTAGGCTTGCTGGTTTGTCAGGTTGTATTCCTCGCCTACGTACATCACGGATTTAGCCAGCGTTGCCATCTGCGCCTGTGTGGTGGGCTGGTTGGCGTTAAGTATGGCTATCGCCTCTTTGTAGTCGTTGGTTGTGATTCCCAGGTCATCAAGTGCCTGCGCTGCCGCTTGTGCGTCAGCTTTACCACCCTGCAAGCTGCGCCAGAATGATGACATTTCCCCCTGCGCCTGTCCTGCCTGCTCTTTCAGGTCACGCAGTGCTGCAATAGCCTGGATCTCAGCCATGTTCCGCATCTGTTTCGCTACTTCAGCGTTAACCTTAGAAAGATTGGCGTAACTATCACTCATCACCGTCACGCCCTGTTCATTTACGGCTATGACTTCGTTCAGTTTGGTGATCGCCTTGTCCAGATACTCAACCGATCCGGCTGCACTATCAGCGCCTTGTGCCAGGCTTCCGCCCATAGCGCCAGCGATAGCCAGCACCGCGCCAGCTACCGCGCCCATCGTGCCAAAGCCAGCTAATAACTGCGCACCCTGCACAGCGAACGCCTGAAGCGCATTACCACCCATCTGCAATTGAGTGGCAAGGTCTGCGATCTGGTATGATGCGTTACGGATTGCCGGGGAAAGGTTGGTTTTGACTGCGGCTGATGTTTTAGTCATCTGCGTATTTAACTTTTTGACGCCGCTATCAGCCTTCCGCGCTCCTCGTTCAATGCGATCGAACGCCTCTTCCGCCTGCTGCTGCGCGATAAGAAGTTTCCCAGTGCGGGCATCGACCTCGTAGTATATGGTCCCGAGATTTCCACTCATGATATTGTTATCCGCGTTTGCGGACCCTCCGAAATTGTTCTTTACTCTGATAATTTCACATTGAAACAGTTTATTTCCGCTTCAGTGGCTCAATTTCCCGTTTTGTGTCTGTCAGGGCTATAAAATTCGTCTCAATTCTGTGATCTGCATCACACTTTATGCCTAATGTATACACAGTAACCGTATAACCACACAGGCCTAAAACCCGCTGTTTTACTGCCTATTTACCATAATGGATCTTGTGCGCACCATTTTCCGGTGCTTGATTTCTGACCCTGTTTCGACGATAAAGCCATCCATTTTTCTATGACTCGTAAAAGCTGGCATGAAATTTGATGTAGCCAGCTATCATGTCCGAAAATTACTTGCCAGGCTCACCAAAAGGCCAGGCGCCTTCATTGCGGCGATAACCGATCTGGTATTCCTGCGGCAGCGGTAAACCCTTCTCACGATACGGACGAAGGTCAAGGCCATAATTAGTGTCGTCGTCGTAGGCAAGGAACAGCCCGGCAGGTTCGGCGACCCTTTCGATGATTAACTCCCCATCCTCAACGAAGAAACGGAGGTTATCGCGAAAGTCCTGCACCTCACTTAAGTGATAACACTCGGCACGTGCATCAAGCCACGCCTCCCGGTATTCCTCAATATCAGTCTTTGTCCATGTTGAAACAGGCCGCTGCCAGTTCTCGAGGCTGGCCTTTCCTGGTTTTGCTGCGCCAATCAGCGGCTTAGTCTTCTTCTGTTTGAACATGGCCTTTTCCTCCAAATGGTGACGATTTAAGGTCGAGTAATTTTGCTGCGTCTATCAGTGTCCTGGCTTTTGCCTGTGCCTTCTTAAGCTGTAGCGTTGCGTCTTCCGCATTGAGATTGACCGACTCGATAACCTCGATCGCCTGTTGCCCCAGGTCCATAGCATGTAGCCATTTCATCCATGCTATCGCTTCACGCAGTGACGGATATTCGATCTGCCATTTCATTAACGTACTTAGTGATGGATAGCCTTCCATGCGGCTGATTGCTCTTAAACTGTTTCCCTCGCCTACAAGCATTGCCACCCTCAATGCCATTTTTTCACTGTATTTTGTTGGCCTCCCTGCCTGTTTTTTCTCTGTAGTGTTCCGAAAATTATCTATCTCGTTGATTTCTGAAATATCAGTATCCATTTCACCACCTCTCTGACCCCTCTCTGACCCCTCTCTGACGCTCGCTGACCTGTCTCTGACCCCTTTCTGAACCCTTTCTGCCGCCTGCTAATCGGCTTCGACATCGGCGTTTATGCTGCTCATTTGCGTGTGCAGGTCTTTCTCGATCATTGTGAGGCGTTTCAAAAATTCGCGTTCCTCATTGCTGACCGGACCGCCGTTCAATTTACGCTTCAGTGATGCGAACGTGCCAAAAACGTAACTGGCGAAAAGCCTTAACTGCTGGCGTCTTAAAGGAAGGTTGCTGTTGCTGTGCTTAATCTCTGTGACTTCCTTACTAATAACCCTGGCCATGCCCTGACAGATGCGTAAAGTTATAGCTGACATGATTTAATTCTCCGGTCGCGGTATAATTAATGCGGATTTAAAACACTGCTTTGAACGTTCACACCACTTAACTTGTTATCAATGATTTCGCATTGTTTGCCCGGTAGTGATTGCCGGGCTTTTCTTTGCCACTAACACGGAATACCAAGGGCGTTAAACACCTTGCGGCGATATTCCCCATCGAATACCTTTGTTTTATCGGGTTCCTTTTTCGGTGCGTCTGGCGCATTTTCCGGTACTTCAACTTTAAAGTAGTCGCGCATATCAGGCGTGAGGTTGTTGAAGTAGTCCTCAATTTCGGGATTGATATAATCACCAGGAAAATAATCCTCGAATCCGTCTGGCAATTTAGCTCCGAAATATTCGTTCGGATCTGGCACGCGCCCCGAATCGCTTTTACCTTTCCCCTGCTGGTTTAATAACGTTGCTACCTGGTTTTTTAATTTACCTGCTGCCTTAAACAGCTCCGCACGTTCGTTACCTGTATGGTTGTTCGCTTCTGTTTCTAATATGCGGATCTGGTTTAGTAGCGCTTTAATTTGTTCGTCCATCTCATTCACCTCTCTGCAACTCTTCAATTGCTTTTTGAACGTTGCTTGATTTAATAGCAATGCTGACCAGTTCAGGGATAGCGAGTTTTAAACCTGCTGTAAGCTCTTCTGCGAGCGTTTTTATTTGGGCCTTGCGTATTGCCTCAATCTCTCTATTCAGTAGCTCACGTTGGCCCCCACTGGCTTTATCCCGCATTTCTACCAAAGCCATTCCTTTGGCTTCCAGTTCGTCGTATTTGCTCATATTTATAACCCCGTTCATCGTTATTTAAGCCAGGAAGCCCCGTGGCCTAATTTGTTGCTAACTACCATTGACATCCTCATGAGAATATTTTTTTCGTCAAGGGTATCATGCGTGACCGGGTCCTCTTTCCGCAGTACATCCGGCACATTTTCGGCAAGTTCTTTCGCAGCCTTAGCAACAATCGGGCGAAGGATTTCCGGAAGCTCGTTCATGATTTCATTAATTTTACGGTCGAGGTCAGATTTAAACTGCTTCTGCGCTTCAATCAGTGGAAGGTCGCGACCGTCGAAGCTGTTTTCAATAAAGGACATGATGTTTTTCTCCTGTGTTATAGCGATTGTTCGATTCGTTGTGGATCAAGATATTGAGTTAATCCCAAACTCCTGATTCTTCTGACATTTCTGTGAATTCGGCGATGCCTTTCTTTCGGCAGTAAGCGAATATTCTTAATGCGGTTATCTTGTTTCTGTAGGTTGATATGATGAACATCGAAAAGCGCCTCATCGTAAGCACCGTAGCAGTAAACGTATGCTGCTTTTTGATAGCTCAGTGCAACTTTAAAATCATCTTCCTGCACCGTAACGATTAAATAGCCTTTACTGGTCAGGCTGCCTTTTATGACGTTCTTGTTATCACGGTTGAAGAACAAACCCGTTTCAGCTTCGTAGATCCATTTGCGTCGCATAATATCAGCGGCGCGGTCTAATCTTTCGATATTGGTCATGATGTTTTGCCTCAAATGTGATGGAATTTTATTTCGTTATTTATGGTTGCGACCCCGCCAGAAGTAAGCCAAAACCTCTTTTTTGATGAATTTTACTGGTGTACCTTCAGGACTTACAGGAATTGGGAATCCAGGAATTGAGTCGATCCACCTGAGAACGGTTCGTTTATTTACACAAAAAAGTCGCGCGACTTCTTCGGCGGTCATTAGCTCGGGAAAGCTGTTCATTTTCATCACCTCTTGAAAAAGAAGGCGGCGATTGAAAATATGGAGGAAACAACCGCCGCTGAATGAAAAAATAGGCCAAGAGAAAAACTCTATGTAATTATTTTACTCCCGCTGTCCTACGTGTTCAAACACGGCTTCATTGTCGAATATGACGTTTTTGTGATTGGAAGAGATGATTTGCACAATCACCATAACGGCGCGATAATATTAGTGAGGTAAATACTCAGCCTCAAAATGTGATCTGTTAATAACTACAACGATATGTCTCTATTTCCAGCCCTCTCCGGCTGGATTTTTTTGCCTGCAAATCACCACATCGAAACTAACTAAATTTCTATGCCCTTAAAACGCAATATAACGCATTCTGACAGCCTTAATTTTTGGCAATGCATTTGCTCAGGTGTGATTAGATTGATTCGTCTGGCGTGTGATGAGATAAGAAAAACGGGCTTTCGCCCGCTTGTGTTCACCGTATCGAAAACAACTTGTCCATGATTCTTCTCTCCTGTTCCCTGCACATCATTTCGGCACGGTCCCGATCTTCCTGTGTCGGATTAAAGTCAGGAGTCCGGTATCTGTTGCCTGAAATATACCGTGCATGATTGCGGCGACCTGAACGCGACATTATCCAGTATTCGATATTCTCACGCGTGGCAATGAGTAAACCATCTTCTACAAGCGTATTCAGGGCGTGCCATAGCTGTTTGTAAGTAACGCAACCTTCACCGACAAGATAATCCAGTGCGCACGACAATCCGCTTACTGTTAACTCTTTGGCGGCGAAATTTGGATGTTCAGAAGCGGTATATGGATTCGGAAGTAGGACGGAAGCAATACATATCTGACAGGAAAGCATATGATGATTTGTTAAATAATGAAAATCGGGAATATGAAAAAGAACAATTAATTGTGTATTATTGTTTTTTGTGTCTGGCACGCTGTGTTGACGATTATGATTTTCTTGGAAAAATGAAACTGGCTGTGACAAGCTTTTTGATGGTGCGCGATATGAATACATTGCGGATGGCAGAGCAAAATGGTGAATTTACGGTGGATGACCAGGTGGTTACGGCGCGTATTTATGCTAAAGAAGTAGAGCACTCGGAATGGAATTTGGAGTATATGGCAGATGAGTTTTTATTTGGGGAGGCGTACACACCAGAAAATCTATGTGTTGCCTTGACAAGACAGTAGATTCCGTGTAAAATACTATATGTTGTATGTATGCCCTAAAGCAGCATGCATGAATAAAATAAGGAGGTGCACCCTAGTGCTTACATTAGAGGTTGCACACGTGATTGTAGCTATTGTAGTCGTTGTTGTTTTGATAGCGGCAGCAGCACTGATTTCATGGAAAAGCGCGATAAATTATCACATCAAAGTGGGAGAAGCTAAGGTGGGAAGCGCAGAGGAGAAAGCCAGAGAAATCATTGACGATGCATTAAAGACAGCAGAGACGAAGAAACGCGAGGCTCTTTTGGAAGCAAAAGAGGAAAATCTGAAAGCAAAAAATGATCTTGAAAAAGAGACCAAGGAGCGAAGAGCCGAGATTCAGCGTTACGAGAAACGTGTGTTAGGTAAAGAAGAGACCTTAGACAAAAAGCTGGATGCACTCGAGAAAAGGGAATCAAAGTTAAATTCGAGAGAAGCAAATTTTGAAAAGGAGAAGGAAAAAGTTGCCGAACTCCGTCAAAGTCATTTGCGTGAACTTGAGAAGATTTCCGGACTCACCTCCGAACAAGCAAAAGAATACTTATTGAAGACTGTAGAAGAAGATGTAAAACATGAGACAGCAGTTTTGGTAAAAGAATTGGAGCGTCAGGCGAAAGACGAGGCCAATAAAAGGGCAAAAGATTATGTGGTTACGGCAATTCAGAAGTGTGCTGCTGACCATGTATCTGAGACAACGATTTCTGTTGTGCCATTGCCAAGCGATGAAATGAAGGGAAGAATCATTGGTCGTGAGGGACGAAATATTCGTACTCTTGAGAATCTGACCGGTATTGATTTAATTATTGATGATACACCGGAAGCCGTTATTTTATCAGGCTTTGATCCGATTCGTCGTGAAGTTGCCAGAATTGCTCTTGAAAAATTGATTGTGGACGGAAGAAT
>OQVL01001666.1_pt1 | contig 13393 bp, 16 predicted proteins | sample 1691501 | NCBI WGS metagenome assembly OQVL01 (sample SAMN03418253, study PRJEB22391) | human gut metagenome | biome: human-gut; feature: organic feature; material: feces | host: Homo sapiens | place: Tanzania | collected 2013-01
GATGCCTGTATAACCTGTCCTTCATCCGGAGTCTCCAGCCCTGCCATAATTTTCAGCAAAGTCGACTTGCCGGTTCCATTGACTCCGATTACGCCTACCTTATCCCCTTCATGAAGATAAAAATCGGCATCATCAAAAAGTTGCCTTTCCGTATATGAATGTGTCAAATGTTCCAGTGATAAAATATTCAAACCAATCGTCCTTCTTCTTTGTTATGCAATTTCCCACCCTTTTTAACTCCATAAAAACTATCTTTTATTCTATCATTTTTCACCACATGTATCAACTCATTTTTTCGGATTGTTACAGCAAAATGCACAGCCTGTCTGCTGCCCGATACAGTTTGCACAATCCCTGCAGTCTGACAAAATATCTTTCCGGCTAATCAGATACACACCTGCCACACTCATTTGTGGTTTCATTTTTCCACCATCCCATGAAACTCCAATTTTTTTAGCATCCATTAATTGCAGCATTTTCTCTGATGCAGATAACTCTATCCCATAAAAACCTGCACCAAAAGCAGGGCTGCAAAACCGTTTTTCATACACGCTGTGCTTCCGCTGCAAATACTCCCGCAGCCACTCTCTTACCACATCCAAACAAGCGATTTGAAAAATCTCCCAGTAATACTGTGTTAAAAGTGCCTTACTTTCTTCTACTTCATATTCCGGTGCATGAAATGCATACAAATAACCGGTTTCAACCTGTCTCCTGTCAATGCGTGACAGCACCTGGCACTGCATCTTATCATTTCCAAAAGAAAACCGGCCATCTTCTACACATTGCCCGGAAAACGGCTGCAAAAGAATAGAAACACGGTACAAATATTTATTTCTTTCCAAAATTTCTCCAATAGAAGATTATGTTGAATCAGCAAAAACTGCAATAAAAGAAAATAAAAACCTCTTGGAAGGAAACAAAATTCCTGATTTAACTGGCGAAGAGCCGCTCAGAATAGCAATAGCCGCATTTTTATATAAATTTCATCATTTGGAAGTAAATCCGTCGCAAGTAGTTGTTTCTTGCAACAAAGCTGATATTTTATTTAAACTTCTTCTTTTAGACGAATTCAAAAATCCCAAAAGCAGTTTGCACGGACTTTTACAGCTTGCAGAAAAATCAATCAGTCCAAGAAAAATAAAACCGTGTATCGCTGTTCCGCAGGGATTTCATTCGTCGCTGACAGATGTGTTTTCCGCAGCAAGTATAAAAACTACCGAAATTCCGTTTGACTCAAAAGAATCAATTGCCGCATTGCTAGAAAAAAGCGGAGCAACATCAGCATTTATTTATTCAAAGAACACAGATTCAAAACAAAAAAAACAGGAAATTCTTGAATGGGCGGCAAAAGAAGATTTCAGATATATAATTGAATATGATACATCTACAGAAATCTCTGGCTCTGACTTTGTTTATAGCCAAGATTTCAACGGAAAATGTATTTATATTGAAAATTTTTCAAATCTGATTTCAAAATCAATAAACACAACAGCTGCGATTCTTCCAAAGAAAATTTTAGAAAGTTACAAAAACCAGTACCAAAAATTCGGATGCCCGCTTTCTATTCTAAGCCAAATGTCAATTGCCGATTTTTTGATAAAAGACAAACTCATAAATTATTTGTCCAGCATAGAGCAAATTTAAGAACTAAATATTTCGTTTTTATGAATTCCGCCAATTTCTTCAAGGCACTTTTTTAAAGGAAGATTATTGTTTTTTCTGAATTCATTTAAATCTACAATAAATCGGTTCATTGAAAAATGCTGGTATACAAAAACTTTATTCCAAGAACTGTACCCTTCATATTGTTTTTTTAATTCATTTCTGTACCCATTAAAAATTCCGTTTTTCTTCAGTTCAGAATATCCAACGAGCCACAATTCAGGAAATCCATCTTCAGCATTGGAATAAAGTCCATTATGAAGCTCAAAGGCAAGCTGAGCCATTTTTTTCTGGCTTTCATTTACAAGCTCTACAATTTCTTTGCTTCCATTTTTTAAAATATATTTTAGCTGAACAGTTTTTGCAGTATGAACAGGCGTTTTATTCAAAATCAAAACATTTTTTCTAAAATCTGTACTCAATTCTGGATTACGCCTAAAAAATCCTTCTGCAATTCTTCCACATTATCTTTGCGTTCAGTAATAAATCGAAATCCCCTTTTTTTCAGTTCTTGTACCAACTCTTCTTTCCCAACACGCGCATTCACATATACGGTTCTATTTTCCAAAAGAACACCTTTCTCATAAGTATCCACCACTTTCTGTATATCACGTTTTATCCTTTCGATCGTTGATTCCGGAGGGACAAACTGCCAAAACAATAATGGGATATATCCTTGAGTCAACTCATACAAAGGTTGTGATATTAAATACTCATTTAAATATGTACCCTGTACGGAAACCTTTGTCAGATCCCGATTTTTCTACTTCAATTTCTTGTAACCATAAACGGCACGATTGCCCAACTGCTCCTCGATGCGGATGAGCTGGTTGTACTTAGCCATACGATCGGTACGACTCATACTACCCGTCTTGATCTGACCAGAATTGGTAGCCACGGCAATATCTGCGATAGTAGTGTCCTCGGTCTCGCCAGAACGGTGAGAAGTGACGGTGGTATAACCATGACGATGAGCCATCTCTATAGCATCCAACGTCTCGGTGAGCGAACCAATCTGGTTCACCTTGATAAGGATAGAGTTAGCCGCTCCCATCTTGATGCCCTTCTCCAAGAACTTCACGTTCGTAACAAAGAGATCGTCACCAACCAACTGGCAACGGTCACCGATGGCAGCCGTAAGCTTCACCCAGTTGTCCCAATCGTTCTCGTCAAGACCGTCCTCGATGGAATCGATAGGATATTTGGTAATCAGTTCTTCCAAGTACTTTATCTGCTCTGCAGCCGTGAGCTTCTTGCCGTTAGGATCCTTTTTCTTACCGTCCTTCAGCTGTCGATAATCATAATACCACTCTCCGTTCTCCTGAACAGCAAACTCGCTGGCAGCGCAGTCCATGGCGATCTTGACATCCTTTCCCGGCTCATAACCGGCATCCTTGATTGCCTGGCAGATGCTCTCAAGCGCATCCTCTATGCCATTAAGCGCAGGAGCGAAACCGCCCTCGTCGCCGACGGCAGTAGAAAGGCCGCGACTCTTCAGGAGCTTTGCCAAGGCATGGAACACCTCTGCACCCATACGGATGGCCTCCTTCTCATTAGGAGCGCCCACAGGACGAATCATAAACTCCTGGAAAGCGATGGGCGCATCAGAGTGAGCACCACCGTTGATGATGTTCATCATAGGAACGGGGAGGGTGTAGGTGTTGCAGCCACCGATATAGCGATACAACGGGATATGGAGATACTCGGCTGCTGCATGAGCCACAGCAAGCGATACGCCAAGAATAGCATTGGCACCCAAGTTTGACTTGGTCTTAGTGCCATCCAGCTCCAACATCTTATAGTCGATAGCACGCTGCTCCAAGGCAGAGAATCCGACCAAAGCCGGAGCAATCACGTTATTGACATTCTCTACAGCCTTTAATACTCCCTTGCCACAATAACGGCTCTTGTCGCCATCACGAAGCTCCAGTGCCTCATTCTCACCAGTTGAAGCACCTGACGGAACTGATGCACGGCCAACAACGCCAGACTTTAATGATACCTCAACCTCTACTGTAGGATTGCCACGAGAATCCAAGATTTCTCTTGCATGAACTTTTTCGATAATCATAATACAATAATATATTTAAAAATCTAAAACTTTATATAAACCGCATGAACACAACACGGGGCGCATAAATACGATTTATTTACGGGTGTAAAAATAGTAATCATAAGAGAAACCACCAAATTCAGAGCATCATCAAAAATAGGTATTCTGCAGAAAATACCTATATGTAAGTATGATATTGCATAACGATGAATATAGTTTTCTTACGGTATTAAACTTTCAGGCATGATCTGCGTCTAACACATAGATGATGTTTATAACATCTATCATAACTTAGATATTGTTTGTTTCTAGAAATATTTTGCTTATATGGTTGCTCGGGATGGAGACGCAAGAGCATGAATACTAAACACTTTGGCGAAGACATCACTTTTAGGTATTGCCCGACTCACAACGAAATTGTATCTTTACATCGTAACTAACAGATAAAAGATTATGACAGGAATGACAACAACAATAATCATTGGACTTCTGATTCCGCTATTGGGAACGATGCTTGGTTCGGCTTTCGTATTCATAATGAAAGACGAGATGTCTGCGCGATTGCAAAAGTCGTTATTGGGCTTTGCTTCTGGAGTGATGGTAGCAGCTTCCGTATGGTCTTTGCTCATTCCCGCTATGGAGATGAAAGCTGACAGCGGCGCATGGTCGGTAGTACCGGCAGCTGTAGGATTCATGATGGGCATCGGTTTCCTACTGTTGATCGACGAGCTTACGCCCCACCTTCATATTGGCACAGACAAGCCCGAGGGCATCAAGTCGCACATGTCAAAGACTGCTATGCTTGCCCTTGCCGTAACCATCCACAACCTGCCCGAAGGAATGGCAGTAGGCGTGGTGTTTGCAGGAGCCGAAAACGGTGCTTCGCATATCTCGTTAGCCGCTGCCATTTCCGTGTCGTTGGGCATTGCCATTCAGAACATCCCCGAAGGCGCTATTATCTCTATGCCCATGCGGGCAGCAGGCAACAGCCGATGGAAATCCTTTATGTTAGGCTCGCTGAGCGGAGTGGTAGAGCCTATAGGAGCCATTGCCGTACTGTTGCTTGCCTCTCTCATTATGCCAGCCCTACCCTACATGCTCGCCTTTGCAGCAGGAGCCATGTTCTACGTAGTGGTGGAAGAGCTAATCCCTGAAGCCTCAAGCGGCCAGCACAGCAATCTCAGCACTATCGGCTTCGCCATAGGTTTCGTGCTGATGATGGTGCTTGATGTGGTAATGGGTTAACAAAAATATATTGATTATGAAACCGGCAAGGCGGTAGACAAACATTACTAATTTCCTTTCATAAAGAGCAAGTTAACATACAGAACTACCAATCGCCATACATAAGCTTATGGAACATCTGCGGACATTGAAGGTGTAAAAAAATAAAAAAAGAACAGACCAATAGAGACATAAGAGACGCATTATTCATCGACTGCCCTATCCGCAATGTCCTTGCGCGTGTAGGCGACAAATGGTCGCTCCTTGTGCTGTACAACCTACAGCACAAGGAGCCTATGCGTTTTAAGGAACTGCAACGTCAGATGCCCGACATATCGCAGAAGTCGCTCACGCAGACGCTCCGCACCCTCAAGGAAGACGGCTTCATAAGCCGTGAAGTCTTCCCTGAAATCCCCCCACGTGTGGAATACAGCCTAACACCACGCGCCCTCTCCTTCCTGCCACTCGTGGAAAACATAATAAACTGGGCAAAGGAGAACATGGAAGAGATAATGGCAGACAGAGCGAAGAACAAACAATGCTACACTAACGAATCGCCAAAGCCCAAGGTATCGCCTTGATTTCCGAGAATCAAGGCGTATTCTTTGCTTTGGCAAAGATTACACAAAAATAAAGAAGATAAAATTAACCCCAAATTCTAATGACCGATTTGGGGTTAATTCAATTGTTGCAGAAAATACTTCACCCATTTTTCGTATGCTCCATATACTTCAACAGAAGCGATGCCGGTGAAGTATTTGAAAGAACTGCTCATCAGGTTTTTTGAAAGCGAGAGCACAGGCTGCTGGATGACATTCCTATCCATCAAAAAGAGCAGGGTAAGCAACCGGCCTATTCTTCCATTTCCATCGATGAATGGATGAATCATTTCAAATTGATAATGAATGAGCGCCGCCATGATGAGGGCGTCAGTCTCTTCCTCGTAATGGATATAGTTCTCTAAGTCGGCAATGGACTTTTCCATATCCTCATAGACTGGTGGAATGAAGGGAGCTGTGGCCAGCGTGTCATCTTTTGTTCCAAGCCAGATGGGTGAGGTGCGCATCTCACCCGGGTATTTCCTTTCATTGTGCTCACCTTGCATCATTACCCAGTGTACATCCTTGAGCAATCGGCTGCTAATAGGCAGTTTCTGCATACGTTCTACGGCAAATCTTGTGGCTTGAAGAAGGTTTTGTTCATCTAATTTGCGTTTCTGGTCTTCCTTGTCATCCTTATCATCTGTTTCAAAGAAAGCTAAGGCTATGGGCTTCTTTTCGCCATATACCAGATTCACGGAATTCTCAACTTCTTCCTTCTGCAATGCATCAATATCAGAATCAGAGAGGTTGCGATTCTTCAATCTTTCATGTGCTTGAGCAAGCAGTGTTTGCATTTCTTCATCCATTTCCAGGTGAATATCCTGCAAAGGGGTTGGGACGAAAGAGCGGTATGCTCTCTCGTCCCTTCCTATTGTTCTGTAATATCCTTGTCTATCCATTTGTATTCAATTCTTTGAGCGACTGGGCTATATCGCCAGCAATGCCCACGCTCTTTTCTGCTATCTCCTGTGGGATATAGAGTTCCTGAGGCATGTTGAGCGTGATATATTTAGCATTCGGCTCACGATAAGCCAGCTGCATGATAGTCGCCATTGCTGGTAAGGATGAAGTAATCCTTCTGACCAACCACTTTCATGAGGTCATGCATTACCTGAGAAGGTTCGTAATCGTCCACCCAAAACTTCACCAATCGTCTGTGGAACTCTAAGCGTGCTTCAGCAGTAGGATACTGAAAGTAAAGACCTTCCACAACGTTTCTGAAACCATACTGCTGCATGTCGCCAAACTGCCTTCTAAACATCTCGTTGTTGGCAAAGATATGATAGCCCTCGGCGATAGAGAGTCCGTTGCTGGCTCCTATGAGAATGGCATCTGCCTGGGCAATCCATTCTTGGGCTAGAGTGATATTTGCATTCATATTTGATATATTCTTCTTTAATATATTCTTCCTGGTTCGAAACTTGTATCTGATACGATATGGTCTGTCGGTTTGTCCAACAGTTTCTTTAATGTCACAGCGATATCTTCCTTGATGGCAATACTCTTTTGGGCAATCTCCTTTGGAATATAAGCATCCTTTGGATTGATGACAGCATAAGTGGCATTGGGCCAGCGATAAACCATGTTCATAAATGGCTCCTTGATAAACATTGGAGTCATCATACCCACACCAAGTTCAAGGAAAAGCACTTTCTTGTTCATGTTCTTCTTGAGGAAATCCAGATAGCGTTGCATTTCTTTTCGGTAATAGCTACCCTCCAGAAACTCGCGACTGCGCCACCATGGAATCATCTCCGTACCGCAATGTGGACAACGGGGAATCAGGTCGTCGGGCAGGCTGTCTCCTTCTATCTTGTCCAGCAGCTCATACACTTTCTCCTTGTTGGGATAGATCTCGTCTGTACAAGTATGTTTACACTGCCAGTAGCGGAAATCGCCCTGAATGCGAGTGATCTTCTCGGCAGGGAAGGTGCGGAAAAACTGCGCATCCTGATTGGTAGTGGCAATATAATAGTTCTTGCCATCGAGTAGTTCTGCCAGATCTTCGTATGGCTCACCAGTATGACACTCATACAAGTACTTGTACTCGCGGAGCAATGCTGCCCATAGCTCACCTTTCTTGATTTGCGGATGATACATTAGCGGGAAAAAACCATCGGTATGATATTTCTCGCTCAACTGTCCGGCTATCTGTTTGAATGTGGCATCGTTCATATAATAGAAGCGGAAACCTGCCGCTGCCGACATTCCAGAGGCGCCACCCACGATGATGGCTTCTGCCTCCTGAATATTTTTTTTCAGTATTTCTATCTGTGTCATAGTGTCTAGCATACTTATGCGAATTTTAATTTCATTTTATATTTACCTTCATTATTCCAACTGCAAAAGTATGAAAAAACACAGATGTATCAGATACCAGAAAACCATCAAAAACTACCAAAATGATAAATCTCTCTCATTCATACACACCATTCTTATAGTCCTCTTGGAATTCTCTACATGTCTTGCCCGTCTGCTGCTTGAAAAAACGCATCAGGTGGGGTGGTTCGGGAAAACTGAAAGCATAGGCTATCTCACTTATAGACTTGCTGGTGAACAGAAGCTCGTTTTTGATTTCTGCCAACAGTCGCTGTTTCAGCAGATAGGTAGCCGATACTCCATACTGCGCCATCACGCTATGGTTCAGGGTGATGCGGCTAATCTTGAGCAGCGAGGCGTAGTCCTGCACACGCTGCAACTTGTGGATGTGGGTTTCCATCAATTCCGCAAACTGAAAGGCGTAATAATTCTTAGGAGCAGCCTGAGGCAATTGATATTCAAGGGTGTAATGGCGATTCATAATAGCCAGCAGATAGTAGAGTACGCTGACGATAATGTGGTAGCTGTCGGCTTGAGGCTGCCGAAGCTCTGCCCTTATTTTCTTGAGCAGCCGCTGATATTCTTCGCATTCATTTCCTGAACACATCAAATAGGGCGGTGTTTCGGTCTGCTGGCAGTATTGCAGACGATAGACAAAGAATTTGTCGGCAATAAACGTTCGCATAAAATCTTCACGGAATATCAGAAATTCGTAGTCGAGAGCCGCCTCATCAATGTGCCATTCCTGCTGCTGGTGTGGCTTCACAATGAGCACCATGCCGTCTTTCAGGTTTATCTTCCTGTAGTCTATCAGCACGTAGCCATTGGCTTTCTTGATGAAAAATATTTCGAAGAAGTCGGTCTTGAACACTTCATGCTCCGTAAGCACCCAAGGGCACTCGCCGCCATAAGCTGTGTTGATGTAGAAATCTACGTCGCAATCCGTCTTGTTGAACGGCACTTCTACCAGACGCTGTCTTTGCTTTGTCATAATCTTAATCTGTTTTTTATGCAAAGGTGCATTTTTTCGATGATTTATCAAAATGAAATAACCAGGCTACTGCTAAAAAGCCATAAAAATTACACAGTTTAATATTTATTCACTTACAATTGTTTTTTCACTTCATTATTCTTTGTATATTTGCCATTATTAACAACCCAAACCTAACAACTTATGGCCAAACACAGCAAACTCACCTACACATTGCTTGCCATTGCCCTTTGCAGCTTGACAACAGCATGCGAAAAACCCTTGTTGGAAGACGAGGAAGAGTATAAAGAAACAGAAGCTCCCAAGGGAGACATGGTCAGAATAACGTTCAGAAATTTCAAGACCAACCAGAAGTCGTTCAGTCAAACGCAAGACAATTCATCCGAACGCGAAGCCCTGCAAAGCAGAGCCTCAGAGGCTACGCCCATAACAGAACTGTGTAAAAGAATCAACTTCGCTTTGTTCGACTACGAGACAGGAGAAAAAATCAAGACACTAAACCAGACCACAGACGACGAATCGTTCGGCAAAATAACCATGAACTTGACCAAAGGCAAATATGCCGTATTGGTAGTGGCTCACAACGGCGACGGCAACGCCACTTTGTCCAATCCCGAAAAAGTAACATTCAAAGACAATAAAATTACCGACACCTTTTATTATTACAAAGTCATCGATGTCGAGGAAGACAGCAACTTCGACATGACAATGAAGAGAGTCGTGGCTAAATTCCGACTTGTAGTGAAAGACCCTACCCCAGAGGATGTGAAGACTATGAAGTTCTACTACACAGGAGGAAGCTCCACCTTCAACGCTCTTACTGGATACGGATGCGTCAACTCCAAACAGACTGAACTGAGAAGCGTGAAAGAGAGTGCCTATACCGAGGAATCATACTACGACATATACACTTTCCCACACGACCCAGAAGAAAGCAAGAAACTGAAGGTGGACATATCTGCCCTGTCGTCGGCAAGCTCATCAAGCGCACTCTTCTCTAAAACCATAAGCAACGTGGATATATCCCAAAACAAGTTTATATGCTATAAGGGCTATTTCTTCAGCGCAGACCCCGACAACAGCCATGAGTTCACACTCTCGACAACCGACGAATGGCAGTACGAAGAAAACGAATATTAATGATGAACGGACAACAATAAAAAAAACAACAACCGACCGACTTTAAGCAATGGACCTAAAATCAGTCGGTTTTTTGTATTTATAGAAGTTACAACTGCGGCAGATATTCTACCGAGCGTTGTCGTGCTCATGAATCACAGCCTTTTGAGCGTCGCTATAGCTGTCCCAGGATGTCTTGTAGCCTTCGTTCCCACCTACAACCTTCATCAATCCGCCCATAATGCCAACCATAAGGTCGTACGTGCCGTTGGATTTGTAGAAGTCAACGAGGTCCTTTCCCATAATGCCGTCAAACATCCATTCCCTGAAGCTCTTTGCCACATCCAGCTTGGCAGCAGCCCTACCCTGCACCTGTGGCGCAGACTGCTGCTGAGAGCTCGCCACATTCTGCTGCTGAACGTCAGCTGGCGACATTCTTGCATCAGGATCCTGACGGATGCCCCAATATACATCCTCGTTGTCGAAGCTGCCCTCCGTCATGCAGAGGAACTGTTTGTTGAATATAGGCATGCTGTCGAAGTAATCCGACAGGATTTTTCTCTTTTCCGCCTCCGTGCGGTCGCCGTCGTAGAGCAATTCCAGAATCTTCCTGCGGTCGTCGGACGTGATGAGCACCATTCCCACAGTCTTGTTTTTCACAGGATACACAACGAGGTTGTCCTCATCGAGGAACATATAGCACGCGTCGTATTTGGGGCTCATTATATAGCTTATGTCGTCGTAGCCATAGACAACGTCTTCTGCCAGCATGCAATTATAGGCGTCGGTTATGGTCATCGTGGCGCAATAGTGAGGGTCGTCGTCATTCATGTCAAGCGTGACGTATACCGACCCCAGCATGTATTCCTTGTCGGGCGACAAAACATTCCAGCAATACTTCTCCATTCTGCTGCCCCATTCGTTCTTGGCGACAACGTTCTCGAAGACGGCATTGGGATACGCTTTGCGGATGTCGGTAAGCAGTTGCACAAACTTTGGCTTTGCGTCGCTCAGGCAACGGTCGAACGTGGACACCGAGATTTTTGTGATTCTGCCATTCTTCTCGTCATAAGATATGGTTGCCAAATCACCATCCAATACGCCCGAAGTGTACTCTCCAATCAGATAAGCCAGATCCTTAGGGTCGTTGTGGGTGAACTCCAGTTTCTTGGCACTCAACTTCTGGCGAAACGCCTGAAGGCTTTCGGCAAAAGAAACTCCGCGGTATGTCATGTGGTGCCCGTCGGCAATATATTGCGCATGGACATTAATGACTACCGCCATAAAGACGATTAATACAAAGATTTTTTTCATACTTGTCGTTATTTTTATTCATACCATTTTAGTTCTTTACCAATCAAAAAAATCTACCCTTTTCTGATTAAAACACAAAAGTACTGCTAAAGTTTGAGAATGGAAAGGAAAAATTGCTAAAATAAAAATAAAGAAACATCACTTTTCTGAATAATGTTTGTATTTTTGCAGATATATTGTACAAATATGAAACTTGAGAATACAAATAAATGGATTATAAAAATATGGCATATACAGACAATGACACATACAGACATATCCACTTCGCCGTTATGGCAATAGAGAGTGGAGCACGCAAATTGGGCATCTCAGGAAAGGAGATGCACGACCGCCTGCTGAAGCAGGGGCTGATACATCGTCGGCTGATACAACGGTATGAGGACCTTCATACGCAAAGCCTTGACTGGGTGGCAGACGACATTAGTGAAACCTTATTAAACTGGGAGAAAGAAGGATGAGAGATTCTGTATTATGGCGCAAACAAAGCCGAATAATAATGATGCTGGCAGAAGCTCTGCATATTGATGCAGAAAGGGCACTCAACTTGTTTTACACAACTAATGTTTATCAGCAACTGTCCGACCCGAAATATGGTTTACAGCTTATGAGCGACGACTATATTCTCGAAAATCTCATAGAGGAGCTGAGGGAAACACAATAACATTATACGATACCTTGAGAACAAGTATTATATATTATTTCAGATATGAAACTTAACAAAATACACCATGTGGCCGTGATTTGCTCCAATTATGAGCAATCGAAGCAGTTCTATACAGAAGTGCTCGGCATGAAAATCGTGAGCGAACATTATCGCGAGAAACGCGACTCATGGAAGGGACAGCAAGGGCGTGAAGCACGAACCGATACGCACGGACGAGTATACGGGCAAGCGGTTCGTGTTTGAATAACTCAAAATCGCCAACGGCGACAATTCAAAATTCAAAATTCAAAACTCCAATTTACCATGCCTCCAGTTTATCCGCTATCTCCGGCATCTTGTCCTTTGTGAACACCGGATTCCTGCCTTCCTTCTTCTGCTTGCGGTAGTCCTGCAGCAGGAACACGGCCTGGCGCGAGAGCAGCACTATGGCCACAAGGTTGCAGAGGGTGAGAAGAGCCATTGTGATGTCGGCAAAGCTCCACGCAAAGTCGAGCGACACCACGGCTCCCGTCATCACCATAGCCGCCACGGCAAGGCGATAGACAAACACGCCGAACTTGGAGTCCTTGATGTACCTCACGTTGGTCTCGCCATAATAGTAGTTGCCGATGATGCTGCTGAAGGCAAAGAGCCATATCATCACAGCCACAAAAGGATTGCCTATGCTTCCTATCTCGTGGGTCAGGGCGTCCTGCGTGAGCTGGATGCCGTTGGAGGCCGACACGTCCACTCCACTCACAAGGATGATGAAGGCCGTGCATGAGCACACCACCAATGTGTCGGTGAACACGCCCAACGCCTGTATCAAGCCTTGCTTCACGGGATGGCTCACAGTAGCCACGGCAGCCGCATTAGGCGCACTACCCTCGCCCGCCTCGTTGCTGAAGAGGCCGCGCTTGATGCCCTGTATGACGGTAACGCCAAGCACTCCGCCCGCCGCCTGGTTGAATCCGAAGGCGTTCTCCACAATGGTGAGCAGCACCTTGGGCAAAGACGTGATGTTCCACACCACCACGCCCACGGCTATCAGCAGATAGACCACAGCCATCACGGGAACAACGGTTGAGGAGAACTTTGCCACTCTGTGTATGCCGCCAAAGATGATGAGCAGAGTGAGGGCCGTGAGCACCATGCCCATAGTGGCAGGCTCTATGCCGAAGGCCTTCTGCCAAGCCAGGCAGATGGTGTTGCTCTGCACGGAGTTATAGGCAAAGCCGAAGGTGATAATCATCAACACGGCAAAGAGTATGCCCATCCATCCCTTGCCCAGTCCATACTTCATGTAATAGGCTGGTCCGCCATAGAAGGAGGTCTGACCCTTGCGCTTGTACAATTGTGCAAGCGTCGACTCGATGAAGGCCGACGACGAACCCAACAAGGCCAACACCCACATCCAGAACACGGCTCCCGGTCCGCCTATGCTGATGGCTGTGGCAACGCCA
>OQVL01001668.1_pt1 | contig 13378 bp, 12 predicted proteins | sample 1691501 | NCBI WGS metagenome assembly OQVL01 (sample SAMN03418253, study PRJEB22391) | human gut metagenome | biome: human-gut; feature: organic feature; material: feces | host: Homo sapiens | place: Tanzania | collected 2013-01
ATGGTTGCGCTTCCTGCTGTTGTTGTGAGATCAAACTTGGGATACTTTGATAATAATGGTTCACACGCTGGCACAGATGATAATAATCTTATAATAAAAGTAGTAGGATATAAAATAATATAGGAGGAATTATGGAAACGATAATAGGTTGCATAATAACAGGTGGGCTATCTCTTTTAGGGGTGGTTTTTTCTAATATGTCAAATAATAAGAAAATTGAAAGCAAATTATCAACACAGCAAGCAGTTACTGATACTAAACTTGAAGAATTAACAAGAGAAGTTCGAGAACATAACGGATTTGCAAGAAGAATGCCAGTTGTGGAAGAACAGATAAAGGTCGTTAATCATCGAATTGAAGATTTAGAAAGAAAGGTAGGATAAAAATGGAATCAATACAATATGTAGAAATAGCAATAATAGTACTAGCAGTACTAGCTTTTATAATGTATGTAATTTGGCAAATAAAGAAAAACGGTTTGAGACTTGCAAAAATGTTGCTGAACCAGATTTGCGGCATGCCTTTGGAACAGGATTACGAACTGGAAGAAACGGCGGAAACGGATTTGAGCGAGGTGAGTTTGGAGAACGGCATAGCTTCTCAGGTAAGTCAAAGACCGGAAGCACAGATGTTGGAATTGAAAGTGCAGATGGCTAAGAGTGAAATCAATATAGCTCGTTCGAGGTTTATGCCGAATATTGTTGCAAGCGGCAATTATATCGTTTCAAACCCGAATGTTTTCAACGGTTTCGAGAATAAATTCAGCGGATATTTCTCCGTAGGTGTCGGCATTACGGTTCCAATATTTCATTGGGGTGAAAGATTTCATACTCTTTCTTCCGCAAAGCATGCTTACAACATAGCTCAAATGGAAAGGGACGAGGTGTTGGAGAAATTGGAGTTGCAAGCGAATATGACACAATTCAAGCGAAACGAATCTTTCAAACAGTCTGTTTTGGCGAAGAACAATCTTGAGAATGCAGAGGAAAACCTTCGTTATGCGGAGTTGTCCTTCGAGGAAGGTGTTATCTCGACTTCGGATTTGATGGAAGCTCAAACTGCATGGGTCAGTGCGAAGAGCGAAAACATCGATGCGGAGATAAATACAATGTTGACAAAACTTTATTTGGAACAATCATTAGGTAAAATCAAAGTAAAACAATAGTGAAATGAAAAAGCAGGAAAACAAGACATTGATAATGTCGTTCGTGGTTTTGATTTCGGTTATTGCCGTGATAGGAATAATCGGATACTTTATCCTTACGCCGGATGACATCATTATTCAAGGTGAAATAGAGGCTACAGAGGTACGAGTATCCGGTAAGTTGCCGGGAAGAGTCTTAGAAATAAGAGGCAAGGAAGGTATGTCGGTTAAGAAGGGAGATACTCTTATATTGATAGATTCACCGGAAATAAATGCAAAAGTCATGCAGGCGGAAGCCGCAGAGTCGGCTGCTGCTGCCGTAAGCATGAAAGCACAAAAGGGAACGCGGAAGGAGACAATAGAAGCGGCTGCCGAACAATACGAAATGGCAAAAGCGGCTGCCGATTTCGCAAAGAAGAGCTATGACAGGACGAAGAACCTTTATGATAAGGGCGTAATAGCTGCTCAAAAGTATGATGAGGTCAAAGCGAAATACGATGCCGCAAAAGCACAAGAGAAAGCTGCGAAAAGCCAATATAATATGGCTTTGAACGGAGCACAAAAGGAGGATAAGATGGCAGCATTGGCACAGGTGCAAAGGGCGAAAGGTGCGGTGAATGATGTGGTAGAGGGATTTGAATTGGGTGGCAATGATTATCTGAAGAAGCCGTTTGCTATCCAGGAACTCATCGTCCGCATCAAGTCGCTTTGTCATCGGGCTTCTGTAGGAAATATTTCTTCTGAAGAACAGGAAGGAGGGAATGTTTCTCCTGATAATCTGGATGCTGCTGATCAATGGCTTTCCATCGGTCGTTATCGCCTGAATGTTACCTGTCAGATTCTGCAGTTGGATGGTAAAGATACAGAACTGTCACATCGTGAATCAGAGATCCTTCGCATGCTTGTGGAGAGCAAGAACAATGTGGTAGAGAGCAAGGATATTCTCCTGAAACTATGGGGCGATGACAGCTTCTTCAATTCCCGCAGTCTCCATGTTTTCATCACCAAGCTCCGCCACAAGTTATCTGCCGATGAAAATATCAGAATCATCAATGTGAGGGGGATTGGGTATAAAATGATTTGCTAGAATCCTGTAAAAGTACTATTTTTCCTCGCCATCAACAAGCGCATCGAATGCTTCTTTGAAGTATTTGTCGAACCATTCGGCTGGGTGATCTGTAATCTGATGTTTGCCAGATTTCTCTATGTGAATGGCAACAATGTCGCCAAAATCGGAAGTGCCATCAATGAAAAGAATGTTTTCGAAAAGTGGTAGAGAGGCTCTTACTCGTTTAATGCCTTCCGTGAAGTTATATTCTATCACGTCTTGGTTTACATTATGACCGCCCATTGTGTATCTTTGGATAACACGAGATAGAGAATCTTCTTTCGAGGATAAACCGAAAAAGATGAGGCTGATTTTATAACCTGCATCTTTAAAATCCTGAACAAGATTGATGGGCAAATCTGTAGAGAAGTTCGTTTCGAAAGCAAAATTCTTGTTTTGTGAAATGGCTTCTTCTTTTTCTTTCATCAATGAAGAGATAACAGTTCCATCTATCCATCGCTCTATCCAATCAGGATGTTCGTTTCGAAGAGACATTGCTAGAAGGTCTCCGTCAAAAGCTTTTACTGTAGAATAAAATATTCCAAGCCTACTTTTGCTAGCTCCATTTGGGCCGGCTATAATTGTAAATTCAGGTCTTCTTTTCATAATCTTAACAGAAAAAGAGGTGTTGCGAAAAAGTTAATGGAGCAAGTAGCTCATTTTCCCCATTCCTGGAGCTGCAACTTGTTTTATGATAGTATATTTGCGTGTTGCAAAATCAAGAGTTGCTTCTACATCGCTTCCATCAGGATTAGCAAGATAGGTTTTGCCATTTTCAAAATACGGCACGGAAATGCCCTTCGCCCACGCTTCTAGGTAGATTCGTTCCACCTCATCGTGTACGGCATTGTTAATTTCCCGAATCGTCTTGCCATTCGAGAGTCGCCAACCTTCTATTTCTTCATATTTGCACATAAGCCTTTAACCTTTTGAAAACCTTTGAAAAATCTACTGCAAAAATACGAGGAATCTTTTTAATAGCCAAATGTTTTAACCTCTTTTTTCTATCAGCTCTTATCAGAAGCATCTGTTTTTGAAAGTTTTTCCCAAAAAGGTTTGTGGTTTCAGGAATAATGGCTAATTTTGCGGGCTGGAAGGGGAATCGCTTGATAGGCGATGCTTCTTGGAATGATATAATATAAATAGGATATGGATAGGAAAAATGATGATCTCAGACTGGTGGATGGGGCTGGATTTAAAAAGATAATAATTGCTTGCGACTCTTATAAGGGCTGCCTTTCGAGCAGGGAGGTGAATGAGGCGATTGCTTCGGGAGTAAAGGAATGGAATGCGGAAGATGCTTCTCCCGAAATGAAAAAAAAGGATTCTGATGCTACTTCTCCTGAAATAAGGAAATTGTCTCCAGATGCTGCTTCTCCCGAAATCATTACCCTGGAAATGAGTGATGGGGGAGAGGGAATGCTCGATGCTTTTCTCTCGGCAATGAAGGGAGAGCGAGTGAGGATTCATGCCCATGATGCGCTGATGCGATGGATTGAGGCAGAGTATGGAATCGTGGATGATACGGCGATTATCGAGATTGCGCAGACTGCAGGACTGGCTCTGATTGAGCCTGAACAGCGTAACCCGATGAAGGCTACTTCATGGGGCGTGGGCGAGATGATTATGAATGCTTATCGCCGGGGCGTGCGCCATTTCATCGTGGGCTTGGGCGGCAGTGCCACATCCGATTGCGGCATCGGAATGCTCAAGGCGATGGGCGACGATTGGAAGAAAATCCGCCGGGAATGCAGTTTTGTGCTGGCTTCGGACGTTACCAATCCGCTCTGCGGTGAAAACGGGGCGGCTCATGTCTTTGCGCCTCAGAAGGGAGCTGATGTTAAGATGGTGCAGATGCTGGATGATAGGGCGAGGAAGTTTGCCGAGGTAAGCGCCAAGCATTTCGGATATGATAGAAGTATGGTTTCCGGGGCTGGTGCTGCCGGCGGACTGGGCTATGCTTTCCTGCAATATTTCAATGCAGAGGCTCGTCCTGGGGCTGAGCTTCTTTTGGATGAGATAGGTTTTGATGATTTGATTCAGGATGCTGATCTCGTGATAACGGGCGAAGGTCATAGCGACAAACAGACCTTGATGGGGAAACTGCCGCAAAGAATTCTTGAGCATGGTGCCAATCAGAAAATCTGGCTCGTCTCGGGTGGCGTGAGCGACAGGCAGGTGATGCTGGATGCAGGTTTTGATAGAGTGATTCAGATTACTCCTGATTCTATGCCTTTAGAAGAAGCGATGAAGCCGGATGTGGCCCGTAACAATATCATCAAGGCGATTCGTAGGCAATTTGCTTTGTAGTTTCAGTTATTATCTGTACCTTTGTGGCCGTTTTCAAATAAGGTAAGAATAATGAAGTATATAATTTTTGATTTTGATGGAACCATTGGCGATTCGCAGAGTCTCATTGTGAAGACTTTGCAGGATACGATGCGTGCAAGAAAGCTGGAAGTGAAATCGGAGGAGGCTTGTGCCAAGACCATCGGTTTAAGACTGGATGAGGCTTTTGTTTCGCTCTTCGGAATGAGTGCTGAGGAGGGACTGGAATGTGCAGCAACCTATCGCGAAATCTTCCTGGATAACAAGAAGACGATGATCGTGCAGCCCTTCCCTCATGTGATAGAAACCCTGAGAGCGTTGCACCGTCAGGGTTTTATTCTGGGAATGGCCAGCAGCAGAAACCATTGCTCGCTGGATGGATACGTGAAGCAGATGCAGCTGGAAGATATTTTCTCTTCTATCGTGGCAGGCGATGATGTGGAGCATGCGAAGCCGGCACCCGATATGGTTTTCAAGGCATTGAAGGAGATGAAGGGAACGGCAGATGAAACCCTTGTAGTGGGCGATATGACCTTCGATGTAGATATGGCGCATCATGCCGGCTGCAAGGCCTGTGCCGTGACTTATGGCAACGGAACCCGCCAGCAGCTCGCTTCTGCGGAATGGATTATCGATGATTTCGCAGAACTCCTGGAAATCGTAAAAGAATAAACTGAACTCTGAATAAAAAGATAATTTTATCCTTGCTGGAATAAAAAAGCAGATAAAGTTATCTTTTTATTCATTTTTTTATAGTACCTTTGCACCCGCAATTGGTTTGCTGCCACCTTCTGCCGCTTTAGGCAGGATGAGTGCGTAGTGATTAAAAGGGAATCGGGTGAGAAGCCCGGACAGTCCCGCTGCTGTAAGCGTCTTATTGCGGCAAGCACCATGGTCACTGACATTTTTTCGGGAAGACCGCTTGCCATGAGTTTTGCATCTTTTTATGTTTACATAGAGTGAGATGCTGGGAGGACGCAAGTCAGAAGACCTGCCGTTGCCATCGGAAATAATATGATGAAAGAGTGTCTTTAGGATAAGAGATTTCGATGATTCTATCCAACCCCGTGGGATGGGTTCGCGATGGAGACACAGATAATAATATAAAAGATAGAATGAATGAAGGCATTGAGGATATTTTGTCTCGGTGGCTTGCTACTGTTGTATGCACAAGTGGGTATGGGGCAAGATTCCATTCGTACCGAGCACTTGCAGGAAGTAAAAGTGAATGCTCGGCAGCACCGGATACTTACGAGCACATCGCCTCTCCAGCTTTTAGACAAGGGGGATATGTTAAGGCTTGGTGTTACGGATATGGCCGACGCCTTGCACCGCATGCCAGGCATCAATCTGCGCGACTATGGTGGGGCAGGAGGAATGAAGACGGTAGCTGTGCGTGGATTCGGAGCGGGGCATACGGGTGTGAGTTACGATGGTGTGCTGCTCAGCGAATGTCAGGGTGGCGAAATTGATGTGTCCCGTTATTCGCTCGACCAAGTGCAGACTTTGCGACTCACCATTGGTGACAACGACGACATTTTCATTTCGGCTCGGCAAGCCTCGGTGGCAGCTTTGCTCGCCATCGAAACCATGAACGAGATTCCCATCGACAGGCAGCCTCACCTCTCTACCCAGTTGCAGATGGGGTCCTTCGGATACGTCTCGCCTTATCTGCGCTATGTGCAGAGATTGTCAGATAGGTTCACCCTCCAGGCAATGGGTGAATATACCTATGCCGAAAACTACTATCCCTTCCTCTTGCGCAACGGTAAATATACCACCCATGAGCGGCGAACCAACAGCCGGATGAACTCGGGACATGGAGAGCTGAATATGCACTGGATGATGGGCAGACGAGCCGATGGCATGAGCCGGAGCCAATTGTGGGCAAAGCTCTACTATTATGACAACGACCGGCAGTTGCCAGGTATCGTGAGATATTACACCGATGTAACTGCCGAGCAGTTGCACGACCGCAACGCCTTTGTCCAGGCGAGATGGCAAGCCAGAAGTCTCAACGACCGCTGGATGCTGAAGGTGCAAGCCAAGATGAACTGGGCGAGCTCTGCCTATCAGGACACGCTCGTGGCAAATCGGCGCAATGATGCCACCTACTGGCAGAGGGAATATTATACTTCGGCAGCACTGATGTGGATGCCGGATGATGGCTGGGCGCTGGATTACTCTGCCGACTGGATGATGAACTCGCTCAACAGCACCCTCGCCACCGACCTGCGACCTCACCGACATGGCATTCTGCAGTCGCTCTCTGCCCGATATGCGAAGGGAAGATGGGTGGCTCTTGCCAGAATGCTGGCTTCAGTATACCTCAACAGCGTGGAGCGCAAGATTGAGACTCAGCAAGGCAGCGCCAATCCTACCAAAGCAGGACAGGTTGCCAAGGATGCACGCCGGCTTTCGCCATCGCTTTCGCTTTCTTATCGGCTCCTGGGGAATGGTACTGCCAGCGATGAGCTTTATCTCAGGGCTTCGTACAAGGATATCTTCCGGGTTCCTACTTTCAACGAGAACTATTTCTTCCATTATGGAAGTTCTGATTTGAAGCCTGAGAAAACCCGGCAGTTGAATATCGGGCTTACGTGGAAAAAAGTTTCTTCAGGAGATGGGGGAAACGGCGAATCTCTACGTTATAAGGGATGGAATGTTCAAGCAACGCTGGACGGCTATTGCAATCGGGTGACCGACAAGATTGTGGGCGTACCTTACAATATGTTCGTTTGGCGTACCGTGAACTTGGCTCGGGTCGATGTCGTTGGCGTGGATGCCTCCTTGCGTGGCAACTGGCAGATGGCTCCGGGGCAGCAACTCTCGCTGCAAGGGTCGTATAGCTACCAGCACGTGGTGAACCATACCGACCGCTCGTCCAAATATTATGGCAATCAGGTAGCCTATATTCCTCTGCACTCGGGCAGTATTGCCTTGGGGTGGGAGAATCCCTGGGTGAATGTCTCGCTCCATGGACAGGGGATGAGCAAGCGATGGGCCAACAACGAGCACTATGACGGCACCGAAGTGGCTGGTTACTGGGACATGGGGCTGACGCTCTATCGGCAACTGGACGGACTGAGTCTTTGTGGGAAATCCCTGAGAGGCGTGAAGGTCAGGATGGATGTGAAAAACCTGCTGTCGGAGCAGTATGAACTCGTAGGGCATTATCCGATGCCTCGCCGCAGCTGGATGTTAAGCATCGGGTATAATTTCTAGATAGTAACAAATTAGATTCAAATATAAACAGAAAAAAGAAAATGAAAAAGTATTTATTAGGTTTGGCGGTGCTCTTGATGGGCACTGCAGTGATGACATCATGCGATCCTGCCGAAGACTATCCTGAGACTTATCTCCAGGTGTATAGTACGGGCGCTTATGTCGTGAATTCAGGTAACATGTATAACAAAATTGAGAGCTCTCTCACAGCTATCGACTATGCTACAAGCACAGCTACACAGGGCGTGTTCAGGGCTGCTAACGGTCGTTCGCTCGGTAATACTGCCAACGACGGTATCGTTTATGGCAACAAGATTTATCTTGCCGTAGATCAGAGCAACACCATCGAGGTAATCGACAAGAAAACCAAGCAGAGCATCAAGCAAATCAAAACCACAGAGTTGCTGGGCAATGCCGAGGGCAAAGAGCCTCGCCATATCATTGCTGGTGACGGCAAGGTATATTTCACTACATACGGTGGCTATGTAGCAGCCGTGGACACCACAAGCTTTGCTCTTCAAAAGAAGTGGCAGGTGGGCAGCTATCCTGAGGGCTTGGTCATCGGTGGTGGCAATCTCTACGTTGCCAACAGCAACTATGGTGCTGGTGGTGGCAACATCTCTTGCATCAATCTTTCTAACGACAATGTAGAGACAAAGAATATCGAGGGTGTGAACAATCCTACCAGCATCTATTATGCATCTAATGTTTTGTATGTTCTCGACAACCAGTATTATGATGCTTCTTATAATGCTTATGGTGAGAATGCTCTACGTGCAGTGGATTTCGCTGATGGCAAGTCTCAAAAAGTGGCAGATGGCAATTATGCTGTATGCGTAACCCCTGGTACTACAACACGTACGCCGCAGTTGGTTCGTTCTTATTTCTTTGTGCTCAATGCACCTTATGGCGGCACTCCTAGCGTGAGCGTGCTTGCAGCAGGAAGTACACAACCACAGGCGCTGACGCTCTCTGAGATGCCTGTGAGTCCATGCGGCATCTTCGCCGACCCATTGAACGGTCATATCTTCGTGCTCTCTTATAAAATGGGCGATAAAGGCATTCCCGACTATAATGGTAACGGCTATGTAGTGGAGTATGACAGAGCTGGTCAGAAGCAGCATGAGTATGAGACTGGCGTAGGTTCTTGCGCTATGTTCTTTGACTCTGCCTACAAGACTGCATACACAGAATAAACTGTCGCGAGACAGATGAATATATAATCCATCCAATCCATGGGGAAGTGTCGTTTCGGCGCTTCCCTTTTTTTTGTGTGTCGGGCATGCTGTATTATATATATGTTTGGGGCGTAGTTTTTGAGCAGCAAGGCATACGTCTTAACTCCTTTAACTTCCCCATATGCGAAAGTTCAGGTTATGATTAATAAAAACAGAGAAAGTTTAGGTGCTTGTTATCCTAAAAATATGTAGAAATAAATAGTTTAGGGAATGTATTCCTAAAACTTCTTAAAAGCATACTCTTTTTGTAAGTGTATTCCTAAAAAATATGTATATTTGCAGAGTGATACATAAAACCGTTAAAAATGAAGAGAATAGAGCGACAAGCATATCTGCAAAAACTAATATCCTTCAAGGATAAAAAGCTGATCAAGGTAATAACAGGCATTCGCCGTTGTGGAAAGTCAACCATCATGGAGATTTTTCGTGATTGGCTAAAGGCTCATGGTGTTATGCCAGAACAAATCATCTATCTCAATCTTGAGGATTATGACTATTATGAGTTGCGAGATCCTCAAAAACTATATGCTTATATCAAACCCCTGATACTTCAAGATAAGATGACTTATATATTTTTTGACGAGATACAGCATGTTAGGGATTTTCCAGACATTATTAATAGTCTCAATTTGAAATCAATGGTTGACCTTTATGTGACAGGTTCTAATGCCTATATGCTTTCGAGCGAGATAGCAACACTCTTGTCTGGTAGATATGTGGAGATAGCGATGCTTCCTTTATCTTTCAAGGAATATGTGGAAGGTATCGGAGGTACGGATGACCTTTCGCAAACTTATATGGAATATGTGAGCAAGAGTAGTTTTCCATATACATTGGAATTGGATACTGCTAGTGAGATAAGCGACTACTTGAATGCTGTTTACAATACGATTGTGGTTAAGGATATCATGAGTCGTAACAAACTTTCTGATGTTATGATGCTGGAGAGCGTGATTCGTTTTACGGCAGATAATATTGGTAATATAAACAAGTTGAGCAACTAAATTGCAAAGTATAGGATAATAAGTTGGAGAAGTAGTAGAAAAAGCAATATCGTAATACTTAACCATCTCATAATTATGTCTTAATGCTTTAGAAGTAGCCAATTGAACAGCAGCTTCGTTTAAAGCCATACCATATTCTTTAGAACTAGTAAATACACATAATCCCAATTTCTTTAAATTTCCTCTTTTATCTTTAACCTCTTGCAAATAATGTATAACCTCATGAATAGCAAATTTTTCTATTTCATCAAGAGATAATCCTGCCCTAAAATATATAGAAGAATTTTTGTAAAAATAATTTGCTTCAGATAATCCTTCTGGCATTTCCGCATAATACATAGGAATTCTTGATATTGCAATAAATAGTTTTTGTGCTATAAAACGTTGGTTAGGGAATGCCCTACACAATTTTTGAGCAATGTTTTTTGCCAAAGTATTGATACTTAAAGTATCTAATTTATCTATAACTGTAATTCCATTTTTCTTTAATTCTTTTTCTATATTCATTTATTATTTCTCCTTAGTACATATTACAACATTATTATACAACAAAATACAAATAAAAACATTACAAAATAAATACGTTTATATTACAAAAATATTACAAACTATTTTACAACAATATTATAAATTTTATTTTTTACATAAATTTCTTTAACAACAGTTTTGTCTTTTAAATTGTTTATAACTGTTTGGTTATTATGAACAATTTCTTTAACAACACTTTCATTCGAATCTCTTACTATTTTGACCGTTGCTCTTAATTTACCATTAAACTGAATAGGTAATTCTATTTCATTATCTATAGTTTTAGTTTCCTCGTACTTAGGCCATGTTGTTTCTGCAATGGTTTTGCTCTCGCCAATTCTTTCAAATAACTCTTCGGAAACGTGAGGGGCAAAAGGATTTAGCAATTGTAAAAATGTTTTAAATTCTGCTTTATTTATTCTTTTTAATTTATAAAACTCATTAACCATTGTCATAAAAGTAGAAATACAAGTATTAAACTTCATTTCTTCAATGTCTGCACTTACTTTTTTTATTGCTTTGTGCATCATTTTTTCAAATTCTGGCGAATATGTAGAACCTTCTACTAACATATCTTGCAAATTCCATACTCTGTCTAAGAATTTACCACAACCACGGATACTTTCCATAGACCAAGGAGCTGTTTGGTCAAATGGTCCCATAAACATTTCATAAACTCTAAAAGTATCAGCACCAAATTCTTCTATAATATCGTCAGGATTAACAACATTCCCTTTAGACTTTGACATTTTTTCACCATTTGATCCTAAAATCATGCCATGTGCAGTACGTTTTTGGTAAGGTTCCTTTGTTGAAACAACACCAATATCATATAGGAATTTATGCCAGAATCTTGAATATAGCAAATGCAAAGTAGTATGTTCCATTCCACCATTATACCAGTCAACAGGAGCCCAGTATTCTATAGCTTGCTTAGAAGCTAGTTCCTTGTCATTATGTGGATCCATATATCTTAAATAATACCAAGATGACCCAGCCCATTGTGGCATAGTGTCAGTTTCTCTTTTGGCAGGACCATGACAATGTGGACAAGTTGTATTAATCCAATCTGTTTGCTTTGCAAGTGGAGATTCACCGTTTTCACTAGGTTCGTAATCCTGTATTTCTGGAAGTACCAAAGGCAATTCGTTTTCAGGAAGAGGAATCCAGCCACATTTCTCACAATATACCATAGGAATAGGCTCACCCCAATAACGTTGCCTAGAAAATACCCAGTCACGTAATTTATAATTTACTTTTCTTTTACCGATATTGTTTTCCTCTAAATAATTTATAACAGTGTTTATTGCCTGTTTGCAAGATAAATTATTTAAAAAGTCAGAATTAATAATAACTCCAGAGTTTACATCTGTAAAAGGCTCCTTATCAACTGAAACAGAATTAGAATTTGCAGGTTTTATAACTGGAATAATAGGCAAATTAAACTTTTTAGCAAATTCCCAGTCTCTACTATCATGGGCAGGAACAGCCATAATTGCACCTGTGCCATAAGTAATTAAAACATAATCAGAAGCCCATATAGGAATTTCTTTTCCTGTTAATGGATTAATAGCTTTAATTCCCTTTATTTCTACACCAGTTTTTTCTTTGTTTAATTCTGAACGTTCAAAATCAGATTTTAAGGCAGCAAGTCTTTTATATTCTTCAATTTCTTCTAAATTTGTTATTTTATCTTTAAATTTATTAATAAATTCGTGCTCTGGTGCAACTACCATATATGTTGCGCCAAACAAAGTGTCAGGTCTTGTAGTATAAACAATTAATTCTTCATTTGAATTAGCAATTTTAAATTTGACCTCAGCACCTTCACTTCTACCAATCCAATTAATTTGTTGAGTTTTAATTTTATCTAAAAAATCAACTTCCTCTAAATCATCTATTAATCTTTGGGCATATTCTGTTATTTTAAGCATCCATTGGCTTTTTTCCTTTTGAACAACTTCACTACCACATCTTTCACAAACACCATTTACAACTTCTTCATTTGCCAATCCTACTTTACATCCAGTACAATAGTTAATTGGCATAGTTGTTTTATAAGCTAGTCCATGTTTATATAGTTGAATGAAAATCCATTGAGTCCATTTATAATAATTAGGGTCAGTGGTATTAATTTCTCTAGACCAATCAAAAGAGAAACCAAGAGCCTTTAATTGTTCTCTAAAATGATTTACGTTTTTTTCAGTAGTAATTTTAGGATGAATATGGTTTTTTATGGCATAATTTTCAGCAGGTAATCCAAATGCATCAAAGCCAATAGGGTAAAGAACATTATAACCCTCTAATCTTTTTTTCCTTGCAATAATATCTAAAGCAGTATAACTTCTAGGATGACCTACATGAAGTCCTTGACCAGATGGATAAGGAAATTCAACTAAACCATACCACTTTTTTAAAGAATGATCTTCCTTAGCAAAAAATGTACCTTCGGTTTCCCATTTTTTCTGCCATTTTTTTTCTATATTTTCTGTCACTAAATCACCATTACAGTCTTTTCAGGGCTTTCAGGAACTTTGCTTTTATGAGCATTCCTTTTTACTTTATTTATAATCATATCAATTTCATCAATTGAAATATCTAAGTTTTTAGCTATTTCATCTTTTGAAGTTTCTTTATCGTTATACTGGTAGAGAATTTTATCTAAGTTTTCATAGGTCATTCCTATTTCATCTTCATCAGTTTGATTATTCCATAAACCTGCACGGGGAGGTTTATTGATTATTTCTTCAGGAACTCCCATATATTTGGCTAATTCAAACACGTCAGTTTTGTATAAATCTCC
>OQVL01001670.1_pt1 | contig 13363 bp, 11 predicted proteins | sample 1691501 | NCBI WGS metagenome assembly OQVL01 (sample SAMN03418253, study PRJEB22391) | human gut metagenome | biome: human-gut; feature: organic feature; material: feces | host: Homo sapiens | place: Tanzania | collected 2013-01
AAGGTCTACTGAGCTTGTGCGGAGACCATCGGATATACTAGGGCTTTTTCAATATATTTTCTGTATTCATCTGTTGTAGTCGCTCCTATTATTTGTATCTCCCCTCTTGCTAATAATGGTTTTAGTATATTTCCAGCATCTATTGCCCCTTCTGCTGCACCTGCTCCAACTATTGTATGGATTTCATCTATAAACAATATAACATCTCCGGCTTTTTTTACTTCTTTTAAAGCTTTTTTAATTCTTTCTTCGAAGTCACCTCTATATTTAGCGCCTGCATTATCGGTTTTATTTATTCTGCCTTTGCATTTGTCGTAATGTTTTTTGGAAGCGAGGCGTTGACCAATCTTTTTATGAACAAAAATGAAGCGCCTGAAGTTATAGCTCTTGTCTGCAAAAATGTGCGCTTGTTTTTGCTTGTAAACAGCGCCTGTTACGTTCTTTTGGTTCTTGTGAATGTCGTCAGGTTTATGATTCAAGGAATGGGATTTTCGACGGTTGCTGTATTTGCAGGAGCATTTGAGCTTGTTGGGCGGGGCGTAATTGGAATTGTTTTTATTCCTATGTTTGGTTTTGCCGCTGCCTGTGCCGCAAGTCCGTTGGCCTGGCTTTTGGCGGACAGTTTTTTGATTCCTGTTTTTTTCTGGTGCTGCAAAAAATTAAAGAAAAAGTAGATTTTTTTGTTGTGGTTGCCCAGAAGTTCTTATTTTCAGTATAATAGAAAGATAAAATTGTTTTTTTTAACAGCCTGAATGCTGGATTTTGAATTTGGAATTCAGGCGATTATAAAATTTGTTTATTGAATTTAAGAGGAATAACATGGAAAACATTAAAGAAGTTCGTGTTCGCTACGCTCCGTCTCCGACAGGAATGCAGCATATCGGTGGTGTAAGGACTGCGCTGTTCAATTATCTTTTTGCACGTTCAAAGGGCGGAAAATTTATTTTGCGTCTTGAAGACACTGACCGCACACGTTACGACGAAAAATACGTAAAAAATCTTTATGATACTCTTGCCTGGCTTGGAATTGACTGGGACACATCGATAACGCACCTTGTGTTTTTTTGCAAAATGATGCGCATAACTATCTTTATATACACGAATATTCAAAGCTGCCCATTCTCCATCAAAAGGATTTCCTTTTATGGATACCACAGAACGAGGGATAACAGGCCATGATTTTATAAAACAATCACCAAAAGCATATTCGCAGATTTTCAGGAGTCCTTGATTTATTACAAGTTCATCCAAGGTTGAGCAACAAAAAGCATTTGAAGCTATTTCTTTACATGATGAAGGCATTACATGTCTCCCATGTTTGTAAGACGGACATGCTATTACTTTTTCCATTTTTTTGTCGTAAACAACTCCGTCATAAGATGTATATGTAGGATTTGTTGGGTTGACAAGTATTTTCTCAATAGTATTACAATACTGAAGATTGCCAATTTTTTCCAGACTAGACGGCACGTGAATTATCTTTGTTATTTCATTTGAACGGAAAGAATCTAAATCAATAGAGTTTACACCTTCTGGAATAAAAACCTCTTTCGTTTGATTCTTTATATCACGTAAACATCCATTTTCTATAACAAATTCAGTTCGTTCATTTTCTTTAAGAAAGATTATGCTCTCTGGGGTATATCTTTTATTCATTATCTTACCTTTTTAACTACTGTCCCGCCAAAGTGAAGTAAACAACCTTTGAGCCAATTGAAAAAACGTCTTTTGCGAGAAATATAAGAGTGTGACTATTTAACTTTTATCTTTGCAGTTATAAATTTAACATTAAAAGAACAAATGACGGTATACTCTTGTTCTTACTTTTTTCCCATATAAAGTGGCTGGTGTCCATTTAGCAATATGTGCCAATCTTTCTATCATTTTGTTGAGTTTCTTATCTTGTGATCTCCATACTTGTATATGTTTATTGTGATTGGTGATGGCTACATATCCCCATCCTGGATAACTATCTTCTTCTCTGATAAACAAAATTTGGTAGAGTAAGTCATCAAGCCGTTTGTCATCTGAGAGCCATACTTGTATGTCTGATGTGGTACCATCTTTTTCTACAATAAAGGAGAACAATACATAATTTTTCTCGAATTTCTTCCGTTTCTTATCTATTTTTGTGAAAAGTTCTGAATACTTTTTGCTTTCTTCATCATTTTGTAGGGTTGCTTTAGTGTCTGTGTTGCTAAACAGCTCTACGCTTTCATCCGTCACGTCAGCCTCTGGCGTTTTTATATCAAAAAAACCAACATATACATTCTCGTCTTTTGGAGGACGATCACCTTGAGGAAATTGTGCGAACGAATACATATTGGTAAAAAGCACCAAAATCAAAGTAAAAAAATATTTATTCATATGTTTAAAATATTTATCATAATTAAAGTTTAGCTATGAAGAATGATATCCAAAATTAAACCCTAATTTATTATATACATAAATGGAAGAGTTTTATTCAGTAAATATTAATTAGAGAGCCAACAAGCAAAATTAATAAAAGAACAATACATACAATAAGCATCTTACATCGTTTTTCTGTCTTTGCCAATGTTTTTTTTAATCTCTCGTTATATTCAATTGTCTGTTTATTTTTATATAGCAGTTCCTTATATTTCTGACTAATATCGTCGTATGATGTGTGCAACGCTTCTGTCGGATTTACAAAAGCCTCTTCTTCAACAACATCAGAATGTACTTCTCTTTTGGCATAGAAGTTTAATAGTTCTTCCAATGTCATAGAAGAAATGCCCTTCTCACGAAATAGTTTAAGGAATTTTTCTACTTCTATCTGCGAAATACTACCTTTTTTGTCAATTGCGTATTTAATTTCATTAATTATCTGTTCCATCATTATCAACATTTTATTTTAGACAAAAGCTTTAATTCCATAGTCTCATTGTCCATACGTAGAGAGCCTGGAACAGATGTTTTTAGATGTTTTGTTTTTGCTTCACTTTCGCTCACATCACAGAAATAACGTATTCTATCAATTACAGAATATTGTGTTTCAGGATTTGTTTCGAATTTACAATTGACACCTTCGTCAATAAAGTCTGCATAGAAATCCATCTTTGTAGAGTATTCATGAAGCAAGAGCCCCATTGAAGGACGTGTAAATGATAAATGCAACTTGCCCACCGTAGATTTGTTTGCAACATACTCCTCGTAAGTAAAATCGTTACGTGCATCAATTACTTCATGTACAATAGATGGGGTTTCAAGTGAGATATGACGCAATGGGTAAGTAAGATAAAGAAGATCCTTACCATGAGGTATTCGTTCTCCATTTCTATAGACACGAAAGACAGCACTATGATCGACACTCCAAATATTACTACCATATGGCTCAAGTATATCTTCTGGATGAAGAGCTGTGCGATTACTTGAAATAACAAAGAAACGCTGTATTCCTGAATCGTTCTTGCCCATATACAACAAACGCAAATGCGATTCTCCTTGACGGTCATCATATTCATAAAGTGAAATGATATTACCCTCTGCAATATTATCAAGCATAAGTGACGGATAAGTAGTTCTGCGCGTCTTATTACACAACCCTACAGAAAGACGCACATCGTCAATAAATTTGTCTATATGGTTTTCCGTCATATTCTGCCAACTTTCGTATTTTCGTATCTCTTCACGAAACAAAATACGATCGGCGGTACGCATTTGGCGTAACAACAGCTGGAAAGATCGGGTTTTCGAGGAATACCCAATCTTTCCAACAATATGCTTTATAATGTATTTTCTTATTCGGTCGTTAATATTCTCTTCCATATGGAATAACTATTTTCCACCATAAGTCTTAACATCTTTAAGTTGATTAAGAGCATTGCGAACTATCATGATGTCTGTACCAAAATTCAAGTTTCCAGTAGCATTTGAACCATCAGAATTACCTGCTACACTTTGGGCTATTCCAACTACTTCACCATTAAAATTACATATAGGACCACCACTGTTGCCTTGGGTCATAGATGCATCTATCTGAATTTTACCAGCTTCCTCATGAATATTTGTCACCTGTCCGGTTGTATACGTTGCCAACAAACCTCTTGGATTGCCTACTACTCCTACGTCAACTCCTCTTTCAGGACGTTGGCGAGCCAACTTCAAGTATGGACTCTTTTCACCAGGGTCTAATGATACAACAAATATACACCAATCATATTTACTACTGTACTGAACAATACGCAAAATATCACGGTCACGGTCAGCTGTAATGTTACCATTTTCATCACAAAGGAAAACTTTTCCTGAATTTGCACCAGCAAGTACATGATAATTGGTCAAAGCAAGACCATTTTCATTGATAAAGAATCCGGTTCCGATTGATGTTCCCTGTTCACTCTCTGTCTGTATTAGGAATGTAGACGGAGCCATATACTTAAACAGGGTCTGCTTCGTGAAAGGTCCGTCAGGAACAGGGTGACCAGGGTCTATTACTAATGTGTCCTTATAATTCACATAGCTTCTGTAAGCAGCAATACTGTCCTGACAATATCCTTCATTAAGTATTGCGAGTTGTTTACGCAACAGATATCCATTAAGTTTTTTATACTCCACGTTTTCTGTCACTGTGACATAAGAACGCACAAGATCTGTGCTTGCATGCGTGAAGTAAGGTTTCGTATCGTGACTGTCGGCTATAAGATGTACGTTTTTGCCTATCACATTAGCATTAAGGAACTCGATAGTTCTATTGTTGGCTGTAATGCCAAGTAACTGTACCTTCAAGCCATTCTTTAGAATGAGTGTTCCGTTCTGGTCAACGCTCTGCACTACTCCGTCGTAAGGCAGATGGTGCTTGTTTGGGAACATTGTCTTGTAAGAATACCATACAATTCCTGCCAGTATCACGACAATGGCGGCAATGATAAGCGGTTTCTTGTTGCCGTCATCTCTTCTTCTTCTGCCTGAAGCAGAAGGAGTATTACTTCTTCTTGCCATAAAATCTATGATTTTTTAATATATTTTTATTTGAATCTTTTGCTTTAATATCCAGTAATTCCCCGACAATTCTAATTCCCCTTCATGTACCGTTACTATTTTTTGAGGAATGCCATCGGGACGAGACAATACGTCCACGCAGTCTGTTTGATAATAAAGCGACGAAATGAATCCCTTCATAGCCTCTATGTCAGGATTAAGTTGCAGTACTGCCTTAGTCGCGCTCTTCACCAAAAGGCAGTAGAAGTAGCCCTGTGATTGTTCAGAGAGGTCGTCCAAGGCGAAGCGTATGGGCTCCACTCCCGAAGGAGACGACACATAAAGCCTCTTGCCTGGCTGCAACAACTGAGCACGCTGTTTTTGCCGCTCGTCCACGACCGTATTCTTCTGCACGGCATTGGCAGTCCAAGTGGTCCGTTCCGTACCGGAGGATGTGACGGGCGTGCCTTTCTCAGTTGCCAAGGCAGACTGACGCGCCATCTCACTCTCCATCGTGCGATTTTTTTTTTCCTGTTCACCGACAGTCCGCGCAAGCGTCTCAACATAGGATGCGAGTCCGCTGTTGGCCTCTTCAAGCTTTTCGAAACGCTTTAAGAGAACCGTCACATCGGTTTCAGCCGTCGGAGTCGGCCGTCGTGATGTCTCGCGTCGCTGATTGACACGTTGGTCGGTCGCATTGTCGATAGTTTTGCGCAGATCATCAACCAACTTATAAAGTTTTCCGTTGGCGGCAAGCACCACGCAAACAACGACAAAGATAACCAATAGCAAAAATAAAATGGTCATATATCCTACTTTTGATTTTTCTTTGCTACCTCAGTTCAACCACGGCTTTCTTCACGATAGTCCAACCGTTTCCTGTCTTGCGCACACGTCCCGGCTTCACGGTGGCGATGGTCTTGGCGCTTGCCGACTTTGACTTTACCTCCACTGCACTTGCCACGGAGTAGGCAAAGTTAGAGATGAGATAGAGTTGTGCATTGGGTGCGTCGTTCACCTTGAACGTGCCCTCATTACCAGACACGGTGAGCACAAACACCGTATACTCGTCGCATGCCGACTGCATGTCGTCGCTCGGGAACACCATTCCGTTGAGAATGTTGGCATAGAGTACAGTGTTGCTTGGTTTCGTGCCGGCAAACGAGTTGTTAACATTGGCGTTGGCAACCGTAGAGTTGACGTTGGCAGCCGCCTGCTTGCGACAGTCCTCCAAGCCCTTCTGCAGTTTGATGTTCTGCTGTTTCAGCACTTCTACCTCAGCCTTGAGGTTAGTCAAGCCTTCGTGTAATGCCGCAATCTCCTTTTTCTCATCGCTTAACCCATCTCCAACCGCTGGTTTTGGTTGTCTTCCTGTTGAATTCTTGCGCGAGGCGAAGAAGAGAACCACCACAACTGCCAAAGCAATAAGTACCCACATCATCTTTCCATCCGATAAGAATCCAACCTTCCCATCGTCCTGCTTGTTGTCAGAGTCAGTGTCATTGCCTTGTTCCTTTGGCACATAGCTCTCGTTGTTGCCGCGGAGAGTGTCGCCCCCCTCTTGCGAAGGCTCCACATTCTGCTGTGATTGCTGTTGTGACTGGCCGCCTTGCGCCACGCTGCGGTTCCGGTCGGCATTGGCATCTGGCGTCATCAGCTGGACATCGTTAACCCCACCACTTGGCTGCACTGGAGTATGTTGCGCTTTCTTCGCAGCCTCAGCCCTCTTCTGAGCCTCAACTCTCTTTCTGGCAGCCTCCATCTGAGCTTTCTTCTTAGCCTCGGCTTCCTTTTTAGCTGCATCTGTCGCAGCGTCTCCAGCCTGAGTCTTATTGTCCACCTGTGTGCTCTGTGCCTTGTCTGGCCCTTGTCTCATCAATCCGCAGACGTTAAAGGCTGCGGACTGATGGGTAGAGAGCAACAAAGCGAATGCTATTGTTGATAATACGTACTTCATAACTATTACTATTTAGATGCTGCATACAAGCCGTTCTTCAACGGCCAGAAGAACATTGTCTCACTGACACAGTCGGCGTCCGCATTCTTCGACATGAGATCGAAGCTCTGTGAAGCCTCATTTTCAAGTTTTTTCACAAGCTCGTCAGTGAAGATAATGCCAAACTCTTCCTTGAAGAAACGCGTTATCTTCTTGTCGCGCACAAATGCGTCGAGGAACTTGTCATACGACTTGAGAACGTCGTTCTTATATTTCGGAACATCCTTATACTCAAGTTCGTCACTAATCTCCTTGTCAATGCCAAACACACAAAGCGGTTCCTTGTCGTAATCGCGTATATCCTGAAGCGAATCGTGGTTCAAGAGCATAGCACCTTGTGCCGTAACCTCCTTGGCGTTGTTCTGGAATCTAACGTTGAAATTCCTTGGCATCTTGCACTTATCGCCCGAAAGCGACTCCATGAAAGCAGAAAGAAGCACCTTAACAATGTCCTGTACGTCGCTTTCGTTGTCGCTGATGATGTGGATGTACTTTGCACCCATACCCGAGAAAGTGATGGTCGACGGGATAGTGATGTGACGCTCCGTGAGAACCTGTGCCACATGATAGATAATAGCTCCGAGATGCACGCAGAGAACCGGCATGAGCTTGTCCTTGCTCTGGCGTATATATCCCGTATACTTGAACTCGTCCTCGTAGCGGAAGATATAGCTCATTAGGTCGGCAGATTTTTTCACCAGACTCTTATACTGCTCATACCCACGGCTTCGGTCTTCGGAAACAAGCAGAGATTTGCTGGCGAGTTTTGTCTCGAAGTCCTTGACGAAGCCATTGTCCTTTTTATTGTTGTCGACGAGATGCTTGCCGTCGCCCCATATGTCGTCACCTGCAAACTTTGAAGAGGTGTAGTAGAACGTCATATGCTCAACATCGGCAAACAACATGTCAGTAGTGCCGCCACCGATGTCAATATTGAGGGCGTTGTCGGTGAAATTGCCGTCATTCGAAATCATAGAATAGTAAGGAGCTATCGACTCCGTCACACGTTCAATCTCCACATTGCCTTTTCCCATTATCATGTCGAATGCCTGCAACCAATAGGCAGCAATCTCATTGCGCACGGTGCGCTTCATTGTGTATGGGAACGTGATGAATACCTTGAAGCTCGTGCGTGGAGCCTTGAGCAACATCAACTTGTTCTTTATCATCCACGCGTTCTGATAACAAAACGCCCTTACACGGTTCTGTTTCACAGCCAACGGCTCGTCCGTTTTGCCCTCTTCAATGTCCCACTTGATATTGGTGTTATACTTCTCCTTGGGCAGGTCGACAAGTTCCTTGAGGAAGTTGAAACCGATGTTGATATCGGCGAACAACTGTGGGCTGGCAATCTTGTCAAAGCCATTCTGCGAATCGTTCACCTCACATGTCACCGTACGGAACGGATAGGCGACGTTGCTCTGATCGCCCAAAAGTAATGGCACAAATTCGCGATCTAACGATGTGATATACGGACTCATCATATACATAGAGTTACGGTAGTCATCGCCGAAATTACCCTTGTCCAGGTTTATTTTGTTGAGCATAAGCACCTGCATGTCGTCACGTGTTATATCAAGGCTCTTGGGTTCTCCGCCATCGTCTGTCGAGAAGCTGATGTAAGTATTTGTCGTACCGAAGTCGATGCCAACAACTGTTTTGCCGCCACCGTCAGCAGGAGTGATTTCCTTGAAGTTAGGCAACAGCAGAGCCTTTGCTTCGTTTGCCTCCACTTCGCAGATGTCAAAAGCCTGCTTCAACTCGTCATAGCGTCCGCCGTTTGTTAAGCGTCTCTTGCTTACGACTTCTGTCACAACCTCAACTTTGCCGTCGTTAAAGGCATAGTAGCGTGTCGTAACTTGCTTCTTGGCGTCAAGCACAAGAACCGAATAGATGTTTGGTACCGCATTGCCAAGGATACGATATGACGGGAAAACACATACGGAGAACACATTAGGATAGTTCTTCAATTCTACGATGTCGTCCTTATAATAGGTATGTACAAGCTCTATATACGGACGGCCCTTAAACTGCACCGGTATGGTGAGGTGCGCCTCCACAGTTTCCTCGTCAAATTCCACAAGCTTGATGGCAAGCCCCTGCATACTGTCGTTTACGAAGTCGGACGGCTTGAAATACTCGAATATTTCCTTTCGCAAAGGCAACAGATAATCACCGTTGCCAGCCGTTTGGATGCCAAAGGTCATGAAATTGTGAGTGTCTACCTTATAGCCAACCTTTATTATCTTTTCCTGAAGGAAGTCGGTATCGGTGAGATATGGATATTTTATGTTCTGTCCGCCAGGGAGTATACGGCTATCAAGCGGTTCATCTGGGTTGCGCACAATGTCGATACCGTTCGGCAATGGCTTACCGGCAACATAAGTGGCACCGGTTATACCACCCTCGAATAGAACAAGAGGACAGTTGACGTTTCCGTTGTCCACAGTTGCGGCAATCTTGTAATCGTTGGAAATTGTAGCATCAGGGGCGGGTTCAGGCGGAGTTGTCGCAAGGAACAGCGTTGACGCACCGCCCATGCCCAGAATGTCTATCTCAGTCATATTTGCCTTTACACAAGCATAGCTGTTGCGGAACATCGCCACGTCATACGGGGATTCCCCCGTTATGTCTGCAAAATATTTCTTCATCTCTTTGTCATACATATTCTGGTTGCGAAATATATACTTGAAGAACGACGTGGCACTCATACCCGGCACATTGCGGAAAGCCACATAGTATCGTGTGAGCATCGTGCGGAATCCGAGGTCGCGCTTGTACAGTGGCTTTGCCACAGTATTTGGCTGAGAATAGTCAGGAAACAGTTGGTTGCCAGCAAGTCCGCAAGCGTTAGTGATGTTCTTCACGCGCTGCCAGTTAGGTGAAGTGTAGACGAGCGTGAACGGTGATGTGCCACCAATGAGTACACCATTATAATAAATAAGGTATATGTCCTTCACGCCGAGATTGAGTGCGAAGTTCTCCAGACTCTTGCCGAGCACCTGATGTCCCTTGCTTGCGCTGTTCTTGAGCGCGCTGATATTTGAAGCCACGTTCCATGATTTCACATCAATGGCATCGCCATAGCCATAGATGAACTCAAGAAAGTCGAGACACTCCGACACAAGCTTGCCGTAAGCCGAGTTGTCGTCGGCACCGTCAGGTGAGCCGTTCACCATCTCAAAAGCTGTTTTGAAAAGGAACACACGTGCAAATGGGGTAGGAATGGAGGTGCCCATCTTGGAGAGAGCGATGCCTGAACCCACGGTGTCGGTGATATGCGGAATACGTGCTGTATCGTATGCCGTTGTCTTCTCCCATCCGCTGAGATTAAGCCCGCGTTCTGCTGGATAGAGAGCCTTGTTTATATTATTGAATATCTTTGCCATAGTTATTTCTTGTTTTTGATTTCACTATACAGTTCGTACATTTTGCCTGAAGCCTCATAGTAGGTCTCAAGCAGAATCTGCTCATCGTTATCCCAAGTGTTGCGAATCTTCTTGAACACCTCGTTGCAGAGCGTGGAGAAGTCCTTGTAAACGGCACCTTTCTTGAACATGCCTCCAGTCGGAGCATCGTAGCCCACCACGTATTCGTAGAGGTCGTTGGCAACAACAGTCTGTGTATCGTCCTTGCGAGGCTTGTGGAGGAACGGCTTGAACCCGTCCTTCTGGCATGCCATCTCATCGAGCCAGCTATTGAAGTCGTCGATGAAATCCTCAAGGTTCTTGTACATTCCGCGTTTCACCTTCGATGCGAGGTCGAGCGTCTTGTAGTAGGCCTCCTTCTCAGGTATGGTGTCGTTGGCTACATAGTCCTTGTAATACTTGAAGGTAAGCGCCATTGTGAAGAGGAACTGTAGATAGTCCTCATAGTCGTTCTCGTCGAAATTGGTGAAGTTGAACTTTTCTCCGCTCTCCACGTTCTTCGGCAGTCCATACTCACGGTACTTCGTAGTCTTAAGCTCATTCGCATCCTTGCATATAAAGTCGAGTACACTCAGTGCAGAAAGGAATTCTACTATATGGGCATCATTCTTCTGCGTATCCCGACCTTCTGAATAAGGCAGGTTCGTCATCTCATCGTCTCCTATGAAGTAGGTGGTAGTCAGCTTGTCATAAATGCTCTTGCCGTTTTGGTCTGGCTGTGCGTAGTATGACAATGCAGCCTTCTGCTTCGAGTTAAATATGTTAGAGTTGATGGCACCTCCCTGCGGAGTGTTCACCTTGAAATAGGGCATCACGATACATCCTCCCACCATGGCGTTGTTAAACCCGGCAATACCCGAATAGTGAATGGCGTCCACTATACGCGGAAATCCCGATGAACCCGTGCCTCCGAAAATAGAACTGATGATGAAGACACGATCACGTGTTGCGTCAAATGTGTTGCAGAAGCGCTTGAACTCGGCATCGTTCTTGAGATTCTCAAACACGATGCTGCCTATGTTCGGATTGCCCTTGAAGCCCATAGACAGCTCAAGGTTGAGTTCCGTGAACGGATGAGACCCTTCAGGAAAATTCTGCGGTTCGTCATTGTAAAGCGAGGCGAGCAGATCCCTTGTAAGGTATGTGTCGCCCATCATATTGGTGTAATCGATGTAATCTGCAAATGTTCCCGCCTTTGTCTTGCCATCGAGACCGAAGGTGAACTCATAGCTCGGCTTCACTCCCACGTCCGCCTTTCCATCAAGCGTGGCGACATCAGACAGATGTCGTATCACCGGATGAAAGAAGTTGCGGTCGCCAGCGTTGAGTTCCACTCCTTCATACGCCTTATTACGTATAGCTGTATAAGTGTCAAGAAGACCTATGGTTCGCTTCTTGTCACCGTTGTCCTTGTCGTAGTCGATAATGAGCGGAATGATGTTGGTCCCATCAGGAATCTTCTCAATGCCCGATGCGAGGCAGAACGTGAGACTTCTTAGCACTCTTGCACCAGTTCCGCCTATTGCAAAAATAAATACGTTCATAATTGTTATTTTATTGTGTCTGTTTAGGTTATTAAAATGGAATATGTGTAGCGTGTATTGTTAATTTCTTAACACATAGTGAGATAATAAAGAAAAGAACAATGGATACAACGACGTTGCTTATGTTCAAGCCGTATGTAACATCACAGCCATTAGAAAGGGTGTCTATAATCTGTGTTGTTGTATTAGACAGGTTATCTTGTCCAGTTGTGTCATTTACTGGTATTTTGGTACTGAGTTCGCTTCTATGTTCTTCAATACTTTTATAAATGCCTGTCATAGCATCACAATTGCCAATTACCGACATTTGGGTTATTATAAAGGTTAATACGGCATCGGCAAAGAGAGTTAACAACCAAACGCCAAGATTGGCAAGGCGATTTACAGCCATGCCTATCCAACCGTAAAACACTATAGCTGCTACGATTGCAATAGCAAGAGCGATGAGGAAGGCATGAGTAAAACCTCCATCTGAACAGAAGTAATGTTCAAGATAACCATTTGGGTCATTGTTGAGCCATGTCTCACATTGTGAAACTAAAAAATAGATTTGTTCCATTTCGTTTTATATTTAAATTGATTTTATTTACGTTTAAGTAACAATTCTCTATCGTAGATATTGAAGTCAGATGATGATAGAACTCCGTTCATTATACCATTTATGAAATAGTTGAAGAAAAAAGTTGATTCGTCGGCAAGTCCCTGTATAAAACGCAAATCGTTGTCATTACTTACAATCGTACTTGTTATCCATGCTGGTGTAAAGTAAGGAATAGTGATGTGAACCTTACTGCCATCACTTGTGCCTTTGAGACGATTTTTATCAACCTTCACTATAAGAGCATTTCGCAAACTGTCTGCAATAGCTTCAGTTTTATATTCTGTACCGTCAATCTTTACTTGAACATTCTTTGCAAGGTCTATTCCAGAGTATTTATAATTCTTGAATGCATCAAAACTTATTTGGAAATTTATATCCTTGTCACTCTTTATTTTGCTACGGTCGTAAACAACCGTATTGTTCTTATCTATAGAGAGCACAACATTTCCATCCGTTCCTGCATTTATACTAAGATATTGATTTATCGGTTTGGACTCTATGAAATGTATTTCGTTTTGAGGACGCAGCTTAAAGATGCTTTGCTTCTGTCGCTTGATTAAATTCTCCTTGAAATCGGACACGACTTCGGGCTTGCCTATAGCTATAATATAGAAAGATCGCAAAGCATTTATTGGCTTGTGGGAATTATCATAACAATAATATACACCTTTAAAGTCGCTTACTAAACGATATACCGAAACACCTAAGCCTTTCCCCTTAAAAACAGAAGAAATGCTATTTGTAAGATCCTGACGGTGGTTGATGTTGTAATCGGGTGTTTTTCTTATCTCTGCGTCGGGGCCGCACATTATTCCGTCGGTGACGAAGAAGGCTATCTTCGGCTTCTTCGAGG
>OQVL01001671.1_pt1 | contig 13359 bp, 8 predicted proteins | sample 1691501 | NCBI WGS metagenome assembly OQVL01 (sample SAMN03418253, study PRJEB22391) | human gut metagenome | biome: human-gut; feature: organic feature; material: feces | host: Homo sapiens | place: Tanzania | collected 2013-01
ATGGATGCTCATCATCTTACGTATACCATACGTCAAGGAGGTGCGGGCACGACGCTGGGATCCGGTTTCTCTATCGGCTTTTCCGGGTCCGAATTCTTGCCGCAACCGCATAAAAGTGCAGCGGCAAGTGCCATATATAATACCTTCTTCATCTTATTTCTCTTCATATATTACATCAGCCAAAACAAAGCAGTGGTCGGACAGGTCAGGCCTTGCGATGATTTCGTAACGCTCTGATTTCCACTTCTTCGGAAAGCCCATAACATAGTCAAGCTTTCTATTAGGCTTGTCGGACGGAATGGTAAATCCAGTTCCGGCTCCGATTTCCTGCCACTGGATTTTGGCATATTTGATAGGGTCACTGTCCTCCGTGGCGTTGAAATCTCCGATGAGAAGCGTAGGAGTGCGCTCGTCCTCCGCGAACATATGTTTGTTCACATCAGCCAAGTTACGTGTCGTAATTGTAGCACTCTCGAGCGCAAGATGCGTAGTAGCCACTCTCACGGTACCTCCCTCCGGCAAACTGACATAAATCCATCCGGTACTTCTCGCCTCACGAGCCCCTTCGATGGATGAAATAATCTTCTCCGCCTTCAGGAAAGGATATTTGCTGAGGATAGCCACGCCGAAACCTCCTCCCTGGTAAGAGAACGACTGACACCAATACGGGAACATTCCGGTAGCCTCGGCCAACTCGTTGAGGAAGTCTTTCTTGCCGTTCCTGATGGTCATATAGTCCACTTCCTGCAGACAAACCACGTCCGGAGAATATTTGTTTATCAGCTCCGCGTATGGTTGCGCGCGGTGGGAAGCGTACGAAGCTCCCTCTTTAATATTCATTGACATGACCCGCAGACGAACCCTCTCACCCGCATCGGACGGATGGAGTGAGAAGAATATCGCCATTATCGCTAAGGTCCAAGAAATGAGATGTTTAAACTTCATCTTTTTTCGATTAATTCCAACCTGGGTTATTAGGTGCGAGCTGAGGATTCAGCTGCATCTGCGTGAACGGAACAGGAAGAAGATAGTTCTTTTCCGGATCAAATGTCCTGCCGCTCTCGAGCACGAGATACTCCTTGCCATTCACAGTCTTCCACTTGAGATTTCCGATGATGCCCTCCTTAAGTCTGGACGGATCGAGATAATCCTTTCTGACTCCGAGAAGATCCTCGCCGAGAATCTCGCCCTGTTTCCACCTGATGATGTCGAAATACCTGTGTCCCTCGAAGAAGAGTTCCACGCGGCGCTCCCTCCTGATCTCCGTGCGGATATCCGAGCCTGCCGGAATCTCCGAGAGCTTCAAATGAGCCATCCCGACGCGGTCGCGCAAAAGATTTATGGTTTTGTCAATGTCCGATTGCGTAAGGGTTCCGAGTTGTTCTTTAGCCTCAGCATAGTTCAGGAGAACCTCAGCATATCTGATGAGGACGATATCGTTGTCATCATGTCCGACATCCTTCACGGTAGAAGGCTCCACATATTTTCTCATATAGTAACCTGTATAGGACATACATCCGTCCTTAGAGTTGTCGAATTTAGGATATGTGAAGACTGTCTTGTCTGTGCTGAGCATATCTCCGCTCTCACCGCCTTCCCACTTCGTTCCAGGGGCGAGAATGGACTGTGTCATACGCGGGTCTCTGTCCTTGAATACATCCTCATAGCTTGTCGCACTGTTCGGATCCCAAATTTTTCCGTCCTTGGTAAGATAGCACTCTATCATGCTGGCCGTAGGAGTGAATCGTGCATAATCATTTGGCACCCAGCACTCTCTGGACAAGTTATGTGATGTCCTGGAGCTTTCTCCGAGGTCATAGTTATATACGAACGCGATGAGAGTTTCCTTGTTCGCAGGATTTCTGGAAGCCCTGCCGGTGTAGTTGAACAAGTTTACATAGTCCACATCAGGATGACCCGTGTTGTAGAGCTTGTAATATGTGGAACTCATAGCTCTTTCGCAAGCCGACACTGCATCCTCATATCTTCCATTGTAAAGATAGATTCTGCCGAGCAGGGCAAGGGCTGCACACTGCGATACCCTTCCAAAATCTGATGAACCTGCCGCAACATATTCAGGGAGAGCCTTATAGTGGTCTTCGAGGTCCTTCGTAATTCTGTCTATCACATCTTTACGGGCATCTCTTCCTCTGAACACATCAGGAGACTCGACATTGAGTTCACTTGTAATAAGCGGAACATCTCCGAAGAGGCTGGTGAGAATCCAGTAATTGTATGCTCTATAGAAATAAGCCTCAGCAGCATATCTTTCCCTGATCTCTTCCTTCACGCCAGTAGCGCGCTGATAGTTGTTCAAGAAATAGTTAGTTCTTCCGATTCCGGTATAAGCTGCATTCCATACAGAGTTTATCTGCGAAGCATCCGAGGTGAAATAACCGCCTCCGATGGTTCTCCATGCGGTAGTTACCGACCATGGGGCACTGTCTGCCATAATCTCTGTTTTGTTCAGCCAATCCTTTCCGGAAAGACTGGAAGTGAATGTGTTGGCGACGCTGCTGAGATGAGTCTCGGTCTGCCAATAGTTGGCGTCCGTAAGGGCATCGTGCGGAATCCTGTCGAGGAATGAATCATTGCAGGAAGTCAGCATCAATGCTGCGGACATCAGAATTATATGTATATTCTTTTTCATGTCTGACTATATTTTCAAGTTTCGTGTTATTCTCTGACGATTACTTAAATGTGAGGTTTACACCGATGACGACGGTCTTCACAAGCGGATAATATCCACCTCTTGAAACCGGTGTCTCAGGATCGTAAGCGTAGAAGAACTTGCTGAAGGTGAAGAGGTTGTCCGCAGACGCGTAAATTCTGAAGTTGTCGATCCTCGCCTTCTTCATCCATTTCTCAGGGAAGGTATATCCGAGCTGTACGTTCTTCACTCTCAAGTAAGAAGCATCTTCCAGCCAGAATGTAGAGAATGTGTTCTGGTTAAATCCCGTATTGTAAGTAAGACGCGGATAAGACGCTTTCGGATTAGGATTTGTCACCACGTTATATCTTTCGAGATGAACTTTCTGAGGATAAGCCGCCATATCCTGGAGCGCATGTCTTGCAGAGCCCTCGAGGAATCCTGAACACTTGCCTACGCCCTGGAGCACGAAACTGAAATCGATACCTCTCCATCCGAGATTTCCTCTTACGCTGTAAGTATAGCGCGGAATGCTGCTTCCGAGAACTGTCCGGTCATACTCTGGAGTGATTCGTCCGTCAGGAACGCCGTCAGGACCGCTGAGATCCTTATACTTGATATCACCCGGCTGATAACGGTTTCCGAGAATGACAGGAATGTTCGGAAGGTTATATGTATGAGTCTCAGGATTATTTATCTTAAAATCCTCAGGTGTCATCAATCCGTCGGCGATATAGCCATAGAACGCATCGATAGGATAACCTACCATTCTGATCTGGTTACCGCTGAGGTCAGGAGCATTACCGCCGAGATCGACGATCTTGTTCTTCACATCAGAGAGGTTGAAACCGATACCGTACATGAACTCACCTACCTGGCTTCTCCAGTTCAAATCCATCTCCCATCCCTTGTTGTTCACCTTGCCGGCATTCTGCTCGGACGGTTTGGCGCCCAGCTGTGCAGGGTAATTGAGTTTCAGGAGAATACCATCAGTATCCTTATTATACCAGTCGAATGAGAATGTGAGTCTGTTCGAGAACATCGCGAGATCGAATCCGAGGTCGAGCATCTTTATCTTCTCCCAAGAAAGGTTCGGATTGGAAAGTGTAGACTGCACATAACCTGTGGTAGCATTGGCACCAATCATGGAAACTCCCGAGGTATATGCCTGAAGCACAGACAGGTACGGATAGTTGGACGAACCCACATACTGGTTTCCGAGCATACCCCATGAAGCTCTGATTTTCAAGTTGTCGAGATAGGTTCTCGTGGCAGCCATGAAGTTTTCCTCACTGATTCTCCATCCCGCAGAAACTGATGGGAAGAGACCGGACCTGTTGGACTTGTGGAAACGTGACGAGAGGTCGTAACGCAAGTTACCCTCGAGAAGGTATCTCTCGTTCCAGTTGTAGCTTATACGTCCGAATCCTGACCTGATGGCCCAAGAAGAGTAAGACGAAGCGTTGCTCATGGTCTGAGGGTCGCCGAGGTTCAATGTAGGATCCTGCTCTGTAATGAGTTTCGTTCTGGAAGCCTCGAATGAACGGCTTGTGTACCACTCCTGAGACATACCGACCACTCCACTGACATTATGTTTGCCGAAGTTCAGGTCGAAGTTCGTCTGCAGGATGAATGTCTGCTGATTATGTCTGTAGTCAATGTTCTTGATCGAGTTAGGAGACTGGTATGAATATGTAGAGCCGTCCTGCGGATTGTTGAACGTAATGGTCTTTTTCAGAATATCTTTCAGACCGTTATATGAAGTGACGTTATATGTAGCGCTCACATCCCAGCCTTTGAGGATGTCGACCTTTACCACTTCCATGATGGAAAGTTCGTCAGCATCTGTCTTGGCCCTTCCGCCGTCACGAAGAATCGCGACAGGGTTAGTATTTCCTCCGCCGTATGCCCATGTGCCGTCAGTATAACGTACAGGAACATTCGGAGCGATACGCATAGCAGTATAGATAGCACCGCCTCCACTTGTAAGCGAACTTACCGGAGATATGACTTTAGTAGTCGTATAACCGAGATTGGATGAAAGGGTAACTCGGTCGATGAGTTTGGTGTTAATCTTGAAACGAAGGTTATGTCTGGTCTCTCCGGTACTGTTTCCTACTGTAAGACCGCTCTGGTCGAAATATCTGTAAGACAGCATGTAACCGCTGTTTCCGAGGGTTCCGTTAAGGCTGAGTGAGTAGTTCTGCTGAGGAGCCACTTTCTTAAGAACTTGTCCGATCCAGTCGGTGTTTCCGAAGTAGTTAGGGTCTGTGTTGTTGCGTACCTTGTCGAAGTCTTCAGGAAGCCATGCGTCTGCGGTATCGACATTTTTGCGGGCCTCGTTGTCGAGTGTCATGAATTCGATAGCGTCGCACATCTCAGGAAGTCTCGTAGGAGTCTGGATACCTGCATATGCCGAGAAATTGATCTTGGTGACAGCATCTTTTCCTGCAGCCAACTTCTTGGTAGTCACCAGAAGGACACCGTTCGCAGCCCTCGCTCCGTAAATCGCAGAAGAAGCCGCATCCTTAAGGACGGACACGCTTTCGATGTCCTCAGGGTTAATGGAAGAAATGTCGCCTTCGATTCCGTCAATGAGAATGAGCGGGTTAGAGTTGCCGATGGTTCCGACACCACGGACTCTGATGGTGGTGTTCGCCTGGCCAGGCTGTGAAGATGAATTCACTACAGTCACACCCGGGAGAAGTCCCTGGAGTCCTGAAGCGACACTTGAAATAGGTCTTGCATTCATCTCTTCGCTGTTTACCATAGCGACAGCTCCGGTAAGGTTAACTTTTTTCTGGACACCATATCCGACCACTACAGTCTCCTGAAGCATCTGTGAATCTTCATGGAGTGTAACAGTTCTTGCGGAAGCGGAACCTGCAGCCACAACCTGTTCTTTATAACCGAGACTGCTGATGACAATTTTCGTCGTGGTGGACGGAACTACGAGTTCCCAACGGCCGTCCACATCTGTAATGGTTCCGTTGGTGGAGCCTTCGATAACCACTCCGGCACCGATAACAGGTTCTCCGGCGCTGTCGACAACGACACCGGATGCCTTATATGATGTATTTTTCTCTTCTTTTTTATCCTCACGCAGCACAATCTGGTGTCCGTTTATCTCATAGGAGATGGAAAGATTGCTGAAAATGTTGTCGAGGATAAATTCAATGCTTTTGTCCTTCGCATCGATGCTTACTCGTGCATCTTTGTCAGGAAGCATATTGCTGTAGAAGAAGCTGTACTCGCTTTTATTCTCCAGTGTCGACAGGGCTTCCATAAGAGGAACGTCCTTAAAAGTGACACTTATCTGGCCATACAGAGGAGCCGCACTTAACAATGCGCTGAAGAACAAGATAATGGCTATAAGTTTTGCTTTCATTATTATGTTGTTGTATTATTTCTGGCGTTTGCTGAACTTGATAGTGTTGTAATACATCTGGGCCTCCACCGGAGTGGTCGCGGTGATGAGGTCAAGCACATTGCTGAGCGAGCTGTTTCTCACGAGACCTGTATATGTATATTCTGTAATGCTGTCGTCTTCGAAGATTATATTCACGTTATACATTCTTTCGAGGATGACACTTATTTCCTTAAGACTGTTGTTGTTGAAGAACAGTTCGTTGTCACGCCAAGGGATAAGGTGACTTCTGTTCGGCGCCTCGAGTTTTCTCATATCTCCGTTTCTTCTGTCGTAACGTACTTCTTCGGCAGGCTTGATAATCATTTCCTTACCGTCAGCGATCGCCTTCACGCTACCCTCAACCAGTGTCGCAACTATCTCAGGCTCTGAGCTGTACGCCCTGACATTGAACTTGGTTCCAAGCACCTCCACTTTCATCTGCCTGGCCGATACGATGAATGGAATCTCCTCGTTGCGTGCCACTTCGAAATAAGCCTCACCATTAAGCTCGATGCCACGGTTCTTTACATTATAATTAGAAGCATATCTGAGTGAACTTCCGGAGTTAAGCATGACCTTAGTCCCGTCAGGAAGGGTAACAGTGCTCTTCTGACCGTTAGCGGCGATGCACTCAAAGACATTGACCTGAGCCTCAGGACCTTTGCCGGCGAAGTATCCGGTGGTCAGCGCGACAGCGACTATGGCTGCGGCGGCGGTCCATCTCAGTATTCTCGGGAACTGCGGTCTTCTCTGGGCTTTAATTCCCGAGAGCAGTTTCTTGCGGATTCTATCTTTTTGGCCTGCAGGCATTTCAGTGCCGGCGTTCTGCCATTTTTCGGATGCGTATTCATCGAAAGCACGCGCGGCATCCCCCTCTTCCATGTAAGAGCGGAGTGTTGCGTTTTCCTCGGCTGTCGTGTTTCCGGAAAGATATTTCTCTATGAGAGAGTGAAATTCGTTGGTTTTCATTTTTCCGTGGTTTACTATATGTATCCACAGAATCGGAAAACCCCTACAAGAAAAATGAAAATTTTACAGAAAATCTGTTGTTTTCAGTACGACCGCCAGCATCAGAAGCTCTGAAATCCTCTGACGGATACTGTTTTTTGCACGCGCGATCTGGGTTTCGACGGTCTTGGGAGATATGTCGAGGCGCTCGCTGATTTCGTGTACGGACAGTCCCTCGATGAATCTCATCTTGTATATTTTGCGTCTGGATTCGGGTAGTGCAGCGATTGCCGCTTCTGCTTCCGCCAATATGACTGAGGTGTCTTCTTCCGCCCATTCGTTCTCCTGGACTTCCACGTCATCGCGTGTCGAGAGGTAATCCAGATATTTCGAAGCGGTCACCTGGCGGCGCAGTTCCTTGAATACGGCATTGCGGGCCACGACGTAGAGCCATGCAGGCACGTTTCCGTCCGGAGCGATTGTTTCCCGGCGGGTCCACATCATCGTGAAGCAGGTCTGGGTGATATCCTCGCTGAGATATTCATCTTTAAGGATGGAGAGCGTGAAATTGAAGACCATGCCGGCGTATTTGTCGTATAAAGCAGAAAACGCCTCCATCGACGAGGCGTTCAACTGTGTTATAAGTATCTGGTCTTCTTTCATAATCATTGGTCCCGCAAATGTTACTCGAGATCCGTTGTTACAAAGATATGAAATTTCATTATAACTTTCGCCCACAAATAATTCAAAAAGGTCCATAATTCCAAAAAGGAGAGTTAATTTTGCATTCGCGCAGCAATGCGCCCATATACAATGTAACATGAAACGAATTTTTTGTCTTATAATACTTATATCCAGTCTGTTCCTAAGACTTTCCGGCCAAGATTTCGATACACGCCGAATAACCAGCGGCACCGGACTTTCGAACAGCTCCGTCACATGTATCCTCCAGGATTCCGACGGGCAAATGTGGTTCGGCACCTGGGACGGCCTGAACATGTACGACGGCAAGAGCATCACCGTCTTCAAGCCTGAACCGGGAAACAAGGAAAGCATCTCGAACAACATCATCCGCGAAATGATCGAGCAGAAACCCGGAATACTCTGGGTCGCCACCGACCGCGGAATAAACCGTCTGGACGTAAAGACCGGCAAAGCCGAAAGGTTCTTCTTCGGCAGCTCCGGCTGGGACATCCCTACCGAGCACGCCTTCATAATATCCAAGGACGCCCAAGACCGCATCTTCGCATTCATCTATGGGCAAGGAGCCTTCGTGTTTAATGCCAATGCCCATGTTTTCGACCGTATCCCGATTCCAGGCACGAACGGAGCCGTGAAAGCCATCTACGGAAAAGACAACGACCTCTATATTCTGAATCAAGATAATCTTATCCAGAGAATTAAACTGTCGTCAAATGACAATGACAAGTTTTTCATGTCAGAAAGCACAGAATTAGTTACCGACGCGACCAATATGTTCCTGGACAGCCGCGACAGCAGCATCTGGTACAGCAACCAGAATGGCCTGATTTCCAATCTGGAAAGCCATACCGCCCTGAAGGTTCCTGTCAATGTCGGTAAAACCGGAAAAATCTTCTCCCTCTGTCTCCATAAAGGAATCTGGCAGATAGGAACAGAGCATGGTCTGTTCAGATATGACCCTGATAACGGCCTGGCTGACTGCTTATTGAAAGACATCCCGATATTGTCATTGACCGACGGCACTCAGGACATCCTCTGGGTCGGGACAGATATGCAGGGCGTTTATCAGCTGTCCGACACGAAAGCCACATTCACGACATATCCGGAAAAAGGGTCTTTCAAGTTCGGCAACAGCGCCGTAAGATCCTTCCATGAAGACATAAATAAACGTCTCTGGGTGGGTACCAAAGGCAGCGGCATCTTCGTCCTGTCACATGACCGCCCTGGAGAGCGCATCATCGAAAAGCAGTTCACTACAGATAACGGACTGATAAACAACTCAGTATACGCATTATGCGGAGGTCCGTCTGAAATTTGGATAGGCACCGACGGTAAAGGTCTGAACTATTATGACCTGAAAACCGGCCGCATGGAAAAACTGGCTGTCCCGGATTCTATACATAACAATCTGTCTTCCGTCTATGCCATTATCCATGACGGAAAGGACGGCCTCTGGGTAGGAACAAGCGGCCACGGCATCTTTCACATTGACCTGAACCGGCAGGCAAAGCCTTATCAGGTGGCGGGAATCCGGCAGCTTTCGCACACGGGCGAGCCGGGCAGCATCAGCAACAATATCGTGTATTCGATGATTCCGGACGGGGCGGACGGGCTGCTGGTCGGAACGAGGGGCCGCGGAATCGACAGGCTGGATTTCAGGACCGGTAAATTTACGCCTTTCGGAGGCGAGGATTCGGAGCTTAAGGAGACCGACGTTCTGTGCATGTGCCAGGACGGCAGCGGTTCGCTCTGGGTCGGCACCAGTCAGGGCCTGTTCAACATCTCGGATGGAAAGACGCGCTTTTTCACCGAGCAGGACGGCATCCCGAACAACACCATCCACGGCATCATGGAAGACGGCGTGCACAGCATCTGGATAAGCACCAACCGCGGTCTGGCCAGGATTCTGGACCCGCACGGCGAGTGCCGCATCATCTCATATTACGAGTCTGACGGGCTGCAGAGCAACGAGTTCTCGGACGGCGCGTTCTACCGCTCCCCATCGGACGGGCACTTCATTTTCGGAGGAATTGCCGGGTTCAATGAATTCGATCCTCTCTCAGTTCCGTCGCATACTTACATGCCGGAGCTGCTGTTCAAAGGCTTTTCGGTGGACAACGAGAAAACGGACATTTCCACGCTTCTGAAAGACGGGAACCAGACGCTGGAGCTTTCATGGCGCAACAAGTCGTTCAGTTTCAACTTCGTGCCGATAGATTATCTGAACGGAACCAAGTGTGAGATAGCATATTACCTCGAAGGATGGCAGTCCGAATGGATAGAAATCGGATCATCGAACTCGATCGTTTTCACGAATATCCCGCACGGCAGATACAAGCTCCACGTACGTTGCAGCAATGCGGACAAGGTCTGGAGCGATAATGTCTTCACCCTCGGAATAACTATCTCAACTCCTTGGTATAAGACTATTTACGCCAACATTGCTTACATTCTTCTTATCGCATTTCTCATGTACATGGCTTATCGTTTCGTACGCTTCCGTATGGAAACCGAGGAGAAAATCCGCAACGAGGAGATGGAGAAACAGAAAATCAAGGAAATCCAGGAGGCCAAGCTCGTGTTCTTCACCAACATAGCACATGAATTCTCAAATACATTGACCCTAATATACGGCCCTTGCGAGAAACTTCTGCTGGACAGCTCCATCAGTTCGGTGGCGCGCAAATACTTGAAAGTCATAGCTTCCAATTCCGACAGGATGCAGTCGATGATCCGTCAGCTGCTGGATTTCCGCAAGGCCGACACGGGGCATCTGAAGCTGGAAATCACACCGGTGGACATGACAGACATGGCGCGTTCCGAAGCGGAAAACTACCGCGAAATCATGGAAGAGCACAACATCCGTTTCTCCATGAATTTCCAGCCGTCGACCGTAATCTGGAACGTGGACAGAAGCAGCACCGAGAAAATCATCTTCAACCTGCTGTCCAATGCAGTAAAGTACACTCCTGATTCTGAGCAGATTACGATAAACTGCAGCGTTTCCGACGACGTGCTTGTCCTACGCGTCACCAATACGGGCATCGGCATTGACAAAGAACATCAGATTTCCATTTTCGACAGGTACGAGGTGGTCAACAAGGTCGAGCAGGCGTTCGCGCGCGGCAACATGCGAAGCACCGGCATCGGACTCGCGCTCTGCAAGAGTCTGGCGGAGGTGATGGGCGGGACCATCCGGATCGACAGCGACGGGAGCACCTACACCACATTCATCGTGACCATACCGAAATTAGAGCCGACTATCGAGGCCGGAACCCAGGTGCCTGCGGCGGAGAAAAAGCCGTCGCAACAGCCTGTCGGCGTGCAGGTTAAGGTCAATGCCGATGTAACTCGGAAGTCTCACCGTACCGGCCGTCTTACTGCGCTGGTCGTGGATGATGAACGGGAGATCCGCGAGTTTATAAAGGATACTCTCGGGGCGGATTTCAGTGTCATGGAGGCGGAGAATGGTCAAGAGGCTCTGGACAAGATACACGATACTACGCCGGATATTATTATAAGTGATGTAATGATGCCGGTGATGGATGGGGATAAGATGGTGCGAGAGCTGAAGTCGGACGAAGGGACAAGGCATATTCCTGTGATTCTGCTTTCGGCGAAGAGCACGATGGAGAGTCAGATCGAGGGTCTCGAGAACGGGGCGGATGCTTATATCGCCAAGCCGTTTAATCCACGTCATCTTATGGCGACTGTGAACAATTTGCTGGACAGGGAGAAGGCCATCATCGATTACAGCAGGTCGGCTAATGCGGCTTTGCAGAAGTTCGGCGGAAATGTCGTGAAGAAGGAGGACAGGGAACTGATTCTGAAGGTTACTGACCTTATTATCAGCAATATGAATAACGGCAAGCTGAATATGACATTCTTGTCTGAGGAGTGCTCTATCAGTCAGATGCAGCTGTATCGCAAGGCTAAGGAACTGCTGCAGATGACGCCGGTGGAATATATCAGGACGCTGCGTATGGAAAGGGCGGAGGATCTGCTCAAGTCTACCAGCATGAGTGTCCAGGAGGTCATGTACGAATGCGGATTCAGCAGCAAGTCGTATTTCTTCAAGGAGTTCGCGGCGAAGTTCGGATGCACGCCGGGAGAATACAGAAAAAAGCGGTAACCCGATTTCTCGGATCACCGCTTCTATCGTGAATCAGATACTGATTACTCAGCTTTTGGAGCCTCTGCAGGAGCAGCCTCGGCTGTTGCCTCAGCTTTCTTTGCACGGCTACGACGAGTTGTTTTCTTAGCCTCCTTAGGAGCAGCTGCAAGTGCAGCCTCGTTGAAGTCTACGAACTCGATAAGAGCCATCTCTGATCCGTCACCCTGTCTGAAACCGGTGTGGAGGACACGAAGGTATCCGCCTGGACGGTCTGCAATCTTAGGGGCAATGGTACGGAAAAGTTCTGCAACTGCATTCTTATCCTTGAGATAACTGAAGACGATACGACGTGAGTGTGTAGAATCGTCCTTTGACTTGGTTACGAGTGGCTCAAGATACATCTTCAAAGCCTTTGCCTTGGCTACAGTGGTCTCGATTCTCTTGTGGAGAATGAGTGAAGTGGCCATATTCGCGAGGAGAGCCTTGCGGTGACCGCTCTTGCGACCAAGGTGGTTGAAAGCCTTATTGTGTCTCATACTTTATACGTTCTTTTTCTTTTGTTCAATATTATACTTGGTAACATCCATACCGAATGAAAGCTTCATCTTGTCAACCAACTGGTCGATTTCGTTGAGGGATTTCCTTCCGAAGTTCCTGAACTTCATAAGCTCAGCCCTTGAATAGGAAACAAGGTCAGCGAAAGTGTCGATGTCAGCAGCCTTCAGACAGTTGTATGCTCTCACTGAAAGTCCCATATCGGAAAGCTTGGTGAGAAGGAGATGTCTCATATGGAGTGACTCCTCGTCAAGTTCCTTTGAGTCAGACTCAATGGTGCTCTCAAGAGTGAGCTTCTTGTCGTCGGTGAACAGTTTGAAGTGATAGATAAGGATGTTTGCAGCCTCCTGCAGAGCCGTGTTCGGAGTGATTGAACCGTCGGTTACAATCTCCAGATTCAGCTTCTCGTAGTCGGTCTTCTGTTCCACACGCCAGTTCTCGACGGTCCAGTTCACGTTGCGGATAGGAGTGTAGATGGCGTCCACCGGAATGGTTCCGATAGGCGTATTCTCGTCCCTATTCTCGTCAGCCGGAACAAAACCGCGTCCCTTTGCAACCGTGAGAGAGATCTCAAGTTTCACGGACGGTTCGAGAGTGCAGATGTGAAGGTCAGGGTTCAACACCGTGAAAGAAGACAATCCCTTTGAGATTTCCTCAGCGGTAAACTCTTGCTTTCCGCTGATAACGATGTTTGCCACCTCCGAATCAACGGTGTCCACCATTCTCTTGAAGCGCACCTGCTTGAGGTTGAGGATGATCTGGGTTACATCATCAATAACGCCAGGGATGGTTGCGAACTCGTGCTGGACACCGTCAATCTTGATTGACGTGATAGCAAAACCTTCGAGGGAGTTGATTAAAATTCTTCTTAAGGCATTTCCAATGGTAATGCCATAACCTGGTTCAAGAGGACGAAATTCGAAACGACCGAACTTATCGTCGTTCTCGAGCATTATGACTTTTTCGGGTTTTTGGAAAGCT
>OQVL01001672.1_pt1 | contig 13358 bp, 12 predicted proteins | sample 1691501 | NCBI WGS metagenome assembly OQVL01 (sample SAMN03418253, study PRJEB22391) | human gut metagenome | biome: human-gut; feature: organic feature; material: feces | host: Homo sapiens | place: Tanzania | collected 2013-01
AAGAAAAGGGGGCTTTTTGATGAAAGTCGTCATCGCCGGCGTGCCGGGACGCGGGGAGAAAATAAAGGTGAAGAGCGCGTCGAACTGCGTCTTTTCTACAAGATCGACAGTCTGCATCGCTTCGTCCTCGGTCTCTCCCGGGAAGCCGATGATGACGTCGCTCGTGAGCACCATGCTTGGCATGACGCTTCGCGCGTAGGCGATCATTTCCTCGTACTTTGCGCGCGTATAGGGGCGGTTCATCGCTTTCAGAACGCGGTCGCACCCGGACTGGACGGGGAGGTGGAGCTGCTTTGCAACGTGCTCGCAGCGTGCCATCGTGTCGAAAAGTTTGTTGGTCGCGTCCTTCGGCTGGCTCGACATAAAGCGGAGCCAATAGTCGCCGGGAATGGCGTTGATGGCGGCGAGCAGGTCTGCAAAGTCGTAATCGGTGCCCAAGTCCTTGCCGTAGCTGTTCACGTTCTGGCCGAGGAGGGTGATCTCCTTGTAGCCCTCGGCGATGAGGCCGCGGCATTCCTCGATGATCTTCTCCGGCTCGCGGCTGCGCTCGCGGCCGCGGACGTAGGGCACGATGCAGTACGAGCAGAAGTTGTTGCAGCCGTACATAATGCTCACCCACGCGCTCACGCCGCCGACGCGGTAGACGGGGATGTCCTCTGCGATGCGGCCCGGCTCGTCGTCGATGGAAAAGACGCGGCCGCGCTCGGTGTAGGCGCGGTACAAGAGCTCGGGGAAGCGCCACTCGGCCTGCGGACCGAGCACGAGATCGACGTGGCGGTAGCTGGTTTTCACCTTTTCCGCCACGCGCGGCTGCTGTGCCATGCACCCGCACAGGCAGATGATCTGGTCGGGATTCGCCGCCTTGGTGTGCGTGAGCTGGCCGAGCATCCCGTAAACGGTTTTCTCCGCGTTCTCGCGGATGGCGCAGGTGTTCATCAGCACGATGTCGGCGCGCTTCGTGTCGTCGGTGAACTCGCAGCCCATCTCGCGCAGCATTCCCATCAGCCGCTCGCCGTCCGCCACGTTCTGCTGGCAGCCGTAGGTGTGGACGTAGGCCAGCGGCTTCGTCGTGCGCCGCTCGTGCAGCGCGCGCACCTTATCCATATATTCCTTTTGCCGCGCCGTTTCCTCGGCGCTGACCAATACCTTTTCTCGTTCCAAGGGGTTATCCTCCCGGTTGATATACTTTAACTAATAAATTATAACACGGAGCGCGCGCCCTGACAAGATGAAGCGAAAATTTTGTCGTGCCGGCGCGATGGGCGTTTTGCTGCATTTTTCGGAAACCGCGGAGATTTTTACACAAAGTTTGTGCGTCCCGCCCTTGCAATCGCGGCACGGGCATATTATAATCTTTCATTGAAGATATCTATTATTTTTGTAAAGAAAGAAGGGCCTGTCTATGAACCTCTGGCATGATGTTGCGCCCCACCGCGTGCGCCCCGAGGACTTCCTCGCCGTCATCGAGATCGAAAAGGGCAGCAAGAACAAATACGAAATGGATAAGGAGACTGGCGCCCTGCGCCTCGACCGTATCCTTTATACCTCCACACACTATCCGGCGAACTACGGCTTCATCCCCCGCACCTGGGCGGACGACGGCGACCCGCTGGACGTGCTGGTGCTCTGCTCGGAGTGCATCCGTCCGCTGAGCCTCGTTGAGTGCTACCCCATCGGCGTCATCACGATGGAGGACGGCGGCTCGCTCGACGAGAAGATCATTGCCATTCCCTTTCAGGACCCGACCTACAACACCTATCAGGACATTTCCGAGCTGCCCGACCACGTCGCCAGCGAGATCAAGCACTTCTTCCGCGTCTATAAAAGCCTTGAGGGCAAGGAGACTGTGGTGAGCGACGTGCTCGGCCGCGACGAGGCCGTGAAGATCATCATCAAGTGCCAGAACGCCTACATCGAGAAATACTGCCGCTGAAAGCGGAACAGAAAAAAGAAGGCCTCTTGAAAAGCCTGATGTCAACAAGGAAGTTTTTTAACTGATGAGAGAAGCAGCGTAATGTACTTTGTATGTTACGCTGCTTTTTTCTTGCGTTTTACAATGATTTGCGAACTTTCTGCCGCACCGATAAAGGTGTAGTAGATTTCAATTCGCTGTTCCCGGTGTCCGCTGCTCTTATCGCCCTCATGAACGATGATTTTCTCAATCAGGTCACGGAGCATAGCAGGTGTCAGTTCATCGAAGTCAGCATAGCGTTTCGCCATTTTCAAGAAGCTGCTGATGTTCGTGCAGGTATTCTCTGCGTCATCGAACTGCTTTTGCAGAGCAACAACTTCCTCCCGCAACGAACGCTGCTCACGCTCATAATCTTCACAGAAGATTTTGAAACGCTCATCAGACAGCTTGCCGGTAATATTGTCCTCGTAAAGCCGCTTGATAATACCATCCAACTCCTTGACACGCCGCTCTTTCAACTCCAGTTCTTTTTTCAGAACACGGGTCTTAACTGCCTGTTCTTTCGCGCTCTGGCAGGTCAATCTCCGAACAAACTCCTGCTCATCCTCCGCAGCCATTTTCACGATCTGCTTGAGATTGTCTTTCACCAACTCTGCCAGTGTCACTTCACGGATATAGTGCATAGAGCAGGATTTGGTCCGTACACGATAGCGGCCACAGCAATAGCATTCCTGCCCTTTGGAGATGTTTTTTCCGCGATGTACACGAAGCAAAGAACCGCAATCCGCACAATACAGCAGACCGGAGAATAGCGCCGGAATCTCCTGCTTGTTCAGCCGTCTGCGCCCCGCGCGGATACGCTGGACTGTTTCCCAATCTTCTTGGTCAATCAGCGCTTCGTGCGTGTTCTCAAATACTACCTGCTGTTCTTCTGGTGTGGGTATCCGCTTCTTGAGCTTATACGACTTCGAGTATGTCTTGAAGTTAACCGTGTGCCCTAAATATTCTTTCCTTGCCAAAATACAATAAACTGTGCGACCACACCATACGCACTCCATTTCCGGACTGTAATGCCTCATATTCCCTGTGCGGCGATGCTCCATCGTTCCCGGTGTAGGGATGTTCCGACGCGTGAGTTCATTTGCGATCTGCGTCGGCCCATATCCCTGAATGCAGAGGTCGAAGATAAGTTTCACAACCCATGCCGTTTCTTCATCGGGGATCAAGTGCCCATCTTCGCCTTTGAGGTAGCCATACGGTGTTTGCGTGGATAAACGCTTACCGGAAGTACCTTTCATGCGCTGGACTGCTCGCTGTTTACGGCTGCAATCTCGCGCGTACCATTCGTTAAACAGATTGACAAATGGTGTAAGGTCATTTTCGCCTTTCTGCGAGTCAACATTGTTGGCAATCGCAATGAAGTGAATGTCATACTGTGCAAACAGCACCTCAGTGAACATTCCCACCTGAAGATAGTCACGACCAAAGCGGGACAGATCCTTGACGATCACACGCTTGACCTTTCCGGCTTCCACATCTGCGATCATCCGCTTAAAGTCGGGACGCTCAAAGTTCGTGCCGGAGAAACCGTCATCCACATAGAACTTGTAGTTGGTGTAGCCGTTGTCCTTGCAGTAGCGCTCCAACATCTCTTTCTGGTGTACGATGCTGTTGCTGTCACCATCGTTGGCATCATCCACAGAGAGTCTGGCGTACAGCGCTGTCAGAGCATCCGGTGCTACAATAGCACGAAACTGCATCAGATCATTCAGGTTCGGCATCATCGTACTGCACCCCCTTTCAGGAGAGCAGCACAGTGTTCCATGGGCGTTTTCACCGCTTCATCAGGAAACTGATTGGTGTTTTCAACGCGGCAATAGAGAGCGACATATTCAATTTTGTCCTTTTCATTCGACTGTAACATAAGTTCCTCCAATCTGCGAACGAAAAGGCTTTGGGTCATGTCCCTATTATACCGCATCGCCGCTGTTCTGGGAAGTAGTTTATCGCGCTAAAGCAATAAATTTTTATTCGCTCATTTGACAAGATAACTCGCGCTCGATGATCCGGCCCATTTTCTCTGCTGCCGTTTCTTTGGCATCAGGGTTGAAGAATGAGGAAACGATGTAGGTCGTGCCCTTGATCTTGCGTTCGCAGACGAGATCGGGTTCTCTTTGTTCATCCATTTTTATCACCCATTTCTTTATGACAAGGCAGTGCGCCGAAGCATTTCTGCTCCGGCGCACTGCCGATTTTCGTTTCTTTCGCTTTGTACCGTATTGTCGGACTTGGCTTGTCCTCGGCTCACCCCCGGTACGCGGGAACATTCAGGTCGGTCTTGGTCAGACACTCCGAGATCGGTGATCTGTTCGGCATCTCCTGCAATGGGTCGTGGCAATATCCCCCTCACCATGAGAGGGGCATCAGCAGTGAAGGTATCGCTCTGCTCCTTTGATGCTATCGTTTTGACGGACTGCTCTGACCAATCCGCAGGAGGTCTTGGCGCTTCACTTTGTCATGCTCGCCATTGCACTCAAATTCCTGAATGCTGATATGAACGGAAATCCGCTGTTTATCAAGGTACGATGAAAGGCTCTAAAAGTTCCTCTCACTATATAGGAGGGAAATCGGCCGAAAGTTGTCATGTTTTCAAAAAATATTTTTGAAATTTTTTCAGACCGGTCTTTACAGAGCGCATCACCGTTGCCTTGTTGCAGTTTTCCATTGCAGCGATCTCCGCATAGGAATAGCCAGACCAGAAATGTAGGATAAGCCGCTGACGCTGTTTGGGAGAAAGGTGTGATAGACCTGCCCACACCTTTTCCGCCAATTCCATCCGTTCAAAGGTTTCCTCCAGCGTTTCGGATACGCTTTTTCCGTACAGGCAGCATTCCAGCGGACGGCTGTCCAGATGCTTCCGGCGCTCATAACGTTCCCGCTGTTCTGCACGGCGGCCATCAATAAAGACCTGATAGACTTCCAGCGACACCTCTACCGCTTGCATCTGGCGATCCGCATCCGGCACCGTCACAATATAGACCGCCATTTACACCACCCGCATCAGAACGGCAATGCTGTCTGCATCATCATCGTGGGACGGTTCAGTAGTGAACAGCAGCGCCGCAGGCGGCGTAGGTGGGTTTTCCGGTGCGAGGATCAAAACACTCTCACCGGGGTGCAGCCGAATGACACGAATCAAATTTTCCATAGGTAGATACCTCCTGCATTTTCATTGAGGGTAAACCCCTCTAATCATCGGTCATGGCAGAAGGTCAAAAATCTATACCGAGGAAAATTTTTGAATTTCTTTTGACTTACGGCACTTTTTTGGTCAGTGCGATGTAGATATGTCTTTTGGCGCGGCTGATAAGCTGAGATACAGTATTGGGCTTGCAACCCATGATCACAGCGATGTCCTTGAACGGATAACCCTCCCAATAGGCAAGCTCGATCATCCGTCTCTGCCTATCTGTGAGCTGACGCAATGCAACCGCAAGACGCTCATTCCGGACGGTATCTACGAAGTCAGTAATCAGAACTTCCTCCAGTGGGTCACTATGCTCAGCCATGCGGCAATTCATGTAAACGAACTCATCACTCATACTTTCCAGCGAATAGCTGTGTCGGCGAAAACGCCGGTCAGCATTGTGAATGATGCGATCTTCATCTGCGATAATTTTCTTCCAGTCCAATGCAGAATTTCCTCCGTTCCGTAAGATTTTTGAAAATCTCACAACGGTGGTCCTCTGCACCGGGAATGAGGCGGCGCAACATGGCAAAAGGCACTATTGCAGGTCAAAAAGACCGCAACAGTGCCTATCTCAAAAATCCCCGTGGTAAAGGAAGCAGAGCCATCCGGCTCCGCCACGCGGGACAAGGGAGTTCATCTGTATGTAGGCTGTAAGCGCATAGCCGTTTTTATTTCTGCGGCAGATCAGACGGGCACGCTCTTTCACCGCCCCCTTTAGTTCTTAGAGCTTTTTAGAATATCATATAGTCAGTTATCTCTTTGCGGATCAATCGGATTAACATCGCAAGGGCAAAACTCATCAGGGCAAGTCCACTTAACTCGATCAAAGATATATAGTGTGGAGTATATGCCGCTGGGTGGTATATCACGATCCCTTCGGATCTCCAACGCCAAAACAGCAGCTCTTGCCCCAATATCACAAAGATCAGACCTAAAATGAAAAAGACGCAGACGAAAAAACATCCCCAAACGATCCTATAAAATAAATTGATCCGCTGTAAATACCAATCCCGATCCTCCATATCATCTTTTGCATGGATCGTGAACCTTCCAAAAACGCTCATAACATATAGCAAAATAGCAATGAGTCCAATCGCAGCAGCAAACATGATCTTATGGTGCATTCCACCACCTCTATCTTTCCAATTATTTCAGAACACACAGCCGTTCCAGCTGCTTCATCCGAATTTCTTCCCGCAAACAGCGTTACCGAGTTCTCCGATTGTAGCTCTCAAACTGCTCTATGACGATTCTGGCAATCTTTTCTTTCGCTTTCTCGCCTTTCTCATCGTCGCCAAAGGGCAGGTCGATGTCTGTCAGGATCATCGTCTTATAGTAGTCCGTTCCACTCTGGTAGAGAACGACCAGTCCGATCCTATCGTAGAGTGCGTGAGCATTGCCGGATACCATATCCGTTTCCGGCATATTTAATGAGATGATCGCACGAAACCTGTTATCCAGGCTTTTGCATTCTACCCATTTCCAGTTCCGCAGGTCAAATGGTGAGATCTTCTTGCCGGAACTGTAAGCTCTGTTTCCGCTGCCGCCCCTGGTCACGACTGTCAATCCAGAATTTAAAAACTTGTCGTGTCTTTGCAGGTGGTCTATCAGCTTCTTCCGTTCCTGTTCCCGACGCTGCACATACTCCTCTTTGATCTCTGAAAAGGAAAGCACCATGGTATCAACCTCTCTTTCTCCGACCGCCCGATTGTGCTATCAGGCAGAGCAGCAACAAGGTGGCGCATACAAGTGCAGCCGTTACAGCCAGCTCCGGAACCGATGGACAATACGCAGCCTGCGTCATTCTCGTCGTATGACCAAGGTAGAGCATCCTGCCGCCCACGGCTGCCAGCGCAGTCAGGCAGAGCGCGAATGCGATCCGCAGCATCACAATGCGCTTACCGGGTCGCGCATTGTAATTGTAGCGCACGATCCGTGCGGCCTTTGTGGTTTTGACCTTGTTTCTGTGCATATATGGACCGTAGATCATGGTACACTCCTATCCGTTCAGCAAAGTCAGCGTCAGCGTGTAAAAAGCCAGCCTTTTGCCGCAAGCTCGTACTGGTGTATGTATGTTCTCATATTTCTCAAGGCCTTTTCCTACTTGTGGAGAGCATTCTCTCCAAATTGATGAAAAAACTCTGCTGCGGGCATGGGTTTACCGATCAGGTAGCCTTGCAGGCGGTCACAGCCGAGCGCTTTTAACAATTCAATCTGGCTGTCGGTTTCAATACCCTCTGCTACGCAGAGCATCTTCAAACCGTGACACAGTTCAATCGCCGCTTTGACCACATACTGCATCCGCTCACTGTGCTCTGCTTGGTCGATCAGGCTTTTGTCCAGCTTCGCGATGCTAAACTGTGACAAACCGAGTGTATTCAAGTTAGACGCATTGACACCAAAGTCGTCGATAGCAACGGTGATGCCCCGTGCGATCAATCCATTTAACACATCGGACAACGATTCCAGATCGATCTCCACAAAAGACTCGGTGACTTCAAATACAAGCCGGGTCGGGTCAGCGCCGGTCTCCGCAATGATCTTGTCTACTCTGGTCAAATAATCCGGTTCAGATAATGTGAACCGCGAAACATTCACATTCAGCGTAAGTTCCGGCCACGCCGTTTTCCACTGCTGCAGCAGCTCACAGGCTTGCCGCAGCATTTCAAGATCCACCATGGAGATCATGCCCTCGCGTTCCATAATGGTGACAAAATCTTGCGGGAAATGGGTATGCCCATTGGGATCGACCTTGCGTACAAGTACCTCAGCACCATAGACCTTATCATTCTGGATGCTGTACAGCGGCTGGAGGTAGGGCACGAAGGTGCTGTCGCGAAATTCTTGCAGCAACAACTCTACGAAACCCGGACGCACTCCTTTCGTTTTTTCAATCGCTGCATAATACTTGGCTTTCTCGGCCTGCATCGCTTTTTCTGCCCGCTGGACCGCGATCCCGACATCTTCCTCATGTCCCCATGTGTAGCCAAATGCTGCAATGTTCTGCTCCAATATCAACGCCGCAGCGACCTTTCCCGCTGCGTTTTTGAATTGCAGATAATCGACATCCGGCCAAATGATGACGAATTCGTCTCCACTGATGCGGTAGATGCAGTCCTCCTGAAAATGCGTTTTGAGTATCTTGCACACCAGCTCGATCGCCCGATTGCCAAATTCGTAACCGTAATTGTCGTTGATCCATTTCAAACTATTCAAATCCAAAAAGCCAACGCCGGTGGGCAATTTTTTGCCAAACAGATTAGCTAACATCTCGTCATAGGCAAGACGGTTATTCAGACCGGTCAGCGGGTCCTGATAGCTTTTTTGCGTTAATGCTTCTGTGAGCAGCCGCTTTTGTAACTCGTTCGCGGCAATATAAGTCAGCTGCGTCAGCAGCTCCGGGGCGTCCATGTGAGCGTGGGGGTTGTCCACACCCAAAAAGCCGTGCAGCTTGCCATCGATGAAAATGGGGACGGTGATGAGGCTCTTGATGCCCTGCGGATGCAGGCAGTCATACTCGATGCTGCGCTCAGGATCATCCTTGAGCGCGTCCACATCCTCGATGACCGTAATCTTTTTCTCCCCGTTCAAAAAGGTGTTCACCCACACAGCGACCACGGCAATCGGCAGGTTTTGCAGATTGTCGATCTCCGGCGTTACTCCTTCTCGGCACACCTCATAGGTGTTTCGGGTCACATTCTTCTCCCAGTCAAACTCAAAAATATAGGCGCGGTCCGCATTGTAATGTTCAATGATGGTGTTGAGCATGGAATTAGTCGCTGATGAAAAGTCGTGGTTCATAACCAGATCTTCGATGCAGGTGACCAGCTTTTTCTCCGCCCTCAGATCATTTTGTGCAGCATTCAACTCGGTAATATAGCTGTCTATGCCAATTGCGATCTCCATGCGGCAGGGTCTGCCCGCGTAGTCGATTACACTGTCATGCAACAGCAAGTTGCCCGCCGTGGGGTGCTGACGGACCCATGTAATGCGCTTATCCTGCAAGCGCGACAGCTCTCCGTTCGTACAGAATTTGCAGGGTTTTTCTTCGCCCTGCAAAAATTCGTAGCACTTGACGCCTGGTGCAGGAATTCCAAAGCGCTCCCGCCCGATTCGGTTCAGGTAGAGCAATTCACAGGTATTCAAATCAGCGATATAGATGATCTCATCGATTTGATCCAATATCTTGCGAATATCCATATCCACGATCTCCTTTTTGTTTTCTATTTCTATGGTAATTAGTGGATTTTTCCTTAATCGAACAACCTCATATCATCTAAATACCTTCTCCAAACGCTCCATCGTCGATGGAACGCTTGGAGAAGGCGGGGGCAAATGCCCCCAACCTCCCAAAAAGAAAAAGTGAAGGGAAATATCAATTATTGGCGCGATAGAGCAGTGTCACGATCTGGCCGCGAGTGCAGTCCGCACCAGGGCTGAACTTGCCGTTGCCGGTGCCGCTGGTGATGTTGTTCTGAGATGCCCACGCTACAGCGTTGGCGTAGTAGGCATCTGTCGCTACATCGCTGAAGCTGCCGCCGCTTACCGCGGGAGAACCGGCAGCACGATAGAGGAAGGTAACTGTCTGCCCACGGGTCACAGTCGCGGTCGGGGAGAAGGTGTCCGCACTGGTTCCGCTGGTGATGCCCTGCTCCACCGCCCACAGGACGGCATTATAGAAATAATCCGTGCTGCTAATATCCTTGAACGGATTCGTTGTACTCTTGGGTGCGGGGCTACCCGCAGCGCGGTAGAGGAAGGTCACCATCTGTGCGCGGGTGCAAGATGCGCCGGGACTGAAAGTCTCTGCACTGGTACCCTCGGTGATACCATTTTCAACAGCCCACTTGACTGCATCATAGTAATAGTCACCCAGTTTCACATCACGGAAGCTGATAGCCGTTTCGATCTTGGAGAAGGCCGCGCCCACATTCACCTTTCCGGAGGGCATGGTAAAGGTGTACTTGCCGTTGCCCTGATCGTTCAGGGAGAGTCGGTTGCCGCTCTGGTCGGTGACGGTGAGTTTATCCAGCTCATAGCCATCGTTCGGCTTGACGGTGACGGTCACCGTCGTGCCCTTGGAGGCGGAGCTGGGTGTCACGGAAACCGAGCCGTTTGCCACGGAGGGAACGCTGACCACATAGCTGGAGGAGGAGCTGCTGGAGCTGCTGGAGCCGGTGTAACTCCAAACGGCAGTCAAGGTCGCTTCCTTTGTCACACTGTACTCATTGCCACCCTGATAGGTCGTGGTACCGTCTGTCCAGCCCTGGAACGCATAGCCACTGCGGGTGGGCGTGGGCAGGATCACAGTGCCGTTCTCAGCAACGCTGAGCGTCTGGTCCACTTCGCCGTTTTCAAATTTCAGTGTAACGGTGAAGTTGTTCGTGCTGGGGGAAGTCAGGTCGGTGACAGTACCGTAGCCCAGCTGTTTTGCCGCTTCCTTCGCAGCATCCACATCGGTGTAGTAGCTGTACGGAGCATCGCCCTTGCAGGTATTCAGTTCGGCGTTCAGGTTCTCCAGATATTCCTTTTCCACCGGAGCGGAGAATGTGCCGCCGGTCACGCCGATCTTATTTTCGGCGCTACTCTCCGGACGGCGCATCTTGATGGGGGCATTGCCGTTGTCGGTCACGATCTTCGTATCGCCGCCCACCGCGATCTTATCCGCGTCCGCAGCGCCGGGATACTTACTAACCGTGTCATACACCACGCCGAAGCAGCCCTCGACGATCTGGCTGTCACCGACCTTGCCGTTGACACTGCCGGTGGTGACGATCTCACCGCCCGTGATGTTTGCGCTGCCGGCACGCACCAGAACGCCAACGCCGTTGGTGATCTGGAACTTACCGCCTGTGATATTCAGCGTACCCTGTTGGGGATGGTACACGCCGCAGGCAATGTAGCCGGCGGACTGGATACCGCCGATCATGGTGCCGCCGGAGATATTCATGATCGTGCCGCCGCAGTCCTTTTTGTCCGTCTTGGAGCCGTTTCCGCTGATGACCGCGTTGTCCTTTGATTGCAGGACGCCGCCCTGAATATCCAGCGTTGCGCCGTTACCCTGTGCGGATGCCGCACACTCCTGTGCCAGAATGTAGCCGCCCTTGACGGTGATCTTGGAGTTCTGCGCCGCGCCGCCGGGGGTAAAGTTGCCCTGTGCGTAAACGCCCATATTGCCGGTGGATTCCACGCTGCCGCTCTCCAGAATGATCTCACCGCCATTGATGGCACACAGTCCGAGATTTGCGCCGGTGATCTTACCGGAGGTCTAGGTCACGGTATCGCCATTCACTTCCGGCTCTGTCGTGGCAGTGCTGTCCTTGACGGTCAGCTTGCCGGACACGGTCACTGCATTGGCAGAACTCTGGATGCTTTTCCCCGCCAGATTCAGCGTGATGTCCTTACCGGCAGGAACGGTCACACTCTCAGTTACATCCTGTTTCAGCACAACAGTATCGCCGGTCTGAGCTGCGTCGATGGCAGCAGCGAGTGTCTTGTAGTTCTTCGCGCCCACACTAACCACAGCCTGTTCTGCCGGAATGGCGGACACGGTGCCGGTGGTAGCGTCAAACTCGGCAGAGGGATCGATGTATTCTTCCGCAGGAGTTGTTGCAAATTTACCGCCAGAAACAGTGATTTTGGCCGTTTCATCATTCTTTTTAGTGGTATAAGCGCCCTTGTCGTAGTTGCTGGTCTTTAATTCTCCGGTAATTTCAGCATTACCGGTCACTTCAACCTGCGGCTTTGCCGAACCGCCGTCGTAGTTCACAGCGGCGACATCCCCAGTTATCTTGCCTCCGGAAATAGTAGTTTCACCGGCAAATTCCGTCCCCTTTTCGACATAGGCCCAGGTGTAAACATTGCCTTCAATCTCACCACCCTCGATTTCCGCAGTTTTCCAGTTCTGGATGGCCTGGTCTTCGGAAATAATCTTGCCGCCAGTTACTGTCAGAGTTCCAGTATCGTCATTTTTCATGGCGATCATTTTGTCCTGACGGATAGTACCTCCGGAAACGGTGGCATTGCCGAGATTGCGAATGCAGGAGGAATAGGTGCTATTGCCGATGATCTCGCCGCCATCAATAATCATGGTTGCGTTCTCTGCGTTGTTCACAACATACCAGCTATTGGTTCTCGGAACATCCACACTGCGGGTGATCGTTCCACCGCTGATGGTCAGGGTGCCGTTGTTGTTCACCGCACCCTTGGCATGGGTGATGCAGTCAATCGTACCATCGCCCTGGATGGTGAGTGTGCCGTTATTGGTGATGGTATGGTCGGACACATTGGTCAGCTTGCTGCCCGCTGCGAGTTCGAGGACAATGTTCTTGTTAGTGGGGATCGTCAGATCCCCACTAACATCACCCTGCAGGGTGATGCGCGTCTCGACGCCATCCGGGGCAGCGTTGATCTGCTCTTGCAGGGTCTGCTCAGACTGCGGTGCAGTCGTACCCTCTTCCTGAGAAAGCAGGGTGAGGCCCGCATCCTCAAGGCTCTTGGTGGACATCACAGCATAAGGCACTGCGGTGTCCGGCTGTGCGGCAAGCGCCGCAGGCATGGTCGCACCTGCAACGGTCAGCGCCGCAAGTGTTCCTGCCATCAGTTGTCTTTTGTTCATGTTGAAACTCCTTCGTTTTGAATTTACCTACTGCTTTTGCGGTTGCAGCAAGTGCGGTGCCATGCAAGTACACCCCCTCTTGCATTGTCGATTTCCTGAAAGTCGGCCCAAAGCCTTTCCTTCTCAGAGCGTCCCTCACAAACGGAGAGGCGTTCTGAGAAGGGCGGGATACCGTTATCCCGCACCTTCCCAAGGAGAAATGAAAATGAAACGGTCAGACATTTATTTAACGGCTCATGGCATATTTATCGACATTCTTTCCGCTCTCGACCAGTATCTTATATTTGTTGCTTCGTATCCTGTTGATGCGTCCATTGCACACAGGACAGTTGCAGTAACCTCGAGACCGCTGACAGATCTTAGCTCTCCATACATGGCCTTCTGGGCATTGCCACCAGACATTTCGATTGGAATGCTCCGTCACCATCTGCGGCGTCATTGGGCCATTGAGGCTTTGATGCCACTGTGCCGCGATCTCCGGCCTTTTGGATCCCAAATCATTGAACCCTACGAGGACTTTTCGTCCCGTGCAATATGGGCACTCGCAGTTGCGTGATGTTCTGTCCCAAGGCGACATT
>OQVL01001673.1_pt1 | contig 13358 bp, 8 predicted proteins | sample 1691501 | NCBI WGS metagenome assembly OQVL01 (sample SAMN03418253, study PRJEB22391) | human gut metagenome | biome: human-gut; feature: organic feature; material: feces | host: Homo sapiens | place: Tanzania | collected 2013-01
CTTCAACGTCCCATTTACCTTGCAACGGCATGTTACGGTCATTTTGGTCGCGAAGGCTTCCCGTGGGAACAACTGGACAAGGTGGAAGAGTTGCAAAAATACTTGCACGTATAAACTTTTTGACGACAAAAATGTCTGCGCTCAGGGTGACAGTTTTGTCTAGGTGCAGACAAAATATCTGTTTGAAAAATTGTGACAGGTTGCGGATTTCCGATATTTTACATCTGACTTTCCGCATTTCCCGTAGACAACGAAAATGAGGTTTGCAAACTTCCGATGTTTTGCGTATTCGGTTATTTGCAACATTGCAATCTTGTAAGCCGTTGCTTCAGGCAAAACGGCTTGACAAACAACAATCGGCGAGGTGTCGCATGGCAGACAACAACGTGACGGTTAAGGGCACCGTTGCTTCGGTCGTTTTTCGCAACGACGAAACGGGCTACACGGTGCTTGTATTGGAATTGGTCGACGGAGGTAAGGTTACCTGTGTCGGCTCTTTTGCCAATCTTTCCGTAGGCGCGGTGCTGTCCGTCAGCGGTCACAAAGTCAACCATCGCCAGTACGGGGAACAAATCGTCGCGGACAACTACACGATGTGCAACCCGACAAGTGAGGAAGGCATTGTCAGGTACCTCAGCAGCGGTCTTATCAAGGGCGTCGGTGCGGTCACTGCGCAAAACATCTACGATATGTTCGGCGACGACACATTCGGCGTAATCGAAAATAATCCGATGTTGTTGTCGCGCGTCAGGGGCATTTCCAAAAAGAAAGCAATGGAAATTGCCAACGCCGTGTCGGAACTGAAGTGCATGCAGGAGCAGATTATGTTTTTGCAGGGCTACGGAATGACGGTCAACCTCGCGATGAAAATCTACAACAACTACGGCGCGGACACCAAACGGCTGGTGCTTGCCAACCCCTACCGCCTTGTGGACGACATCGACGGTATCGGCTTCCTTACCGCCGACAAAATCGCCGTCAGCATGGGTGTCGATCCGCAAAGCGAGTTTCGTCTGCGCGCGGCAATCATTTACACTCTTCGCGACGCGGCGGAAAAGGACGGCAACACCTATCTGCTGTTCGACGCGCTTATGGAAAAATGTTCCGGGTTGCTGTCCGTCGACCTTACTCAATACGGGCAACTTGTTGAAGATACGGTTACCAAACTGGTGCTGGAACCGTCCGTCAAGGTGTTTGAAGTGGAAGGTCGCCGCTGCGTGTCCTTCATTCGCTACTACAAACTGGAAAGCGGCATAGCAAGCAAACTTGTCGCGCTCAATCACGACGTCAAGCGCATTTCCGTTGACGCCGACAGCCTTATCGAACAATTCGGCACGGTAAACAAAATCAAATTTCACGAAAGTCAGTCGGGCGCGGTCAAGGCTGCGCTGGTCAACGGCGTTACGGTGATTACGGGCGGACCGGGCACGGGCAAAACCACGATAATCAAGTGTATCGGACAGATTTTGTCCGGGCAGGGGCTGCGCGTGTTTTTCTGTGCGCCGACGGGCAGGGCAAGCAAGCGTATCACGCAAAGCACGGGCTTCGACGCAAAGACAATTCACCGCATGCTGGGCTTCGAAATGCACGACGACAAGCCGGCGTTCAAGTACAATTACCACAACCAACTGCCCTGCGACGCCGTCGTGGTGGACGAAGCGTCGATGGTGGACGTTACGGTGATGTACAGTCTGCTGTGCGCAATTCCGTCGGGTGCAAGGCTTATTCTCGTCGGTGACAAGGACCAACTTCCGTCCGTCGGCGCAGGCAACGTACTAAGCGACGTTATCCGCAGCGGCGTAATCGAAATACGTTACCTTACGCACATTTACAGGCAGTCCGAGGACAGCCTTATCGTGTCCAACGCTCACCTTATCAATCACGGGCACATGCCGGAGATTAACAACCGCAGCAAGGACTTCTTTTACATAAACACAAGCGACCCTGCCGAAATGGCGGACACCGTCATCGGACTTGTCACCAGACGTTTGCCCGGCTACACCGGTGCCGCGCCCATGGACATACAGGTGCTCGGTGCGCTTAAAAGCGGTCTTTGCGGCGTTGAAAACCTCAACAATCGTTTGCAGGACGCACTCAACCCGCGCGTCTACGGTAAAAACGAGATTAACGTCGGCTCGCACCTTTTCCGCGTGGGCGACAAGGTTATGCAGACGGCAAACAACTACGAGTTGCCTTTCGTCAAATTCGGCGAAGGCGCACCCGAGCAGGGGCAAGGCATATTCAACGGCGACATCGGGCACATCAAGACAATCGACCGCAACAACGGCATTGTGGAAGTGTGGTACGACGACAACCGTCTTGCCACCTACGGCGAGGCGGAACTTACCGACCTTACTGCGGCTTACGCCATTACGATACACAAAAGTCAGGGCAGTGAGTTCGACGTGGTGGTAATCCCCCTTGTCAGCGGACCGCCCACCCTTATCAACCGCAACCTGCTGTACACGGCAATTACCCGTGCCAAACGCGCGGTGGTGCTTGTCGGCAGCAAAAAAATACTTGCAATGATGGTGCACAACAACTACATTGCCGCACGTACAACCAACCTGTGCCGCTTTTTGCAAAGCGAAAAGGTCAAGTATCTGCGGTACTTTGCCGAAGGTGCCGAGACTAAAAGCGCCGACGACTATCCCGAGCAGATGCCCGACGATATCCCTGCGGATGAGGAATTGTGACCATGGATAGAGGCGTTAAGCGGTACAAACTGCGCACAAAACTGACGGAGTTGTTTGCGCCGGTCGGCTTCAGGTGCATTGCCTGCGACCGAGAAGTGTTTGACGAAGTGGGCTTTTGTGACGAATGCCGTGCAAAATTACCCTTCAACAACGGCAAAACCTGCAAGAAATGCGGCGTCAGGATAGACGGCGAAGAAGATTACTGCGGCAATTGCGTGGAAGGCAAGATGTATTTCGACAGGGCGTATTCCGTGTTCGATTACGACGGCGTCGTACGCCGTGCCGTACTCAGAATGAAGTTTGGCAACTGCGGCTCGTATGCGCGTGTTCTGTCGCGGTACCTTGCGTATCTTGCAAACAAACTCAAACTTGACTTCGACATTGTGACATTTGTGCCTATGTCAAAGTCGTCTTACAAAAAGCGCAGGTACAATCAGGCAGAGTTGCTTGCGCGCGGATTTTGTGATATAATGGACGTTGACGACAAGTTTGTCTTAGCGCTCGTCAAGGTGAAGGACACTTCGCCGCAGGAAAAACTTAACCGCGTCGAACGCAAACAGAACCTCATCGGCTGTTTCCGTCTTGCCGACGGCGTGTCCGTCAAGGGTAAGTCGGTGCTGCTTATCGACGACATCAAGACAACGGGCAGCACCGTAAACGAATGCGCCAAAGTGTTGAAATTGAAAGGTGCGGCAGGCGTAAACGTTCTTACCGTCGCTTCTCGCCCGGAATACTTTGTGTACGAGAGCGACTACAATCTTTTGTGATACTTATTCATTTGCCATTGGCAAATAACATAGTCCGCAGGGCTATCGGAGGTTTTATGCAACAAAATTACGGTTGGGGCAATCGCCGTGCCGTCAAAAAATTGGAAAAGACAGCTAAACTTGTGGAAAAGTTGGCACCGGTGTACGCCGAAATGACCGACGAACAGCTGGCTGCGCAGACAAACGTATTCAAAACTCGCATTGCCGAGGGGGAAACATTGGACAAAATTCTGCCCGAAGCCTTTGCCGTTTGTCGCGAGGCGGCTACTCGCGTGCTGGGACAACGTCATTATTTTGTGCAGATTCTGGGCGGCATTGCCCTTCACCGCGGCATGGTGTGTCAGATGGCAACCGGCGAAGGAAAAACGCTTACCGAAACGTTGCCTGCCTACCTCAACGCGCTTAGCGGCAAAGGCGTACACATTGTCACGGTCAACGAATATCTTGCCAAGCGCGATATGGAATGGATGGGCAAGGTGTACCGCTTCCTGGGACTTACCGTCGGCGTAACTTTGCATGACGATTCGTCGCTTGCCAAGCAGCGTGCATATGCCTGCGACATCACTTACGGCACCAACAGCGAGTTCGGCTTCGACTACCTGCGCGACAACGGTGTACTGAGCAAGGAAGCGCGTATGCAGCGTGGTCACAACTTCGCAATCATCGACGAAGTGGACAGCATTCTTATCGACGAAGCGCGCAATCCGCTTATCATTTCGCGCCCCGGCGACGAGGACGAAAGCAAAGCCTACGAAAAGGCCCGCCGTGTTGTCAGCCGCTCGCTTACGTCTGTCGGCTACGTGGACAGCGACGGCAACATCTGCGACGAACGCGGCAACATCGTCGAGGAAAACGGCAAATTTGCCTTTCTCAACAGGCGTTCGGACTACGACGAGGACGAGTCTGCCGTCAGGGAAAAGACCGTCGCCACTCCGGGCTACGTGCGCGAGGACGGTAACGAAAAAAAGGATGCGTCCAAAGTTTTCGATTACATTGTCGACCTCAAGGAACGCACCGTGCGCCTGACGGAACGAGGCATTTACAAGGTTGAGCAGGAATACAACGTGGGCAATCTGTACTCGCCTGCCAACTTCAAGTTGACCTACTACATCGACAACGCTCTGCGTGCAAAAGCACTGTACAAGGAAGGCGTCGATTACATCCGCGAGGGCAACGAAATTATTCTTATCGACGCCAACACGGGACGTAAAATGGAAGGACGTCGCCTGTCCGACGGTCTGCACGAGGCTGTCGAAGCCAAGTCGGGCATTATGCCTCGTCCGCAAAACAAAACAATCGCTTCCATCACGCTGCAAAACTACTTCCGTCTGTTCAACAAAATCAGCGGTATGACAGGTACGGCAAAGACGGAAGAAGAGGAATTCAACACAATCTACAATCTGGACGTGGTGGCAATCCCCACACACCGTCCGATGATCCGCGAGGACGAACCCGACCGTATTTACGGCTTGCGCGAGGTCAAACTTAACGCAATCGTTGCGGAAATCGCACGCCGTCACGCCATGGGACAGCCATTGCTTGTAGGCACTACGTCGGTGGACAGCAGCAACGAGTTGTCACGTCTGCTTAAAAAGGCAGGGCTCAAACACAACGTACTCAACGCCGTCAACCACAAGCAGGAAGCGGAAATCATCGCGCAGGCAGGCGAGTTCGGCGCAATTACCGTCGCAACCAACATGGCAGGACGCGGTACGGATATTCTGCTGGGCGGCAACCCCGATTTTTATGCACGCAGAGAAATGAAACAACTGCGCTACACCGACGAACAGGTGGAAATCGGCACAAGCGTTGTCAGCGGCGACGAAGAAACGACAAAGTTGCAGGAAACGTTTAAGCAACTTAAAGACAAGTACAAAATAAGTACGGAAGCCAACCGCCAAAAGGTGCTGGAAGTCGGAGGCTTGTGCGTAATAGGTACGGAACGCCACGACGCACGCCGTATCGACGATCAGCTCCGCGGGCGCGCCGGACGTCAGGGCGACCCGGGCCACAGCATGTTTTTCGTGTCCATGCAGGACGATCTGCTGCGTATATTCGGCGACAGCCGTAAGCAAATGCTTATGTCGCTGTTCAGCGGACAGAAAGAAGACGAACCCATGCAGATGCGCATACTGGACAAGTTTATCGAGTCGGCGCAGAAACGCGTGGAAGGCATGTATTACACCGCGCGTAAAAACACCCTGCGTTACGACGACGTAAACAATCTGCAACGTCGTGCAATCTTTGCCGAGCGCAACCGACTGCTTGACGGCAACGACGTCCACGGCGAAGTGCTGGAAATGGCGCAGGAATTTGCACGCAAAGTACTTGAGTCCTCCTGCGGCGGCGAAACGGACGTTGCCAAGTGGGATCTCGATTCCGTCAACGCAATGCTTAACCGTTTTCTGAAGGGCAATGACAGCACATTCTACTACGTGTACTACAACGGGCTGTACAACGACTACGACCAACCGATACTTACCGCGGACAACGTGAAGTCGGCGCGACAGGTTTGCGACCTTATTGCCGAACGTGTTACCAAAATGCTCGAGTGGCGCAGCAGTCAACCCACGCGCCCCGGCGACATCGACTTTGTAGATGCGGAACGTATCGTGCTTCTGCGCACTATGGACAGGCTGTGGATTGACCACACCGACGCACTGGACAACCTGCGCGACGGTATCGGTCTGCAGGCAATCGGTCAGCGCGACCCACTTACGGAATACAAACGTCAGGCGTTTGAGATGTTTGAAAAACTCAACGACATGATCAAGTTTGAAACGGTAGGCACGCTTATCAGCGTACAATTCCGCGCAAGCCGTCGCTACACGCGCCGTATCAAGTACGATCCGAGCATCAACCCGACGCTTGTGCGCAACGGTCCGTGTCCATGCGGAAGCGGACTCAAGTACAAAAACTGCTGCTTCGGCAAGGTGCCGGAAGAGGTGATACTTGCCTCAGGTGAAGTGAGCGTGGAAGCGGTGGACGAAAGCGATTTCCTGCCCGACCAAGCCGCACAGGGTGACGAAACGGAATTGAAAAACGGCACCGTTCAGGCGGAAAACACCGACCAGCAGCAAACTGACAACGGACCGCTTGTCGGCAAACGCAAGTGGGAAGCCGCTCAGGCGGAACGCCGCAACAAAAAGGCAAACGCGCAAAACGCAAAGGGCAACAACAAAAAATGATACTTGTAGAAGAACTTAGAAACAACGTAAAAAATCTGCAAAGCAAACTCGGCGGAATAGAAAACAGTTTCGACATCCCCAAACTTACACAGGAACTTGCTTCTCTCAACGAGCAACAGCACGCCGCGGACTTCTGGAACGACGTCAAAAACGCCCAACAGGTGTCGCAACGCGCCAAAAACATCGAGGACAAGATTGCGGGACTTCGCAAGTTGCAGGGCAGACTCAACGACGTAAACGACCTGCTTGCCATGTGCGACGAGGACCCGAGTCTGCTGGACGAAACGGCGGCGGAACTGGCTTCGCTGGACAATGCAGTCAACGAAATGCACGTAGCTGCGCTTTTGTCGGGCAAATTCGACGCCAACAACGCCATTCTTACCCTTCACGCAGGTGCAGGCGGCACCGAAGCGCAGGACTGGGTGCAAATGCTGTATCGTATGTACACCCGCTATGCGGAGCGTCGCGGTTACAAGGTGGAAGTGCTGGATTTGCTTGCAGGCGAAGAAGCAGGCATCAAGTCGGTCACGTTTCAGGTAAACGGCGTAAACGCCTACGGCTATCTCAAGGCGGAAAAGGGCGTACACCGTCTGGTGCGTATTTCGCCTTTCGACTCGGCAAAACGCCGCCATACGAGTTTCGCCTCGCTTGAAGTAATGCCGGAACTGCCCGTGGACAACGACATCGTAATAGACGACAAGGACCTTGCCGTTGACACCTACCGCAGCAGCGGCGCAGGCGGACAGCACGTCAACAAGACGGAATCGGCAATCCGCATTACGCACATTCCGACGGGAATTGTGGTAAGTTGCCAGACGCAACGCAGTCAGATTCAGAACCGCGAACAGGCAATGCAGATGCTGAAAAGCAAACTTGCCGAACTGAAAGAACGCCAGCAAATGGAAGAAGCCATGGCAATCAAGGGCGAAATCAAAAAAATCGAGTGGGGCAGCCAGATACGCAGTTACGTATTCTGTCCGTACACCCTTGTCAAGGACCACCGCACGGGATTTGAAAACGCCAACATCGCCGACGTTATGGACGGCAACATTCAGCCCTTTATCGAAGACTATCTGGAAAAGGCACTGTAACTACAAAAGGACGCAATTTTGCGCCCTTTTTTGCAAAAATATAAAGGAGGTAGAAAATGAAGTTTATTCACACCGCGGACATACACCTCGATTCGCCGCTTGTGGGCGTGTCCGACGGCAAAACGCGCAGATACGAACTGCTTAAAGCCGTTGCCAATATGTCCGACTACGCCGACAACAACGGCATTTCGGCAATAGTGGTTGCGGGCGATTTGTTTGACGACAAGTTTGTTTCGCCGCAGACAATCAGGGGCGTGGCGGAAATTATCAACGGCAGTAAGGCACGGTGGTTTGTGCTTTGCGGCAATCACGGAGACCGAACGCCCTACGACAAATTACACGAAATTTGTAATACGGTTGCGTTTTTTGACGACAATTGGACGACCTATCGCATGGGGAACGTCGTGTTTTGCGGACGGGAACTGAAATTGGACGACACCGCCCCCTGGCAAGACATGCCGTTGTTGGAGGACGACTACAACGTTGTTGTGCTACACGGCGACGTGGACAGTGACGCCTACGGACACATCGACGGCAGGATGCTTTCGACCGCGCCCGTCAATTACGTTGCACTGGGGCACAGACATGCGCTGCAAACGCTTAGTTTCGGCAGGCACAAGGGAGCGTACAGCGGCACTCTCGAAGCACGCGGATTTGACGAAACCGCGCCGACCGGCTTTGTTGTGGTGGACACGGACAAGGACGAAATCACCTTTGTCAAACAGGCGTTGCGCCGCGTTGTAACCAGACAGATTGACCTCAGCAAAGCCGACAGCGACATCGCGGCGGAACGCACAATTGCCGACGCCGTTGCGGACGAATCGCCGCGCAACTACCTCAATGTCGTGCTTGTCGGCACGGTGAACCGTAGCGTGCGTGCGGAATACGTCGCAAAGCAGTACCTTACGGGTAAATTTTTTGCGCTGCGCATACAAAACGACACCAAGGTACAACGCGACCTTGCAAAACTTGCCGAAGAAGTATCTCTTCGCGGTGAGTTTGTCAAGTTGGCATTACAAATCGAGGACGAGGCCGAACGCAACCGCGTGCTGGATATGGGACTTGCCGCGCTGGACGGGGAGGAATTGCAATGAAAATTTTACATATATCGGTGGCGGCTTTCGGTAAGGCGCAGGGAGTCGAATTAGACTTCGGCGCAGGCGTAAACGTTATGCAAAACGCAAATTCCTTCGGCAAGACAACCATCGCAAACTTCATTCGCGCAATGCTGTACGGAATCAACTACACGCGTACGAAGGCGGACAAGGCGGACGACGAACGCGTAAACGACGTAGACAGGTTTGCACCGTGGGGATTGACGGGCAAATTCGGCGGTAGTATGACGGTGGAACACAACGGCGAAAAGTGGCGTATCGAGCGTTTTTTCGGTACGACGGCGCGGCAGGAAAGCCTTACCGTGACCAACGAAACGACGGGGCGCGAAGTGCCGCTTACGGTGTCGCCGGGCGAGTTTTTTCTCGGTCTTACCGACGAAAGCTACGACCGCAGCACCTACTATCCGCAGGAATTCGTGCAGTTTACTTCCAACGAAAATATCGACGGTAAACTGGCAAACCTTGTGGACAGCGCAGACTACGACGAAGTGCAGGACAGATTGCTTGTCTACCGCCGTCAGAAGCGTGCAGGACGTGGCGTGGGCGGTACTATCGCCGCGCTTGACAACGAGATTTTCAGCCTGCAAAGGCAACTTAACGACGCATTGAAGGCTGATGAAGAAATGCAACGCACTGCCGAACAGCGTACGGCGACAGAGGGACAAATACGGCAGTTAAATGCGCGAAAGTGCGACGTTAAACAACGTTTGGACGACGTCAAACGGCAAATCGTGCTTGCTACGCCCACGGAAGAGCAACAAGCGGCACAGAAGCGTGTTGCCGATGCGGAACTGAACATGGCAAAGTATCCTTCGACAATTGCCGACGACCGCAAAAGGGCAACGGAGCTGTTTGACAAAATAAAAGTAACCGACAGACATCCCAACGTACAAAAGTCTGCGTTCAAGCCGAAGTGGTGGCTTGTCGCGCTTGCGGCGGTGCTTATCGCAGGCGGTGCGGCGCTGTGTTTTGCGGGGCAAATTCCACTGCTTATTTGCGGTGGCATAGCCGTAGTGTGCGGCGCGGCGATACTTGTTGTCGGGTTGCTTGCAGGACGCGGCAAAGATGTCGAAACTTTGCAAAGCACGGAGTGGGACGAATTGGTTGCGGACTATATGCGTATTGTCGGTCGCTATGTGGACGTTACGGGCAAAGACCCTGACGGGGCGGCAGAACTGTTCTGGAACTATTGCATTGCGCGCGACCGCGACATGCAGATACTTAAAACTTTGAAGGAACTTACGCCTGCTGTGCCGCAAGCGGACATTACGCGCCTGACCGCTCGGGAAAACGCGCTGGAAACGGAACTGGAAAGTATCGGCAGGGAAATCGACCAACGCACGCGTCAACTGGGTAATCTGGACGGCTATGCGGCGGCGCAGAGCGCGAAAGTGGCGGACAAGGCGGAAATCGAGGACAAAATTCTGAATGCGCGCGCGGCAAAAGCCGATGAGGAACAGAAGTACGACACTGCGGAACGCGTAAGTCAACTGCTTGTCGCTGCCAAGGAAAACCTGTCGGGCAGTTACCTGCCCAAATTGCGTGCCCGCGTGACGGAATTGGTGGACTACGTGACGGGCGGCAGTTACGAGGTTACCCTTGATCGCAACTTTGCCGTGCGCCTGAGGGAAAACGGACAAACAAACCGAATGACGTCATATTCGCGCGGAATAAGGGAAATTACGCTGTTGTGTTTCCGCATTGCGCTGTCGGAACTGCTTTACGACGGTGCGGTGCCGCTGTTGATTGTGGACGACGCCTTTGTCAACTTTGACGACGACAACTTTGCGCGCGCAACAAGACTGCTTGCGGACTTGTCGGCGAAGTGCGGTACGCAGGTGATTTACTTTCCCTGCCACAGCCGTCTCGGCGCACTGGAAGGGTAGTTTTTTGCGGCGTTCAGGGCGGAAACGAACCCGACCGCGTTGAATGTAACCGCCGATTTTTGTATTATGCCGGCGTGTACGGCTACTATTTAGCAAAAATTAAGCCGATTGGCAGAAAAATTTCTGTCAATCGGCGCAAAATTTGCCAAAAAATTATTGATAAATTTCTTTTTTTGTGCTATAGTATTAAGGCTGTAAGCGAAAGTGGCAGTGTGCGTTTATGGTTGCGTGACATTGTGCGACGCTTGATATGGTGTTAAATTTAACAATTAAATATGCGGATGTGGCGGAATTGGCAGACGCGCATGATTCAGGTTCATGTGGGAAACCATGCAGGTTCAAGTCCTGTCATCCGCACCATCTTTGTAGTACGAAAAAGCTACAAACACAAAAAGCACAAGATTTAGTAGGTCTTGTGCTTTTTTGTTGCTATTTCTTGTGGTTTGCGCACCTTGCGGAATATTTGAATTCAGGCGCTGCATTTTGACCTGTTTTTCAAAAAAAACAGGACTTGAACTGACGAAGATGCGGGAGACCTTGAGGATTTTTGCCGCGATGGCGATGCCGGTCAGCGCCTCTTCCGTGCGGGTGAGCATCAGGCGGTGGTCGGCGGTCAGGAACGGTTCGCACTCGGCGCCGTTGATGATGAGGGTATCAATGTTCTTTTCCGGCGGGGGGGAGAGCTTGACGTGAGTCGGGAACGCCGCGCCGCCCATGCCGACGATTCCGGCGTCGAGGATGCGTTTTTTGAGAACGTCTTTTTCGGTATCCGCCCAGTTCGGGATCGGGTCGAGGCCGGTGTCCCACTCGTCGGTGCCGTCGGCGATGATTTCGACGGCCTGCTCGGAAGCTCCGGTCACGCCGGTGATTTCAACGATGTCGCCGACGGTTCCGCAGACGGGGGAGTGGAGCGGAACGGAGACGAATCCGCCCGGCTCGGCGATGCGCTGTCCTTTTTTGACGGTGTCGCCTTTTTTGACGGTCAGGGTCGGGGGTGCGCCGATGCTCTGGCGGACGGGAACGATGTATTTGTCAAACAGCGGAGCGATGCGGAGTTCTTTTCCGGCGGTCAGCTCTTTGCCTTCGAGCGGGTGAATGCCGCCCTTGAATTTGTGTGCGCTCATGCGGCACCTTCTTTCTTCTTCGCATCTTCCCGGACGGCTTCCAGATGCTGTTCGGGAGTCAGCAGACATTTTCTCGGGCATTTCGCCGCTTCGATGACGGATTCATCCGGCGGGTTTGTGTAGACTGCGCGGATCATGAAGCCCTGGGGATTGAATTTATCGGGAGCCGCTTTCAGGCACTTGCGGCAGGCGATGCAGGAGGCTGTGCATTTTTTCATGCGGAGCGCGGGTTTCTCCAGCGAGTTGCAGTAGATGTGCACGCGTGCGGAGGCGGGAACCAGCTTGATGAGTTTGCGCGGGCATGTCTCCACGCACTGACCGCAGCCGACGCAGAGTTCCGGATGAACGACGGCAAGCCCGTCGATGATCTCAAGCGCTCCGAATTTGCAGACATGTGCGCAGGTCCCGAATCCGATGCAGCCGAAACGGCAGTCTTTTCCGGCACCGTTGAGCTGAACGGCGGAACGGCAGTCTAGAATGCCGTTGTACTGCGCGCCCATTTTCGAATGCGAGAGCGTGCCGCTGCAGAGAACGACGGCGACTTTTTTCTCGCTTGCTTCGACTTTCTGTCCGAGGCATTCCGCGATTTTTTCGATGTTTGCCGCCGGGCAGGCGGGGCATTTGTTGACGGGAGCTTTGCCTTCGACGATATTTTTCGCGAGGTCGGCGCATCCGGCGAATCCGCATCCGCCGCAGTTGGCGCCGGGGAGCAGGGCGGCGACTTCATCGATGCGGGGATCGACTTCCACCGCGAATTTTTTCGCGGCAACCGCAATGCAGACGCCGAGCACCAGACCGGTCACGGCGACGACGAGAACGGAAAGAACAACCATATCCATTTTTTCATGTCTCCTTATCTGACGAGTCCGGAGAAGCCCATGAACGCCATCGCGAGGATTCCGGCGGTGATGAGCGCGATTGCGGCGCCCTGGAACGGACGCGGAATCTTGGCGATTGCAAGGCGTTCGCGGATGCTTGCAAAGAGCACGACGGCAAGCGCGAATCCAACGCCGGAGCAGAGTCCGAAAACCGTGGAAGCGAGAATTCCGCGGTCAAACTTGGAGTTGAGCTCCGCGGCTCCGAGCACGCAGCAGTTCGTTGTGATCAGCGGCAGATAAATTCCGAGCGCGGCGTAGAGCGGCGGGCTGAATTTCTGCAGCACAATTTCCACAATCTGCACGAGCGCCGCAATGACGACGATGAACAGAAGCAGCTTTGTGAAGCCGATGTCCACATTCTGCAAACCGAGCGCGGGAACGCTGAGCTTGACTTTCAGCAGACAGTTGTAGAGCACCGAAGCGACGAACGACGCGATCGTCATGACGAAGATCAGCGCGCCCGACATGCCCAGCGCTGTGGACAGTTTTTTGGAAACCCCCAGGAACGGGCAGATTCCCAGAATTCTCGCCAACACCATGTTGTTCACAAGGATGGCGCCGATGGTGATTTGCTCTTTCGCCCAAAGGCAGGGTGAAGACATACCTACATGAT
>OQVL01001675.1_pt1 | contig 13348 bp, 8 predicted proteins | sample 1691501 | NCBI WGS metagenome assembly OQVL01 (sample SAMN03418253, study PRJEB22391) | human gut metagenome | biome: human-gut; feature: organic feature; material: feces | host: Homo sapiens | place: Tanzania | collected 2013-01
TGGGGCTTTTTATCAACCTCAAGCCGTAGTTATCGATTTAAATTGCCTAAAAACTCTGCCAGAACGCGAGCTTGCTGCGGGGATGGGGGAAGTTATCAAGTATGGCATAATTTGGTCAGATGATTTCTTCCGTTATCTTGAAGACCATACAGCTGATATTTGGCATTTAGATTTTAAGGTTTTAGCTGAAGTTATCCACAGATGCTGTGCCATTAAGGCAGAAGTAGTACATGCAGACGAAAAAGAAGGTGGCTTGCGCGCCATTTTGAACCTTGGTCATACTTTTGGGCATGCTATTGAAACCTTTATGGGTTATGGGGTGTGGTTACATGGTGAAGGCGTTGGGGCCGGCATGGTTATGGCATCTAGAGTAGCTCTTGGCCGAGGCAAAATCTCCGCAAGTGAGTTTGACCGTATTGTCGCCCTCATTAAAGCTAATAAATTACCAGTAGCGCGTCCAAGCAACATGACTGCGGCTGACTTCACCCGTCTTATGATTCATGATAAGAAAGTTAAGGCTGGTAAAGTCCGCTTCATTATTCCAGATGCCCTTGGTAAAGCTTCTCTTTACGCCGACGTAACTGACGCTGAGGTTTTAACTGCGGTGCAGTAAATTTTAAGATTAGCTTTTAGCGGAATATGCAGTCTTAAAACAGTATTTGGCTAAAAGCTATCGTTAAACGGACCCCAAGGGTAAATTGCTATTTATCTTTTTGAGGTGCGTGGGGTGGCCAAAATTTTAGCAGCCAAAAATTTTAACAAGTAGCTACGATTTTATGGGGTTACTTTGGTGGAGACAAAAATGGCACTTGAACTACTACCTAATCTTAGTGGGCACAGTGAACTTGCTGCGCGCACTACATTTCATATTTTAAGAGGTGGGGTTGTAGTTTTATCTGGCCCTAGTGGCAGTGGACGCACAGTTTTTTGTGAAAAAATCATGGCGTCACTTGAGGATAAGCTTAGTGGTACAGCTTATGTTGAAGCTTGCACTCTAGCTTCAGTAGATGAGGTTTTTAAACTCATTTTAATGCAGCTAGCGCCGGAGTATTTAGCGCGTGACTCGGCTTTATCATCAAGCCTAAGTCCCCTTGAGCAGTTACTTGAAGCTTTAAGTAATCAGGAGCTTGAACCAAATACTAAAGCCCCATTAAGGCTCATTGTTTTAGATGACGCTGATTGCTTGTCACCTAAATTTTGGCAAGGCTTAAAGCGCGTTATAAAAAGCATTGGGGCTAAACACCAATTAGCTCTACTTGCAACTAGCCATAATAGTTGTGCTTCGCATTTACTAGCTCCCTTAGATGAATTAAAACTCAAGATTTTAAATCTTGAGATGCCAGAGCTATCGCCTCAAGATTGCGTCATGGTTGAAAACGCTATGTACCAATACGAGCTAAATAATTTGGCCTCTTCCATTGGGGCTAAAGGGCCTGAGGCCAATAGCAAATTACATGGGGTGGAATATTTTACCGCGGGTGAATGGACCTTTGGTCGAATTCATACTTTGGTGGAAAAAATGTTGCCACATAAGCAAAACAAAACAGAAACAACAGATTTAGACGAGGAAGAAATGAACAAGCAGAAAAACAAGCTTCTTTGGTTATTAGGATTTTGCGTTACTGTGCTCGCCGCAGGTTTAGTATATTGTGTGTTTATGTATGTGCGATACGTGGAACAAAAGGTCCCAGAAACCTCTGCTTCCACTCTTACTGTTAAGGCTAAAGCCAACAACGCCACTACTATAGATGAAGCTAAGACGGAAGATAAAGTTGTTGATAAGTTACCACCTGCATTAACCGAAGAAAACGTGGTAGTTAAATCTCCGGACGATAAAGTTGGTACCCAAATTGTCGTTGATGGTGAAGCCTTAAAATCCATTGAACAAGGTGAAGCTCCTAAAACTACACCTACCAAAAATGTTGATCCTAAGACTCAAGAGTCTGCCACCTCCTCAGAACCTCAAGTTAAAAACAAAGTGCAAACTAAGACTAAAACTTCTAATTCTGAGCCAAATTTAGCTAAGGACGATGCTTCGCTTAAGGGGACTTACGACTTGCAAACTAAAGAAGTAGTTGAAGTGGCCCCGGTCCAAGCGCTAGGCGATCCTAAGGCTCCAGCTCTTACTGAATTAAACGGCAAAGAAGACTCATCCTCTTTGAGCGTAAAGCCAAATGAAGCTAAGGCTGACTCAAAAGCCACCACTAAAACTACTAAGCCACAAGCCGTTAAATCAGAAACTGCCAAATCAGAGTCCGTTAGTGCCACTAAAAATGTAGCCAAGGTTGATTTTGCTAGCCTCGATGGTAAAAGCTATGTCATTCAAATTATTGCGACCCCAAGCCAAAAAGATGCTTTAAGTACGGCCGCTAAAATTTCAGGGCATCCTACTTGGGTATTAAAACGTACTCGTGGTGACTATATTGCGGTTGTTGGTAGCTTTAAGAATTATACAGTGGCTAAAAATGCCATAGCTGCATTTCCAGCTACTATTAAAAAAGCCGGGCCTTGGCCTAAGCTGGTATCTAAGGTACGCCAAGATTTAAACCAATAATGTATGACCCCGGCTAGGCCGGAGCTAGAGGAACAAACAAATGAGTTATATTATTGCCCCTTCAATTTTATCAGCTGACCTAGCTCGTTTAGGCGATGATGTAAAAGAGGTTTTAGCAGCTGGTGCTGATGTGGTTCACTTTGATGTGATGGATAACCACTATGTGCCTAATCTTACTTTTGGGCCCCAAATTTTAAGTGCGCTCATAAAGTATGGGATTAAAGCACCGATTGATGTGCATTTAATGGTTTCTCCGGTTGATCCTTTAATTGAAGCTTTTGCTAAAGCTGGGGCTACGAGCATTACTTTCCATCCAGAAGCTACATTACATATTGACCGTTCATTAGCGTTAATTAAAAGCTTTGGGCTTAAAGCAGGTTTAGCTTTAAATCCAGCAACTCCATTAAACGTTTTAGAATATGTTTGGGATAAGCTTGATATGGTTTGCATTATGTCTGTAAACCCAGGTTTTGGTGGTCAAAGTTTTATTCCGGCTGCACTTGATAAAATCAAGAAGCTTCGTGAAATGGCTAAAGCTGCGGGTAAAGCTGATTTAGTAATTGAAGTAGATGGGGGCGTAAAGCCATCTAATATTGCAAAAATCGCACGCGCAGGGGCAAATATGTTTGTGGCCGGGTCTGCAGTATTTGGCGCTCCTGATTATCAAGTTGTGATTAACGAAATGCGCGAAGCTTTAGCTGGGGTTTAAATGCAACTCTCATTTCGTCCCCAAGCGGTGCTCTTTGACCTAGATGGGACTTTAGCAGACACTGCTTTAGGGTTACACACCGCCACCTCTGCTGCCTTAAAGGCTATAGGGGTGGAACCGTGCACTTTAGAGCAGACTAGAACTTATCTTGGTAATGGCCCCTATATGTTATTAGCTCGCGCTATTGCCCGCTCACAAACTCCAGGAAGTGATATACTTGAAAGTGATGCTCTAAAGCAGGCTTCGCAGGTTTTTAATGAGGTTTATGGGCAGGAATGTTGCCGTGGTGATAAAGTTTTTCCAGGTGTAAAAGAGGTTTTACAAAATCTCGGTGCCCACGGTATTAAACGGGCTGTGGTGACGAATAAGCCTCACCAATTTGTGGCTCCGGTGCTCGAGAAAATTGGTCTACTTTCATTAGTTGATTATTACCTTGGAAGTGGCGTAATTGCTCTTAAAAAACCGGATCCTGAACCACTACTGTATGTCTGTCGACATTTTGGGGTGCAAGCGAACCAAGCGGTTATGGTCGGTGATTCATGGAATGACATTGAAGCGGCTAAAAGCGCTCACATGGTGGCCGTTGGCTTAACTTATGGTTATAACCGTGGGGTCGATATTCGAACTAGTGCTCCGGACTACTGTTTTTCAGAATTTAAAGACGTAGGACAACTGATACTTGGATAGATTAGCTTTACAAAACTAAGAATAGTTTAGTGGAGTTTAGACTTAGGTTTTAGAAACAAGGCTAGCTTTTGATGTTTGAAAAGTAGCCAAATTTTACAATTAACAAAGCAGCTTAAAAATAAGCTAGGAAATGAATTATGAAGGAAATTGTCTTCAGTGGCGCTCAGCCATCAGGCCAACTCTCTATTGGTAACTATATTGGCGCATTACGTCAATGGGTAGGGATGCAGAATACCCACGATTGTATTTTTAGTGTGGTAGATTTACACGCAATTACCGTGCGTCAGGATCCGGTAAAGCTTCATGAAGCTATTTATAACACCTTAGCTATTTATTTAGCCATTGGTATTGACCCTAAAAAGAGCGTGCTCTTCTTACAATCACAGGTTCCTGAACATACTCAGTTAAGCTGGGTGCTCAATTGCTACACCCAAATGGGTGAATTAAGCCGTATGACCCAGTTTAAAGACAAATCAAAGCGTTACGAAGGCAATGTAACAGCTGGTCTTTTTGATTATCCTGTGCTTATGGCGTCAGATATCCTCCTCTACAATGCAGCCTTAGTTCCAGTTGGTGAAGACCAATTGCAGCACTTGGAATTGACTCGCGACGTGGCTTACCGTTTTAATCAATTGTATGGTGATATTTTTACTTTGCCAAAAGGCTTTACTCCAAAGGAAGGGGCGCGCCTTATGAGTTTGCAAGAACCTTCTAAGAAGATGAGTAAGTCTGACGATAACCGCAATAACGTTATCACCTTGTTGGAACCACCTAAAGATATCGTGAAGAAGTTAAAGAAAGCGGTAACCGATTGTGATGAACCGCCTGTAGTTCGTTACGACTGGGAACACAAGCCTGGGGTTTCTAACCTACTTGAACTTATGAGTGCGGTTACTTCAACTCCTGTGTCTGAGCTTGAACAACACTTCACTGGTAGTATGTACGGTAACTTTAAGTGTGAAGTTGCGGATGCAGTAGTTTCATTCTTAGAACCAATTCAAGCTCGTTATGCTAAATATAGACAAAACGAAGACTTCTTAAATCAAGTGTTCCGTGAAGGTGCCGAAAAGGCTCGTGCTCGCGCCCAAGAAACCATCGATAAGGTTTATCGAGCTGTTGGGTTTGTTTGTGATTAATTCTTACTAAAGGTAAGAGGCCGGTTGTGATGCATGTGAATAAACTTGTGGTGAAAACAATTTTTGCCATACTACTTGCCACTTTAGCGGGAGCGGCCGTGTATTATGCGGACCGTACTGGCTTTTTTGCGGTCAAGCAGGCTAAAAAGTCTGTCGAGACCGTTAAATCGGTGCGTATAGTAACAGTTGAAATGCAAAACACCGGCATTACCTTACCCCTAGTAGGGCGAGTTAAAGCTAATCGTTCGTTAGTTATTACTCCCGAGGTTACAGCTCGTATTAGTAAAGTAGCCGTAAAATCCACTCAAGAAGTAAAGAGCGGTCAACTACTAATTAAGCTTGAAGATGCAAGAGAACAAGCACGTTTAAATGAAGCGGAAGTTATTTTAAACAATGAACTTCGCCATCAAAAATTGGTGCGCACCTTAAGAAAAAAAGGGGTAGTCAGTCAAGATGCTTTTGAACAACTTGAAGCTGAAGTTGAAAAGCAACGCGCCATTGTAGATGCTAAACGTGCTGAACTTGCTAATTACAGTATTTATGCTCCGTTTTCAGGAGTGCTAGGTTTACACCAATTGACAGTTGGGCAGTTGGTAAAGCCTGGCAATGTGTTATTACAATTAGACGATATTAGTCGGATGTTTGTAGATTTTCAGGTGCCAGAACGTTTTTTGTCTAATATTCTTATCGGGCAAGAGGTGACAGCAGTCACTGACGCTTGGCCTGGACAAAGTTTTGGGGGCCGGATCGAAGAAATTGATACCCATGTTGATAGTAATACTTTGGCCGTAAAAGTACGTGTCTATTTCGAGAACCCTAAACATCGACTATTAGATGGGATGATGATCCAAATGCGGTTGCTCTTGTCGGCATCTCAACATCCGGTCATCCCTCTTAAAGCTATAAATTACCTTGGGGACGAACGTTTTGTTTTTGTGCTCAAAAAAGATGGCACCGTGACGAAGAGACGGATCGTTATTGGGACTGTTAATGGTTCACAGGTGGCGATCAAAGATGGCTTAAGAGCCGGGATGCAGATTGTCTCTGAAGGTGGTGAACGCATTAATGATGGTGATAAAGTCCAGATCATTAAAGACCGGGATGAACTTGATATGTCTGGTGAAAATCCTTTAAAGAAGAAGGACCGCCGGAATCGCGAGGATCTCGTACTTTGATTTTAAGTGAAATTTCAATTAAGCGACCTATAGCGGCATTGGTTCTCAGTGCTCTTTTGATTATTGCTGGGGTGGTCGCTTTTACTCGTTTGCAAGTGCGCGAACTCCCCGAAGTTACCACTCCTTCAGTTACCGTTAGAACCACTTATAGTGGGGCTTCGCCTGAAATCATGGAAACCAGGGTTACCAAAGTCATTGAAGATGAATTATCTGGGATTTCTGGGATCAAAAAAATTGTTTCTAATAGCCGTAGTGGTAGTTCTTGGATCTCGGTGGAGTTTAATCAAGGTCGAGATATGCTTGAAGCCATCTCTGATGTAAGAGATGCTGTCGCTCGAGCGCGTAAATCGTTGCCTGATGATTGTGATGAACCGATTGCTTCTTCTGATAATGGCGAAGACGAAGTTGTTATGTGGCTCAATCTTTCTAGTTCAAGCATGGAACGCGTTGAGCTGTCTGATTATGCTGATAGATTTGTGGTTGGGAGTATCAGCTTAGTCGATGGGGTTTCGCAGGTTAAAATCGTAGGTGGCCTAGAAAAGGTTATGTATGTGCGCCTTATTCCGGTGCGCATGGCGGCTTTAGGGATCACAGTTAATGATATTATCGACGCTATAGGCTACGAAAACGTCGAACTGCCAAGCGGGGAAATTCGTAACAGTGACATGATTTTTCCGGTAAGGATTAAACGTGTTTATGTGGATGCGGCTTCCTTTGAAATGCTACCAATTAGACGCGCAGGGATGGCAGAAACGGTTCGTTTACGTGACGTCGCTGAAGTAGAATTAAAAGCCAAAAATGAAGAAAGTATCTACCATCGAAATGGGCTCTCAAGTATTGGGATTGGTATCATTCCCCAATCAAATGCTAACCCATTAGAAGTGGCGGCTAAAGTGCGGGCTAAGGTTGAAGAGTTAAGCAAATTTATCCCACGTGGGGCCTCTTTAGAAGTAGATTACGATAGTACGGTGTTTATTAGTAACTCTATTTTCGAGGTTTACAATACCTTAGTTATCACCGCTCTTTTAGTGGTGGTAGTTTTGTATTTATTTATTGGTTCGTGGCGGACCACTTTAATTCCGGCTGTTACGGTGCCTATTTCTCTTATTGCCGCTTTTGCCGGGGCCTGGTTCTTCGCTTTTTCGATTAACATAATTACACTTTTAAGCTTAATTTTAGCGATTGGGCTTGTGGTAGATGATGCGATCGTGATGGTGGAAAACATTTCCTATCATTTACGCCGGGGCGAAGGTTTGCTTGCCGCAGCTTGGAATGGCGCGCGCGAGGTTGGGTTTGCTATAGTAGCTACCTCACTCGTACTCATCATGATTTTTTTACCCCTGATGTTTATGGATGGGTCTACTGGGCGACTATTTGTCGAATTTGCTGCGTTGATGGCTTTAGCGGTCTTCTTTTCAAGCGTAGTCGCTTTGACCTTGTCTCCGGCCCTTTCGGTGTTATTACTAAAAAGTACCCCGCAAAAACCTGGCTTAATGATGCGGTTAGGCGATTGGTGCTTGCAACTTGCGGAAAAGATCTACGCTTCAATTTTAGCCGTGGTGTTAGCAAATAAGTTCTTGTTGCCGGCGGTGGGGATTTTAATGCTAGGCGGGATCTGGCTTTTTTATGCGGGCCTACCTCATAACTTTGTGCCGGCTGAAGACCGTGGGGTAGTTTATGTGTATGCTGCGGGGGAAGAAGGGGCTAGTATTCACCGCATGAAAAGAAGCATGCAAGAACTTGAACAACGGCTACTTCCAACTTTAGGTCAAGGCGTCGTGCAATCCATTAGTTTTAGTACTCCTTCTTTAGGGCAAGGCAGTGACCAAAGTGGCTTTGTGGTGATCCAGCTCGTTCCATGGGAAGAACGAAGTGTAAAATCTGCCGATTTGGTCTATGAACTAAAGCAAAAGTTAGCCGATATTCCGGATATGCAAGTCTACGTTTATGAACCTGGATTTAAAGGCAAAACTGGGTCTCCGGTTAAGTATGTTTTAAGAGGCACGGATTTTAATACGCTGTATGCCAAAAGCACTGCATTAGTCAAAGCGGCTGAAAAAGCTGGAGTGCTTGTTAATGCTAGTACCAATTATTCCGAAAGAACGCCGGAAATAGAAGTGTCTTTAAATCCAGAACGAGCCTCAGCCGTGGGGGTATCTCTTATCGATGCCTCAAAAGCGCTACACACTGCTCTTGGGGGGATAAAACATACGACCTTTGTGGATCGTGGGGAAGAATACGATGTTTATTTAAGAGCTGATGAGCAAGAATTTAAAGATTTGAATTCGATTAGTTCTTTAAACATTCGTACCGATAACGGTGATATGGTGTCGCTTGGCAGTATTGCGGATTTTAAACTAAAAGCGCGGGCTAAACGGTTACCTCATTTTGATCGCCAAAAATCAATTACTATATCTGCGTACCCTGCTCCTGGCCAAAGTTTAGGTGACGCACTTGATTGGCTTGATGCTTGGAGTTCTAAAAACCTAGAAGCTGACATGTCTGTTGCTTTAACGGGCGAATCTCTTGACTTTAGAGAAAGTGAACACGGGATGATGAATGTGCTACTTTTAGCGGTGCTCGTCGCTTATTTAGTACTGGCAGCTCAGTTTGAAAGCTTTATTCACCCTTTGATTGTGATGACGACCATTCCACTTGGTATTTTAGGTGGTCTATGGGGGTTATGGATGATGGGCTTAGGCCTAAATATCTATAGCCAAATAGGGTTGTTGCTTTTGATGGGGATGGTAACGAAAAACGGTATTTTAATTGTTGAGTTTGCTAATCAACTACGTGATCGGGGTTATGATCTCTATAGTGCCACTTTAAAGGCTGCGGTCCGTCGTTTGAGACCTATTGTTATGACTTCCTTGACCGCAATTATTGGGGCTTTTCCGCTAGTGGTTTCTGGGGGTTCAGGCTATGAAAGCCGCCAAGCAGTGGGCGCGGTAATTTTTTATGGCATGGGGGTATCAACGGTTATTACTTTACTAATTTTGCCGGCCCTTTACTTTATTTTTGCGCGCTTTACCTCAAGTCACGAACAGTATGAACGCCGTTTACGCCAAGAAGTAGCAGCGGGGCGTCGAGCGCAGAAAAAAGAATTACATCTAAATTAGATTTTGCTTGTAGCGAAGTTTAGTTATGGTTGGCGTGCGAATTCTTGTTTTAACTAGCACATGCCATAAAGAGCCAATGAAATTAACTTATGGGGTTATTGGCTAGCCTAATATACTTTCTAGCTAATTTATGGCGCTAGTCTAAGGTTCTTAGATAGTAGTTTAATGTTAGGTTTAGAAAAATTTTATTCGGCAGCTCTTTTTAATGGAATGGGACCGTGAGGTTTTGTATAATCAAAGCTTAAATTTGGTACATAGTGGATTCACGTCTGGGCATGGGAATAACTAGACTTTATGGGATCTTTAGAACCATAAAGATCATTTAAACTATCATTATAAGAAGTTTAAAAGTTGTGTCTTTGTTTAAATCGTGATTTATCGTGTAGCCTAAAATTCTCACTGAGAACTACTCCTATACGGCAAATTAAAAATGAAACCTGTTTGACCGGTTTTAGGTCTAAAAGTAAGATCAAATGCCATGCACCATCTAAAGGCATGACTTTAGTTTAGAGGAAAAAAAATGAGTAACATTACCAGAGCGGATTTTGATCGCTACGAAATGGGTGTTTATAATCCAGCTCCGTTTATTCCAGTCAAGGGCCTTGGTTCTAAGTTTTGGGATCAAGATGGTAAAGAATACATCGACTTTGCAGCTGGTATTGCAGTATGCGCTATGGGCCATTGTCATCCGGAGCTCGTAAAAGCCCTTGAGGAACAGGGGCGTAAGCTTTGGCAAATCTCTAACTATATGTGCACAGAGCCTGCTATCCAGTTAGCTAAGTACTTAGTTGAAAGTACTTTTGCTGATAAGGTATTTTTCGCTAATTCAGGTGGGGAAGCTAATGAAGCTGCTTTAAAATTGGCGCGTCGTTATGCGTTTGAAAAGTATGGTTCTCAAAAGGACGTTATTATTTCTTTTGAAAATGGCTTCCATGGCAGAACCTTATTTGACGTAACAGTTGGTGGTCAAGCTAAGTATCGTGAAGGTTTTGGTCCTCTTCCGGGCAATGTAATCCACATTCCTTATAACGATTTAGATGCTTTAAAGGCTGTAATTAACGACCATACCTGTGCCGTAATGCTTGAACCGGTACAAGGTGAAGGTGGGATCATTCCTGCACATAAAGAATTTTTAACTGGAGTTAGAGCTTTATGTGATAAATTCAATGCCGCTCTCATCTATGATGAAGTACAGACCGGCTTTGGGCGTTGTGGTTACCTTTATGCTTATGAATACTATGGGGTAGTGCCAGATATCTTAACTTCCGCTAAAGGGTTAGGCGCTGGTATTACTATCGGGGCGATGATGACTACTGACAAGTTTGCTGAAGTTTTCAAGCCTGGGGTTCACGGGACTACTTTTGGGAGCAATCCTCTTTCAACTGCTGTTGGCTGCAAGTCTTTTGAACTTGTAAATCAACCTGAATTTCTAGCAGGGGTTAGAGCTAAGGGTGAATTGTTTAAAGCACAATACGCTCAACTTAACGCTAAGTATAATTGCTTTAGTGATATACGTGGTTTGGGGTTGATGCTAGGGGCTGAACTTAAGGATGAAACCAAACTTAAGGAAGTTTGGGCAGCATGCTTACGCCAAGGGCTTTTTGTTCTTACTGCAGGTCACAGCGTAGTTCGTACCGTGCCAGCTCTCAATATCCCAGATGAAGATATCATGGAAGGCTTTAAGCGTATGGATAAGGCTTTAGCGGAAGTGTTCGTCCATAAGGAACTAGTATTTTGTTTGGCTGCTTTGGCAGCGGCTATTTCTTCTTTTTTTACTAAACCAAGCTTAAGCGCCTACCTCGGTTATATCGATTTGCGCGTTTTGGAGCTGCTTTTTTCGCTTATGGCTGCAGCTGCCGGTTTGCAAAGAGTGGGCTTCTTCCAAAATTTGGCTATTTATTTGCGGCGCCGCTGCCATTCAGAAGTGTGGCTGGCCAACTTTTTAGTATTGCTGTGCTTTTTTTCGGCCATGTTTATTACTAACGACGTGGCCTTAATAGTATTTGTGCCTTTTACTTTGCAAGTGCTGCGCGGCACAAGCAAACAACGCCTTATTTTTACTGTAGTTATGGAAACTATAGCTGCCAATTTAGGCAGTATGGTCACTCCTTTGGGTAATCCGCAAAATATTTTTCTTTGCTCTTTTTACAATTTAAGCATAAGGCAATTTTTGACTTTGACCATACCTTGGGGCCTTGCTTCTCTAGCCTTAATTGAGGGAGCTATATTTATAGAAGCTAAACTTTTTCCCTCAGCGGCGAAGCTTACCGACGACGGCAAAGGCGAATTGCCGAAACTAGACAGGGCCTTACTCTTGCGCTACTTTTTGTGTTTGGCATTGTGTTTACTGACTGTAGCTAAAATAGTCTCTGCCCACTTCTGTGCTGCCTTAATCTTGATCTGGTTTTTGGCTGCTGATCGAGAATTGCTCAAACGTCTAGACTATGTGCTCTTGCTAACTTTTGTATGCTTCTTTATCTTTGTAGGCAACACTGCCCAAATAGAGCAAGTAAAACAATGGGCCGAACACTTGTTGGCCGGGCGCGAGTTGTTAGTTGGTGCCTTAGTTTCGCAAATTATCAGCAATGTACCAGCAGCAGTTATGTTAGCGCCTTTTACCAAACAGAGCACCGCTTTGCTTTTAGGGGTCAATTTGGGGGGCTTGGGCACTTTGGTAGCTTCGTTGGCCAGCCTTATTTCTTATAGGCTTTATATAGACGGCGCTAATGCCGATAGCAAAGCTTACTTATACACCTTTACTATCTTGAACTTTACCTTTTTAGCTATACTTTTAAGCTTGGCTTGTTGTTTAATTTGAATTGAGCTTTCCTAAAGAAAGTCAATATTAAATTAGTGTTCTACTTCACGCAAAGTAAGTCTATGCCAATACCAACGAGGCAAATTGCCTCCTTGTCTAATAAACAAGCCCAGGACAAATAATCCCAAAAAAATAGATAAAATTCCACAAACAAGTCCTACCCAAGGGCACCAGAAAATCCAGCTAAAACCGCACTGTGTCCATCATGCCCGCATAAATGTCTGGGACATCCATCTGCACACGTTACAGCATCATAATCTGCACGAAATGCAATAGGATGATCATGACCTTTGCCCTTTTTCACGACATAGAACCACTGATCCATGTCTACTATTTCTAAAGATTGTGTATGTGTTTCAATAAAATGTATTAAAGTCTGTTTTGTCTTCACTTCATGCATTGATTTTTCTGGAATATTATGCAGTTCTTTCCTAAGTTGTATAATCAATTCTGTGTTCGATTTCTTCTTTAAATTAATCACTTTATTTTTCCCTCCATCAAAGCCCGATTTGCTTTCTGAACAAGTGGAATAATTCCCTTACCAAACTAATCTATCAAAAATGGCATAAAATAAAATGGTTTCAATAATAAATTTTCTTCCTTTCCTGCTTCTTGACCGAATTTTTTATTATTTATTGCTCTCTCGGAATACGAATGACAATCTGAGTTCCGCTGTCGCCCGAATCCACGCTCATGCCCCATTCATTACCGTAGATAAGCTTTATTCTCTGGTTCACGTTCAACATTCCGATATGCTTTGAACGGTCGGTAAAGGAATCCTTCAGCTGTTCTCTTATTTCCTCCAGCTTGCTCTGGTTTATCCCTTTGCCGTTATCGCTGATTCTGAACTCAATGCAATCATTTTCCTTTTGTACCGAAACGGTTATTTTACCTTTTTTTATTTTCTCTTTTTTCAGCCCATGCATAATTGAATTTTCTATTATCGGCTGCATAAACATTTTGGGACAGTTCATTTCCCAAAGCTCATCGTCAATATCAAAATCCGCTTCGATGTCAATTCCCGTTTTGAGCCTTTCTATCTCTATATACTTCTCAACAATATCCGTTTCCTCGGCAACGGTAGTCATGTATTTCGGCTTGGAAGACTTGATAGCCATAGCTAGGTTGATACATTTAGCAGGGATGATGG
>OQVL01001678.1_pt1 | contig 13341 bp, 8 predicted proteins | sample 1691501 | NCBI WGS metagenome assembly OQVL01 (sample SAMN03418253, study PRJEB22391) | human gut metagenome | biome: human-gut; feature: organic feature; material: feces | host: Homo sapiens | place: Tanzania | collected 2013-01
AGTTAAAGAGATCACAACGATTGTTGACGGACCGATCAGCGGTGAGGTAAAGGCTACGACCGTAGATGCTGAGGGAATGATCAAAGAGGGACGCGAGATTGCAAAGATCCATCCCAACATGGTTGTAAAGATCCCTATGACTGTAGAAGGATTAAAGGCGGTAAAGGTTCTCGCTGCTGAGGGCATCAAGACGAATGTGACATTGATCTTCTCTGCAAACCAGGCATTATTAGCAGCCAGAGCAGGCGCAACTTATGTTTCTCCGTTCCTTGGCAGACTGGATGATATCAGCCAGCCCGGTATCAATCTCATTGAGGATATCGTACAGATTTTTGACAACTATGGCCTGGACAGAGAGATCATCGCAGAGGTCAAGGCTGTAACAGATTTCCATACAGTAAAGACCATGGATAAGCAGGAGGCACTTGACAAGGGCCTTCTCACTATCATAGGTGCCGAGATAGATGACGCGTATATGGAGGAACTCAAGAAGCAGATCATTCATCCTGAGATCATCAAGGAGCAGTCAGAGAACATCAAGATCGTATACACACCGTTCCACGGAACAGGTCTTGTGCCTGTAAAGAGAGTTCTGTCAGAGCTTGGCTTCAAGAACGTATACATCGTTCCTGAGCAGGAGCTTCCAGATCCTGAATTCACAACACTTGAGTATCCAAATCCAGAGGATCCAAAGGCGTTTGAACTTGCACTTAAGCTGGCAAAGGAGAAGAACGCGGATATTGTCCTTGCGACAGATCCGGATGCAGACCGTCTTGGAATATACGCGCTCGATACAAAGACTGGCAGATACATGCCATTTACAGGAAATATGTCAGGACTTATAATCGCCGAGTATCAGTTCAGAGAGAGGGCGAAATGCGGCCTTATGCCGAAGAATCCGGCGATGGTCAAGACTATTGTAACCACAAATATGGCTGACCCTTTGGCTGCAGATTATAACGTGAACCTTATCGAGGTTCTCACAGGCTTTAAGTTCATCGGTGAACAGATCAAGTTCTTCGAGCAGAATAATTCGTACAATTTTGTCATGGGTATGGAGGAGAGCTATGGATGTCTCGTTGGAACATATGCCAGAGACAAGGATGCTCCGGTTGCGGTTATGTGTCTCTGTGAGGCTGCTGCATATTGCAAGAGCCAGGGGATCACTCTGTGGGATCACATGCTTGATCTCTATGAGAAGTACGGATATTACAAAGAAGGACTTTATACTATCACTCTCAAGGGTGTTACAGGTGCGGAGAAGATAAGAAAGATCATGTCTTCGCTCAGATCAGAGTCCATCACTCAGATAGATACACTCAAGGTGCTCAGGGTTCGTGACTATGAGAAGAATACTATCACAGATCTTGCCACAGGAGAGGTTACGGCGTCAGGACTACCACAGTCCAACGTTCTTTACTATGACCTTGAGGATGGCGCGTGGGCATGCGTACGCCCATCAGGAACAGAGCCAAAAATCAAGCTGTACTACGGAATCAAGGGAACAAGCCTTGAGGATGCCGATGCAAAGCTTGAGGCTCTTCAGGCTGCACTTGTCGAGAAGCTCAACAAGCTTGCTGAGTAATCGATGAATTAATTTATCGCAAAGTGCGGTGCTTTTCTGAAAAAAGGGAAAAATTTCTCCCCGGACAGTTTAAAACAGGCTGCCTGGGGAGAATTTTTATATGTGCTAAAGGCTGGGTGCGCAACAAAGTGATATAAAACGCAAGATTAAATATTGAATTTAAAAATGGGTTAATATATTATTTGATTAAGCAAAATTAGCTAAAAAGAATTAAAAAAGTGCAAGGGCGAATTGCGGAAAAAATAAGAAAAACACGAAAGATATATAAAATATAACACTAAACGGGAATTAAAAAGACAAACGGATCGTAACAGGAAAAGGGGTATTTAAGGGATGGATGCAAAGCAGAGATATGAGATGTGGCTTGGCGGCGACCAGGTTGATGAGGACACAAAGAAAGAACTTATCAGCATAAGAGATAATGCTGAAGAGATTGAGGACAGGTTTTATACAAATCTGGAATTTGGAACAGGCGGACTTCGAGGCGTGATGGGAGCGGGAACGAACCGCATGAACATTTACACGGTCCGCATGGCAACACAGGGAATTGCTAACTACCTGGCGAAGATCGGAATATCAGAGCCATCGGCAGCGATAGCATTTGACAACAGGAATAATGCTTCTCTGTATGCTCTTGAGACTGCACTCAGCCTGTGCGCAAATGGCGTGAAGGTGTATCTGTTTGATGCACTCCGCCCGACACCGGAGCTTTCATTTGCGGTCAGACATCTGCACTGTAATATCGGCGTGAATATAACAGCAAGCCACAATCCGAAGGAGTACAACGGATATAAGGTGTACTGGGATGACGGAGCCCAGATCGTATCTCCACAGGATAAGGAGATCATTGCAGAGGTCAACAAGATAGAGGATTTCTCCATGGTTAAGACTATGGACAAGGGCGCTGCAATAGATGCAGGACTGCTGAATGTGATCGGTCAGGAGATCGATGACGCATATATAGGAGAGCTTCACAAGCTTGTCATGAATCCGGAGGAGATCCAGAAGGCGGGAGATCTGAAGATCGTATATTCTCCGCTTCACGGAACAGGCCTTAAGCCTGTTGCAAGAGTTCTCAGTGAGCTAGGTTTCAAGGATGTACATGTTGTGGAGGAACAGGCTGTTCAGGATGGTAATTTCCCAACTGTGAAGTCTCCAAATCCTGAGGGAGCAGAGGCGTATGCGCTGAGTCTTGAGCTGGCGAAGAAGGTCGGCGGCGAGCTGATACTCGTCACAGATCCTGATGCGGACAGACTTGGAATGTATGGATATGACAGCAAGAATAATGAATATAAAGAGTTTACAGGCAATATGTTCGGTGCGATCCTTTGTGATTATGTGCTGATGCAGAGATCTCAGAGCGGTAGGCTTCCTGAGAATCCGGCGATAGTCACAACGGTTGTAATCACCAACATGGTCAAGGAGATATGCAAGAAATATAACACCTTCTGTGACTGCAACAACCTGATCGGATTTAAGAACATAGCATCAAGAATGAGAGCTTATGAACAGACAGGAGAGCACAATTATGTGTTCGGACTTGAAGATACGTTTGGCTGTCTGCCTGGCACATATGCGAGGGACAAGGATTCAGTAGGTACGTTGATGCTTCTCTGTGAGGCTGCAGCATATTACAAGAACCGCGGAATGACTCTGTGGGACAGAATGGTTGAGCTGTGGCAGGAATATGGTTACTACAAAGAGAAAGTTCAGACTATGAAGTTCGACGGACGTGAGGGCGCTGCAAAGATACAGTCTATGATACAGACACTGAGAGACAATCCGGTACAGAAGGTCGGCGCTTACAGCGTGGAGAAGATCTACGACTATAAGATTGGGACAGAGACGTATGCTGCAACAGGCAAGTCCGAAGCGGCAGTTCTTCCAAAGTCCAACATGATATATTACCAGCTTGCGGATGGCGCATGGTTCCTTGTGAGACCTTCAGGCACAGAGCCGAAGATCAAGTTCTACCTCGGGGTAAAGGGAAGCTCTCAGGAGGATGCGGCAAAGCAGCTTGACGAGCTTGCGGCAAATGTGAAGGCGATGTTTTCGTAAAATGGGATGATTGCTAAGAAACGTAATGACTGGCAGGCAAATGTCAGCGGAAAATAGATTCGAAGATCGCAGACGTGACTAAAAATAATTACAAGGTGGAGGTAAATAAGATGGGTTACATGGACGAGTACAAGTTCTGGCTTGAGTCAGACTGTTTTGATGAGAAGACCAAGGAAGAGCTTAGAAGTATCGCAGATGATGACAAAGAGATCCAGGACAGATTCTACAAGAATCTGAAATTCGGAACCGGCGGAATGCGCGGAATCATGGGTGCCGGAACCAACAGAATGAACATATACACAGTTACAAAGGCCACACAGGGCCTTGCAGACTACATACTTGAGGTTGGCCCTGAGGCTGCACAGAGAGGCGTGGTCATTGCACACGACTGCCGAAACATGTCAGCAGAGTTCACAGAGGCGTCAGCTCTGTGTCTCAATGCAAATGGCATAAAGACTTATGTATTTGACGCGCTCCGTCCTACACCTGAGCTGTCATTTGCGGTAAGGGAGCTGGGATGTATAGCCGGAATCGTGGTAACGGCAAGTCACAATCCACCTGAGTACAATGGCTACAAGGTGTACTGGGAGGACGGCAGCCAGATCGTGTCACCACAGGACCAGGATATCCTGAAGCATGTGGCAGATGTAGAGAGATACGAGGATGTCAAGACTATGGACAAGGACAAGGCGATCGCAGACGGCCTGTTCTGCATGGTTCCTGCAAGTGTTGATGAGAACTACTATCAGGCTCTTATACAGCAGACTATCCACGGCGACATCATTCCGAAGGTTGCAGACGATATCAAGATAGTATACACACCCCTTCACGGCACAGGAAATGTTCCTGTAAGGGAAGTACTCAAGAGACTTGGTTTCAAGCATGTATATGTTGTAGAGGAACAGACTGTTCCTGACGGAGACTTCAGCACAGTTAAGTCGCCAAATCCTGAGGAGCCATCAGCGTTTGCAATGGGAATAGATCTTGCAAAGAAGGTTGATGCGGACGTTATCATGGCGACAGACCCTGATGCAGACAGACTTGGAATATATGTCAAGGACAGCACGGGAATCTGGAAGGATACTGAATTTGCAGCAGATCCTGCATATCCATATGTCCGCTTCAATGCCAACATGACAGGCGCTCTGATAGCAGAGTATGTCTGCCGTGAGCAGAAGGCAGTCGGCAAGCTGCCTGCAAATGGTGCCATCTGTAATACAGTTGTCAGCACCAATCTTACAAAGGCGATAGCAGAGAATTACAATCTGAAATATATAGAGACGCTCACCGGATTCAAGTACATAGGTGAGCAGATTCTTCTCTTTGAGAAGAACAACACATACAAGTTCATCTTCGGAATGGAGGAGAGCTTTGGATGTTTAGTAGGAGACTACACTCGTGACAAGGACGCTTGCGCAGCCGTTGTCATTTTATGTGAAATAGCAGCATTTTATAAGCTGCAGGGAGAAACCATCTGTAATGCCATGGAAGAGGTTTACCGCAAATATGGCTATTACTTTGAAGGTGCGTTTGGGATAACTCTAAAGGGTGTAGATGGTGCAGCACAGATCAAGGAGATGATGGAGAACTTCAGGAACCATCCACTTACGAACTTTGCAGGTGTCAAAGTTACCGGCATGAGGGACTATGTGAGTGGAATCCGCAAGCCGCTTGATGGTGAGGAGGAGAACATGGGTCTTCCGAAGTCAAATGTGCTGTACTATGAGCTGGAAAATAATGCGTGGTTCGCGGTACGACCTTCCGGAAACGAACCAAAGATCAAGTTCTACTTTGGCGTGAATGAAATCAGCCTAAAAAATGCCATGTCAAAGATAGACGAGATGAAAGCATGTGTGCAGGAGCTTGTTAAATAAAAACAAAAACAACATTCCTTCCATATACTACAATTAATATTATAATTTAGCATGTGAATGCACGTTCCAGCCAGTGCGCTGACAAATAGGGATCAAGGCCTTGCGGCTGAGATCCCTTTTTGTGTATAAAGCCACAAAAAGGCATGTCAAACATAAAGTAAAATATGCCTAAAATTATTAAAAATATGTTTAAAAATTAACTAAAAAATGTTACAATAAACAAAGAAAAATGCAGGCAGCGGGGATCGTATTGTAAGATCAAGAATAGTAGTATAGGAGAAGGTATGCCGGAAGAAAAGAAGGAAAACAAACAGGAAGAGCTGCGCGAAAAAGCACAGAAGAATGCACATGTGAAGAGCATTGCAGGACACATCATTGCCACGGGTGACGATGATGCGGAGAAAAGGGCAAAGAAGGTTCCGGAGAGTGTGCTCGATGCGGATGAGCATATGTCTGAGAAGGAAAAGCTCGGCCTTATGAACAAACAACAGAAAAGAGAATATATCATGGAGTATTATGCTCCAAAGGCGATATTTGCACTGGTGGTCGTGGGAATAGTGGTATTCCTTGTGGTGAAGCATTTCACGGCGGCATCGGCGGCACTTAACATACTGGCGGTCAACACAACCCAGCAGGAGTCGGCGGCGAATGAAAAAAGTTACTACACGGAATTCCTTGAGAATAATGGATACGATGGCGACAAGGAGTATGTGAGTATAAGCACGGGAATTGGAGTCTCGACAGATCCCAATGATGCCATGAGTCAGGACAGCCTCCAGCTTGTACAGAACAAATTCATGGCGAATGCGGTGGATGTGTTCTTTGCGGACTCGGAGCTGGTGCTGAGCCTTGGGGAGTTTGGATACATGCAGAATCTTGACACGGTTCTGAGTGATGATCTGAAAGAAAAGTATAAGGACTCATTTGTATATGCCACAGTTATTGAGACCGGTGAGAAGATGCCGGTGGGAATAAAGATAGGTGACAACCAGTGGGTCAAGGATACCGGATGGTACGGCGATGATGTAGCTGTGGGCTTTGGCGAGAATGCCACCCATATGGAGCTTGCGCTTGCCTTCCTTGAGTATATAAGCGGCAAATGATCTGAAGCCGGAAACGGTACATGATACGGAATAAAATGAGGAGATTACGGATATATGGGCATAAGATTTGACGAAGACAACAGGATATTTGAACTTGACACAGAGAACACAAGCTACAGGATCGGAATAGCCGATGACGAGGGCTTTGTTGGTCACACATATTATGGCAAAAAGATACGTTCACAGAAGTGCGGGCAGTTCCTCAGAACCTGGGAGGGACCATTGGTTCCATCGGTGAATGACCGCGAGAGATGTTCGTTCCTTGACACTTTCCCGACGGAGTATTCCGGCAACGGGATCGGAGATTACAGGGAGAGCTGCATAGCGGTAAAAACTGCAAATGGAAGCAGGACTGTGGATCTGAAGTACAGAGGCTATGACATAGTGGATGGCAAGCCGGAGCTTGCCGGACTGCCGTCATCATTTGCCGGTGAAGAGACTGTCAACACTCTTATCCTCCACCTTGAGGATAAGGGAGACGGACTCGGCGTGGATCTGCTGTATTCCGTATTTGAGAAAGAGGATGTCATAACAAGAAGTGTTGTTGTGAAGAATACAGGTGATAAGAATATAAGCCTTACAAAGGTGTATTCTGCCTGCATAGATATGGATGATGAGGATTTTGAGATGCTCACTCTTCATGGCTCATGGGCCAGGGAGAGACAGATCGAGAGACGCCCGATAGCTTATGGCAAGCAGAGTGTAAGCTCTCTTCGTGGAGAGTCATCCCACCAGGACCATCCGTTTATGGCATGGATGACAAAGGGTACAGATCAGACTACGGGTGATGTATATGGAATGCATTTTGTGTACTCGGGTAATTTCATCGTACAGATAGAGAAATCCCAGTTTGATTCCATACGCGCAGTCATGGGCATACATTCAGAGGGATTTGAGTGGCGGCTCACGCCTGGAGAGAAATTTACAGCGCCTGAGGTTGTGCTTACATACAGCCATGATGGACTTGGACAGATGACCAGAAACCTTCATGATTTTTACAGATGCCACATGATAAGGAGCAGATATCTTCACCGGAAGAGGCCTGTGCTTATCAATAACTGGGAAGCGACATATTTTGATTTTGACACAGATAAGCTCCTGGCCATTGCGAAGAGTGCGGCGGAGCACGGCATAGAGATGCTGGTCATGGATGATGGCTGGTTCGGGCACAGAAATGACGATGCAACAAGTCTTGGAGACTGGTTTGTAAATGAAAACAAGATCAAAGGTGGTTTGAAATATCTTGTTAACGAAGTGAATAAGCTGGGGTTGAAGTTTGGAATATGGATGGAACCGGAGATGATATCACCTGACTCTGAATTGTACAGGGCACATCCTGACTGGGCACTTGCCGTTCCGGAGAGGTCAGCGACTCTCTCGAGAAACCAGTATGTTCTTGATCTCTCGAGAAAAGAGGTCAGGGATTATGTGTACGAGTGTGTGAAAAATATCATATCTTCAGCTAACATAGAATATGTAAAGTGGGATATGAACAGACAGCTCACAGACATTGGAAGTATATGCTTCACCGGAGACAGACAGGGAGAACTGGCGCACAGATATGTTCTTGGAGTGTATGAGCTGCAGGAACGCCTTGTGACTGAGTTCCCAGATCTTTTGCTTGAGAACTGCTCGGGAGGCGGTGCAAGATTTGACCCGGGAATGCTTTATTACAGCCCTCAGATATGGTGCTCAGACGACACTGATGCCATAGAGAGGCTGACAATACAGGAGGGAACAGAGCTGATATATCCGCTCTCAACCATGGGAGCCCATGTGTCGGACTGCCCTAATCACACAGTTGGAAGGAGCACACCTTTCATGACCAGAGCGCATGTGGCTCTGGCGGGAACATTTGGCTATGAGCTCGATATCACAAAAATAAGTGAAGAAGAACGTGCGATGATCCCTGAGCAGGTGTCTATGTATCATAAATATAATGATCTTGTAAGGGAGGGTGATTATTATAGGGTTGCATCGTACAGGGAAAATGGACTGTATGATTGCTGGATGGTTGTTGCAAAGGATAAGAGTGAGGCGTTGGTGACTTACGTTCAGGTGCTTGGAAGACCTAACGTACACAGTAGAAAGATAAAACTTTTAGGGCTTGACGTGACTGCTGGTTACAGACTTGACGGAACGGAGAAAGTGTATGGGGGAGATCTCCTCATGAATGCCGGAATGCTCATTGAAACTATGCGTGGAGATTATATGAGCAGACTGTATCACTTTGTACTTGACAATAGTTTAACTTAAAAATAAAATAAAAATTAAGTTATTTAACCACGTGAAAAAATAAAGTGAGAAGGACTAGTTATGGCAAAATCAGTAAAATTGGGAGACATAGCTGCCATTGTTGGCGTGAGTACCGTGACGGTCTCAAAGGCACTTTCAGATCAGAAGGGTGTCAGCGAGGAACTCAGAGCACAGATCAAACAGTTGGCAGATGAGATGGGATACCAGTCACCATCTGAGATCAGAAAGAAGACGGCAAAGAAAAAGTATAATATTGGTGTTCTCATTCAAGAGATATACCTTGGAAAGTACCCGTCGTTCTATTGGCAGTTATATCAGGTGCTTAACAAAAAGGCGGTGGCAAGAGGCTGCTTTACTATGCTGGAGTTTGTTTCCAGAGATAGTGTATTGAATGCTGAGATGCCTATGCTCTTGGAGGATGACAAGGTTGATGGAATAGTTGTTGTAGGTTCCATGGGTAAGGAATACCTGGAAAAGCTGGAGAAGACAGCCAAGGTTCCTATAGAGTATGTGGATTACTATGACAATTCGAGACCGATAGACACGGTTATAGCAAACAGTTTCTATGGAAGCTATATGCTGACTAATTATCTGTATGATATGGGACATAGAGATATTGCATATGTTGGCACGATAGGTTCAACGAACAGTATAACTGACAGATATTTGGGCTATATAAAGTCTTTGTTGGAGCATGATATTCCGTTCAGAGAAGACTGGGTTATTCCGGACAGAGATGTGAAGACGGGTCAGTTTGACGAGGAGAACTGTTTTAAACTTCCAAAGAATATGCCTACAGCGTTTGTGTGCAACTGCGATCTTGCGGCAGCTACGCTCATAAAGATACTCAATGCTGCGGGCTACAGAGTTCCTGAGGATGTGTCCGTTGTGGGGTTTGATAATTACATGTATCCTGGAAGTTGCGATATAGGCGTGACCACATACGAGATCAATATGCAAGAGATGGCAGAGAGAACCATGCATAAGATTATAAAAAAGATATCCAACGAAAAATATACTGATGGCATATTTGTCGTGGATGGACGAATCGTGGTAAAGGATAGCGTTGCCAGAATAGAACGATAATAAAACTACATATCAATTGTAATGCAAATCGGAAATAGACACCGGTGCAGCCTGCTTGAAAGACAGCGGAGTTGTACCGGTGTCTTTTTTGAACAGATTTATAAAATGGTTTGTGTTCTCGATTCCAACCTGGGATCCGACCTCGTGGACGGACAGATCTGTTGTGAGAAGGAGCCTTTTGGCAGCATCGATCCTGCGACTGTTGAGATAGCGCATAGGTGATTCACCGAAGTGAAATGAAAATTCTCTGCATATCCTGTATCTGCTGATCCTGTAAGTTGCCTCGAGGTCATCAAGCGACATCGGTTCGGCGTAGTTTGTATCCATCTGATTCTTTACCGATAAAAGATAAGAAGGCACACAATCCATCTTCTTGGATGAGTTTTCAATAAATACACATAATTCGGTCAGGATATCATTAAACCATTTGGAAATTCTGAAAATATCGGTGGCAGACAACTCCCCCTGGAGTCTGCTTATCAGTGAAAGATGGCTCCAGAGTACAGAGGCTCCGGCAGAGTCCTTTTTATAATATATGGATTCGGGGAGAAACTCGTGATACAGGCGAAGTGGAGCTCCGAGGATGAATGCCTCGTAGAAACGACACTTGCCGTTCGTGGCGTATGTTATTTCTGATCCTGCCTCAAAAAGCGCGGCTGTATTCTTGGAATATGATGATTTGCTGCTGCCCGATGTTACTGTAAGAGTTCCTTCATATATATAGAAGAAATGGTAGCACGGAATGAAAGAGAAGGTATAACTGCATGAATAAGCAAAAGAAATATCGCCGTTGGTCAGAAGATGAATCAGACCATCGTTAATCATTGATTCTTCATATGTAAAGAACGCACTGTGGAATTTTGCGTTCTCAATATCTTTCTGAATATTGTAACCTGACAGTACAGTGCAGGAAATTAATTCTTTAGCTAACATGTAAACCACCTCCTATCCATAATAATACAATTATTAAACAATCATCACAAGCTAAAAGCGATATAAATTAGTGGCTAATTAGCTAAAAAAACAATAAAATGCTAATTAAAGATAAAAATATATAGATAAAATGTCTATATGATATTGAAAAAAAATAACGATAATGGTAAAATTAACGAAAAGTACAAAATACTGTGATTAAAAACAAAATTGAGTGATGACTAAAAAGTAAATTAATGTATACTTAATATAAAGTTAAAAACAAAGAAGGTTTTAAGGAGGACAAAACTATGAAATCAAAGCGTATTGCATGTATCGCAATGGCTGGTCTTATGGCTGCATCACTTGCAGGTTGTGGAGGCTCAGACAGCGATAACAAGGACACAACAGAGGCAGCAAAGGCTACCACAGAGGCAGCAGGAAGTGATTCAGCAGATGACACAACAGCTGATGCTGAGGGAATCAAGTCATATGCAGACATCCAGTTAGGAACAGACTTCACAGATCTTTCAGCAGAGATCAAGTTCTACAACAACAGAACTGATATGGACTCAGATGACTACGGCGGAAAGAACTGGAAGCAGTATCTTGAGGAATTCAACAAGGAGTACCCAAACATCAAGGTTGATGTCATCACAGATACAAACTATGCAGAAGATGCTCTTACACATCTTCAGTCAGGAAACTACGAGACAGTAATGTGTATCCCGGCAGTTGACATGGCAGACCTTTCAACATATTTCATGTCATTTGGCGATTATGATACAATGAGCAGTCTTGTAAATTACTCAAACAGATGGCTGTATCAGGGTCAGGTATATGGTGTACCTCTTGCAGCTACAACACAGGGTATCGTATACAACAAGAAGGTATTTGCTGATGCAGGTGTAACAGATGTACCTAAGACACCAGAGGAGTTCATCGCAGCTCTTAAGGCCATCAAGGAGAAGAATCCAAAGTGCATCCCACTTTACACAAACTATGCAGCAGGCTGGACAATGGGAGCCTGGGATGATTATATCTCAATCACAGCAACAGGCGATGCTACATACAAGAACCAGAAGTTAGCCCATACAAAGGATCCATTCAAGAACTATGGCGACGATACACATGCTTATGCAGTATATAAGATTCTTTACGATGCAGTATCACAGGGACTTACAGAGGATGATTACTCAACAACAGATTGGGAGTCATGTAAGGGAATGATCAACAACGGCGAGATCGGATGTATGGTACTTGGTTCATGGGCATACCCACAGATGGAAGCAGGCGGACCTAACGCAGACGATATAGGATACATTCCTTTCCCTATCTCAGTAAATGGTAAGCAGTACGCTTCATCAGGTGCAGATTACTGCTACGGTATCAACGTAAACGCTTCAGATGATGAGAAACAGGCAGCTCTTGTATTTGTTAAGTGGATGACAGAGAAGTCAGGATATGCTTACAACGAGGATTCACTTGCACTTGTTCCTGGTTCAGAGTCAAAGATCTCATTCGACGGTGTTGACTTCGTTGCAGACGAGGCAGCTCTTGAGGGCGAGGAGGATTACCTCAACCAGCTCAACTCAGAGTCAGAGCTTAACGTAAGCAATGGTGGTAACGACAAGATCCAGGCCATCATCGAGCATGCTGCAAACGGCGACATGTCATTCGATGATATCATGGCTGAGTGGAACCAGAAGTGGTCAGATGCTCAGGAGTCATTAGGCATCGAGGTTACAGAGAAGTAATAAAGACTCTATTATAACAAGTAAGAATAAGCTACAGACCGGGGTGGGATTGCCCGCCCCGGTTTATTAAAAAAGGCGGTGGAATGAGTATGGCTAACAAAAAACAATCCGGCTTTGGTAAATGGGCGTCAAGCAGGAAGGGGCAGCAGGTTATAATATGCGCAGCCTTCGCAATTATCCCATTGCTTTTGCTATTAGTATTTACATATATACCATTCGGAGAGATGGTTAAATTTAGTTTCTACAAGATGAAATATACGACGCCTGTAGAAAAGAGAGAATTCGTAGGATTAGCAAATTATATCGATGTGTTCACAAGAAAAGACTGTTTCGGTGCATTAAAGCTCAGTTTGTATTACATCGTAGGAGCACTTGTACAGTTAGTGCTTGCACTTTTCCTTGCAACTATACTGTGTTCAAAAATAAGAGGTTCAAATATCTTCAAGGGAATTTTATTCTTCCCGTATATGATAAATACAGTAGCCGTTGCACTTATCTTCAGAAGATTCTTCCAGCGTGGCGACGGAATTACAAATACAGACGGTACTCTCAATTCGATCATCACATTGTTCGGCGGAGATCCGATAAAATTCCTTTCCACAGAGGGACTTGTAAATATATGCCTTGTGTTTATTTCCATATGGAGATATATACCAAGTCATTTTTTTATCACAATTGCCATTTTTTAGTACATTACATATTTCTTTAAT
>OQVL01001679.1_pt1 | contig 13337 bp, 10 predicted proteins | sample 1691501 | NCBI WGS metagenome assembly OQVL01 (sample SAMN03418253, study PRJEB22391) | human gut metagenome | biome: human-gut; feature: organic feature; material: feces | host: Homo sapiens | place: Tanzania | collected 2013-01
TCCTGCTCCTGGAGGACAAGAACAGCAAACAGGCTTCGGCTGCGGCGTTCAATCCTTATGGCGAATATGAAAGCTGTACTTTCACTGTCGCCAACAAGATGGAGCACATGGATGAGTTCGATGATGTGTTCCAGAACAGGAGTGAAGAGGCCGTGAAGAATCCTGTCAAGCTCAATGTGTTTGCTGATCAGGTACTTGTAGGGGAGTTCTGGCTGGACAACAAGATGCAGCCTCTCACTGTTACAGTCCCGATTTTCAAGTGTCATCAGCTGATGTTCTGGCTTGAGTGCGGGGACAAGCGTTCGGGGCAGTATGTTTTCTATGTCCTCCAGGAGCAGGAAAATGCCCGCCGTAGGAGTTCCGCCTGAGACGCCTCCGCTGACACCGGTATATGCAGCGACATCAGAGCCGCTGATAGTCGCGCCGACTCCTGTCAATGCCATGAATACGGCATCCATGACCGTCACATTCTCCAGTCCTAGAGGAATGTTTGTCTCCAGCATGAAACCCTTGTTTATCTGCCTTCCGTCCTTCATCTGGAAGTACTTCGTGATAGTGCTTCCGTCGTGGAAACATTTATCCATGCTGAAACCTGTCAAATCACTCACATACCTTCCGACATAATGGAAATAAGGCTTGCCGCAAAGGTCTATCAGGTCTGTCTCATAAGGACAGTCCGGAACGTCATGCTCAAACACATTATTAGGAACAGGCTTGCCTCTGTAAAGGATAATGTCACCTAAACCGATGATAGTCTGTTTGTTCTTTCCGTTGCCCATCTTCTCGAACCTGAGCGTGCGGCACTTGGAAACAGGGACTTCGTAATGCTGGTTAGGCCACGTGCAATATATGGTCTTGTCGAAGACAAGCTGCCCGTCGGCATAGATACGGAGATTGTCATCATCCAGTACGTGATTCTTGCTGAGACATCCCGCATCGAAGCTTATCCAGTCATACTCCCCTGCCAGGTCAAACTCCGCATAGGAATCCACCCTGTCACCCAACAATGTATCGCCGGTCGTAAGGAGCAGGCCTTCCCAGTAGCGTTCACCTCCCATCGAGAATGTATAATGACGGGATTCTCCCTCGAACAATGTCTTGTTTGCCGTACTGACGCCACGGACAGAATATGGCTTGATAGTGGACATCAGAGGGCAGATATCCGGAAGTTTGGAAATCCGTTCCCTGTTGGAATTGACAAGCCCCTCCGCAGGAACAGACGCATCACCCTGAGGGTGAGCCTTGATATCCACCACGCCGTATGTTATTCCTCCGAGGAAATCACTGTTACGGTACTCACAGGTAAATGCCACCTGCGTTGCTCCGTTCACATCGACCACCACCTGTTTTGCGAGGTCTCTCTGCGTTATCATTCCCTCAAATACAGTCTTCTTGTCCGCCTTGACAATAAGCCAGGCGCTTGAGTTGGTGCTCTGGTTGTCTCTCGGCCCAACTCTACGGTATAAGGCATATACTCCTTGAGGAACTTGTCGGAGAAATGGAACATGTGGCTGGTTGCCAGCTTAGGCTGTCCCTTCTCATCGAGCTGCCAGTCCTTACCCAGGAGATAACGGTAACCGCCGATAATCTCATCGGCTTCAGGATTCCAGACAATCAGCTGCTTGTAACAGTTGTCACCAAAGTCGAACTCATCAAGATCCATAGATTTACCCGTTCCGCCTCCCGCTTCACGGAAAGCGATTTCACGAAGTCGACCAATCTCTTTCAGCACATTAGGCGAATCCTTTGCCGTAACGATGTAAATCTCATTATGGCTCTTATTGGTCATTCTCAGTTGTTTGTCGGGTGTAAGCTCGCTCTTCAGGAGCTCACGGTCAATCGGTTGGATGATTTCTTCTTCCATATTACTCTTCTATGCTATGATTCTACGATTTCTTTAATAAAAAAACAATTCTTCCGGGTTTTGCAAACCATTAAAGTTCATAAACCCTGTCTTCAACATACTGCGCCCACTCGGTAGCCGACTTGCTCTTATCAAAAGTCTGCCAAGGAATCGGTTTGCCGATGGAGATGCGGAAATGCTTGCCTACATTCCTGTACATCTCGTCGACCAGGAACAGCATGGCGAGATTGAACGGCAGATGCTTGTCGCTAAATCGGGCGATGCGGTAGAAACGCTCAGAGTTGCGCCCACCGAAATGGATAGGCACCACATCGCGCTGATATTCTACACTCTTAGAGATAAACGTTTTCTTCCAAGGCAGGTCGTGGATGGTTCCATCCTTGCGCTTGCGGCTGTTCAAGCCTGCCGGAAACATCAGCATGTGGTTATCGCTCTTGAAGCCCGCCTCCACCATCCGGGGGAAATCGCGACTCTGGCGACCCGTCTTGTTGATGCCGATACTTACAGGTTTCAAACCCGGCAAGTTGAGCAGAAGATCATTCACCAGATAGCGGAACTTGCCATCATAGTGCTTGCCGATGATGGAACCGAGACATACACCGTCCTGTCCGCCCAGAGGATGATTGGAAACAAAGGTATAGAGTTTGCCGTCGTTCTTGTCAGGCAGGTTTTCCAAGCCTACGATTTCAACATCCATCTTCAGATAGCGCACACATTCGGTGAGCCATTCAGTACCCGAAAGGCCACGGCTCTCCCACAAGAACCTGTTCACCTCGTCCTCGTGAATAATCTTCTTGAGCCAGGAAACCAGGAAGCGCGGCACGAATTTCACCTTGCTTCCCATCTTGCTCTTCAGAATCTTGTCTATGTCTATCGTTTTCTCTATTGAATCACTCATGTTTGCTAAAACTTATATAAGTAAGTGCAAAAGTAACTCAACTTTTTCAAATACGTGCCATTTTTTCCAAAAAAATAGCAAAAAAGCGAAAATTTATTAGTTTTTTTAAACTATCACGACAAATCGAGCCCATTTTGCACATATTTTCGCTAAAACTTCACACTTGATGAGAACAAAAAGCCGACGCCCTAAACAGGAAGGAGAAGTTGACCAAAAACAACTTTTTCATTAAGTTTTATAAATTTTGTGGGAAAATGTAAGGCTATATGGAGATTTTTATGTACCTTTGAACCCAAATTTATACATTAATAAGTACGCACGCAATATTATAACGCGATAAGACAGCAAAAAGATATATGATAAAGACAGCAGAAACATATCACGTACCGGTGCTCCTCAAGGAGAGCGTTGACGGGTTGAACATACAGCCAGGAGGCATCTATGTAGACGTAACCTTCGGTGGTGGCGGACACTCCAGAGAGATCCTGTCGCGCCTGACGGAGGGAGCACACCTGTACAGTTTCGACCAGGATGCCGATGCAGAGCGCAACGTGGTGGCAAACGAGAACTTCACCTTCGTATGCTCCAACTTCAGATTCCTGAAAAACTGGATGCGCTACTACGGGGTAGAAGGACTCGACGGACTGTTAGCCGACCTGGGCGTATCGAGCCATCACTTCGATGACGAGACCCGCGGATTCTCCTTCCGTTTCGACTCCCCACTCGACATGCGCATGAACAAGCGTGCGGGCAAGACTGCTGCCGACATCGTAAACGAATATGACGAAGGTGCCCTTGCTGACATCTTCTACCTATACGGTGAGCTGAAGAACTCGCGCCGCATCGCCTCGGCACTCGTCAAGGCAAGAGCCGAGAAGCCCATCCTCACCACCAAAGACTTCATGGCAGCCGTAGAGCCCCTCTTCAAGCGGGAACGCGAGAAGAAAGACATGGCAAAGCTCTTCCAGGCGCTGCGCATAGAAGTAAACCACGAGATGGACGCCCTGAAAGAGATGCTCCGCTCAGCCACAGAACTCCTGAAACCGGGAGGCAGACTCAGCGTCATCACCTATCACTCGCTGGAAGACAGAATCGTAAAGAACATGATGAAAGCGGGTAATGCAGAAGGCAAGATAGAACAGGACTTCTTCGGAAGAATAGAAACCTCTTTCAAACTCGTGAACAACAAGGTCATCGTTCCCGATGCCGACGAGCAGGAAAGAAACCCTAGGAGCAGAAGCGCCAAACTAAGAATAGCAGAAAAGAAATGATAAACAATAAAGACATAAACATCAGCGAGAAGCCTATCGCCGAAGAAAAGGCACAGGCATCACAGGAACAGCCGAAGCAGGAAACTCCGCAGCAGGAGAACCTGCAGCAGGAAGAGCCACAGCAGCAGGAAGCCCCACAGGCTTCGCTCAAGGAAGTGATTGCCAAGCAAGCCATCGAGGAAGAGGCTTCAGGATCATCGAGCTTTACGCTGCGAAAGATTCTGGGTGGAGATATTCTTACCGCCCAGATCATACGCCGGCAGATATGGCTCGTTATCCTCATCGTGTTTTTTGTCATCATCTACATATCCAACCGATACAATATCCAGAACGATATCATCGAGTTGGACAAGCTACAGAAAGAACTGCAAGACACCAAATACAAAGCGCTGTCTACAAGCAGTCAGATAACAGAGAAGAGTCGTGAAAGTAATGTGCTCGACATGCTGAAGAACAATAAAGACAGCGTGCTGCACATCGCCACCCAACCTCCATACATCATAAACGTACCCGAAGAATGAGCAGCAAATTTGATCACAAGAAAGTAATGCCCCGCTACAGCGCCATCGCCATCATCATGACGATTTTCGCCATAGCCGTAGTGGGTAAAGCGCTCTACATCATGACCGCCAAGCATGATTACTGGATGAAGGTGGCAGAACGGCAGAAGAGAGATTCCGTAACCGTGAAGCCAAACCGAGGCAACATCTTGAGTTGTACCGGACAGCTGATGGCAAGTTCGCTGCCGGAGTTTAAGGTCTTCATGGACTTCAAGGCGCTGAAAGATGCAGAGAACGACTCGCTGTGGGATGCCAAGCAAGACTCCATCTGTCTTTGCCTGCACCAGATATTCCCAAACCTGAGCGAGTCTGACTTCAAGAAACACCTCACCGAAGGTCGCGCCAAGATGAGCCGCCACTGGCCGGTTTATCCGAAACGTGTTGACTATAACACCTTCACCGAGATAAAGGACATCCCGGTATTCCGTCTGAAACCCTACCAGAGCGGTTTCCACTGGGAAGAATATAATGCCCGAACCAGAACTTACGGTTCGCTGGCAGGCCGTACCATCGGTGCCATGTATGGTGCCAAGGATACTGCCCGCTTCGGTCTGGAGTTGAGTTACGACTCCATCCTGCGAGGCACCAATGGTATCGTGCATCGCCGCAAGGTGCGTAACAAGTTCCTCGACATTACCGATACCCCTCCTATTGACGGAGCCGATATCGTGACCACCATCGATGTGAGCATGCAAGACCTTGCCGAACGCTCACTCATCGATGAGCTGAAGGAAATCAACGCCAATGTGGGTGTAGCCATCGTAATGGATGTACCTACGGGCGACATCAAGGCCATCGTAAACATGGAGAAATGTTTCGACGGAGAATACAGAGAAATCCACAACCATGCCGTGAGCGACCTCCTGGAGCCGGGTTCGGTGTTCAAGCCAGCCTCTATCCTCGTAGCGCTGGACGACGGAGTGGTAGACACTACCTGTCACGTAGAAACCGCAGGTGGTGTATGGCCGATGTACGGCAGAGAAATGAAAGACCACAACTGGCGAAAAGGCGGATACGGAATGCTGACCCTCGCACAGACCCTGTGGTACAGTTCAAACATCGGTGTGAGCCGCATCATAGACGACCATTACCGCAACAACCCTGAGAAATTCGTAAAGGGTATCTACCGTACCGGTCTGCACGACGACCTGAAGATTCCGCTGGTGGGAGCAACACCAGCCAGAATCCGCATGCCGCACAGAAACAAGAACGGACAGTATGACAACTGGGCAAAAACCAGTCTGCCATGGATGAGTATCGGATATGAGACCCAGGTACCGCCTATCTCAACCCTCACCTTCTACAACACCATCGCCAACAACGGCAAGATGATGCGCCCGAGATTCGTGAGCAAGGTAGTGAAGAACGGAGAAACCGTCATGGAATTCCCTCCAGAGGTAATGCGCCAGCAGATAGCCAAGGAGAAGAGCATCAAGGAACTGCAAACTATCCTGGAACAGGTGGTAAGCTTGGGACTGGGAAAGAAAGCCGGTTCACCTAACTTCAAAGTGGCAGGAAAGACGGGTACAGCCCAGATTTCTAAAGGTGCCGGCGGATATAAGAGTGGCGGAACCAGCTATCTCATCAGTTTCGCAGGCTACTTCCCTGCCGATGCACCACGCTACAGCTGTATCGTCTGCATACAGAAATCAGGTTTGCCTGCTTCGGGTGGTACGATGTGCGGTAAGGTATTCCATCAGATTTCAGAAGGCATCATGGCGCAGAGTCTGAAAGTTGACGTAAAGGACGCCCGCGACTCAGCATCGGTCTTCGTTCCTGACGTAAAGGCAGGCAATATCCTTGCAGCCAACTATGTGCTCAGCCACCTCGGCATCAAGACCAATGCCAACTGGAGCGGCAGCTATGCCGACGGCAACCCTATCTGGGGCAAGGCAGAGCGCGTGGGTAACCACAGCATCAAGCTCATCAAGGAGAAGCAATACGGCAAGACTATCGTACCCGACGTTACCGGAATGGGAGCCCGAGACGCCATCTACAATATGGAGAGCCGGGGCATCAAGACCCAGATTATAGGTAGAGGAAAGGTTGTAAAGCAGAGTCTGGTGCCGGGAACGGTCATCAAGAAAGGTGCCGTATGCAGCATCGTGCTCGAATAAAACTCAGAAAAAGTTATCTGAAGCCCTATATATAATAAGGTGTAGATAAAGAAATATATAGAATATAAAACAGAAACAGGATATGAAGTTACAAGAATTACTCAAAAACATCGAGCCGGTTCAGATTATCGGCGATGCTGATGTAGAGGTTTCGGGAGTAAACATCGACTCTCGCAAGATTAAGGAAGGTCATCTCTTCGTTGCCATGAAGGGAACGCAGGTTGACGGCCACAAGTTTATTCCAAAGGCATTGGAACTGGGCGCAAAGTCGGTTTTGTGCGAAGACATGCCTGAAGAGAAAGTGGAGGGCGTAACTTACATTCAGGTCGCTTCGACCGAGGATGCTGTCGGCAAGGTAGCAACCCTCTTCTACGGCGACCCTTCAAGAAAGCTCAAGCTGGTAGGCGTAACAGGTACCAACGGCAAGACTACCATCGCCACCTTATTATATAATATGTTCCGCAAGTTCGGCCATAAGTGTGGTTTGCTCTCTACCGTCTGCAACTACATTGAGGACGAGGCAATCCCTGCCGACCATACCACCCCAGACCCTATCGAGCTGAACATGCTCCTGGGCAAGATGGTAGAGGCTGGCTGCGAGTATGCCTTCATGGAGTGCTCTTCTCACGCCATCGCACAGAAGCGTATCGGAGGATTGCAGTTTACCGGAGGCTTGTTCACCAACCTCACCCGCGACCACCTCGATTACCACAAGACATTCGAGAACTACCGCAACGCCAAGAAGGCATTCTTCGACGGACTGCCTAAGACAGCCTTCGCCATCACCAATGCCGACGACAAGAACGGCATGATTATGGTACAGAACACCAAGGCTACCGTGAAGACCTACTCTACACGCTCTATGGCAGACTTCAAGGCAAGAATCCTGGAGTGTCACTTCGGCGGCATGTATCTGGAGATAGATGGCAGAGAGGTAGGCGTACAGTTTATCGGAAAATTCAATGTAAGCAATCTGCTTGCCGTATATGGTGCAGCCGTCATGCTCGGCAAGAAGCCGGAGGATGTACTCGTTGTGATGAGTACCCTTCACAGCGTAAACGGACGATTGGAGCCTATCCAGTCGCCGGAAGGCTATACTGCCATCGTTGACTATGCTCATACACCAGATGCTTTGGAGAACGTACTGAACGCTATCCACGAAGTACTCGACGGCAAGGGCGGCGAAGTGATTACCGTCTGCGGAGCCGGTGGAAACCGTGACAAGGGCAAGCGCCCATTGATGGCTCAAGAGGCTGTCAAGCAGAGCGATAAGGTTATCATCACCAGCGACAATCCTCGCTTCGAAGAGCCACAGGACATCATCAACGACATGCTGGCTGGTCTCAACGCCCAGCAGATGAAGAAGGTGATCAGCATCGTTGACCGCAAGGAAGCCATCCGCACAGCCTGCATGCTTGCCAAGAAGGGCGATGTGATTCTCGTTGCCGGCAAGGGTCATGAAGACTATCAGGAGAGCAAGGGCGTGAAGCACCACTTCGACGACAAGGAAGTGCTTCGCGAAATCTTCGGTATCAACAAGTAGTATTATCATCTAATAGAAAAAGAGAAGAAGAAAAATGTTATACTATCTTTTTAGATTTCTGGAGCAGTGGGGCATCTCTGGTTCCCACATGTGGGGTTACATCTCATTCCGTGCCCTGCTCGCACTGATTTTATCACTCGTCATCTCTGCATGGTTTGGCGAGAAGTTCATCAAGTACCTCAAGAGCAAGCAGATTACCGAGACCCAGCGCGATGCCAGCATCGACCCGTTCGGCGTGAAGAAGATCGGCGTGCCTTCCATGGGTGGCGTCATCATCATCCTGGCTATCCTCGTACCGGTATTGCTGCTCGGCAGATTGCGCAACATCTATCTGATCCTGATGATCATCACCACCGTATGGCTCGGTTTCCTCGGTGGAATGGATGACTTCATCAAGATCTTCAAGCGCGACAAAGAGGGACTGAAGGGCAAATATAAAATCGTAGGACAGGTAGGTATCGGCCTCATCGTAGGTCTGGTACTCTGGGCTTCTCCAGACGTGAAGATGAACGAGAACCTCGCCATCGAGCGCCAGGGACAGGAGACGGTGGTGAAGCACCGTACCGAGGCGCGGAAGTCGCTGAAAACCACCATACCTTTCATCAAGGGTCATAATCTCGACTACTCCAGCATCACCAGCTTCTGCGGTGATTACAAGGTGGCTGCAGGCTGGATTCTCTTTGTGATCATGACCATCTTCGTGGTTACAGCCGTATCCAACGGCGCCAACCTCAACGATGGTATGGATGGAATGTGTGCAGGAAACTCAGCAGTGATAGGTGTGGCATTGGGAATATTGGCTTACGTAAGTTCGCACATCGAATTTGCCCAATATCTTAATATAATGTATATTCCTGACAGCCAAGAACTTGTGGTATTCATGTGTGCCTTTGTTGGTGCGCTCATTGGTTTCCTATGGTATAATGCTTATCCTGCCCAAGTATTTATGGGCGATACTGGTTCGCTAACCATCGGAGGAATCATAGCAGTATGTGCCATCATCATCCACAAGGAGTTGATGTTGCCTATACTCTGCGGCATATTCTTTGTAGAGAGCCTCAGCGTTATGGTACAGGTATGGTATTACAAGATGGGTAAACGCAAAGGCATAAAGCAACGTGTATTTAAGCGCACACCTATACACGACAACTTCAGAACCACCGACGACCAGCTTGATCCTGATTGCCGATACTTGATAAAAGCGCCTCATTCTGCAAAGCATGAGACAAAGATTACTATCAGATTTTGGATAATCTCAATAATTCTTGCCGCACTAACTATCATCACCTTGAAGATAAGATAGTGGACAAAGACTAACATTTACAATTTGTCAACTAAAAGGAAAAGAAAATGAAAAGGATTGTTATTTTAGGAGCTGGCGAGAGCGGTGCAGGTGCTGCAGTGTTGGCAGAGATGGAGAAAGTATATTCTTCGTCTGTAGATACTACCTTATTGTTGACATCTGTCCAGTTGACAAACTTGTAACCGAAATTCTTTGTTGCAGTTACGGTGATAGGGGTTTCTGCATCAAATACGGTTCCAGCAGGAGATACCTTGATGGTTCCTGCTCCTACTGTTGATACTACAGCTGACAGGGTATACTGTTCTACCTTTTGAATAGTTCCGTTCAAGAGACCGTTGATGTGAACATCAGCAAAGCCTTGCTGCTTGGTAGAACCAACGCCTACGGTGCAGCTCAGGGTGAAGCCTTCTGCAGATGTCAGTTTGGTTTGCTGCTCGGCTGTGAGCTGGATGACGATGTGGTTGGTCAGGTTTTCGTTTTTCGAGAACTTGTCTGTCTCCGTAGTCTTGCTCTCTCTTAATGCTGTGAAATTACCCAAATCTACCGAAGTTCCGTCGCTAAGTTTGGCAGTTACGGTTACTCCATTTTCAGAATCTGTACCGAATCGGTTTACGTAGGTGCTGATAGAGGTTGGGGTGAATGTAAGACCCTTGCTTGGTTTAACGGTCCATTCTACGGCTTTTGTGGTACCTACAGGCCCGAAACCTGCCATGACCATCTTGTTTCCGTCTTTGTCTGTTGTAGTCTGTGATGTCTTGAGAGAATACTTCAAGTCACCAGTGTTTACAGAAACCAGACTGAAACCATTTTCTGGTGATTTTGTGTACTGCGTAGCGTAGTCGTCGTTATTAAACGGCCATGAAACGCTAGCTTCTTCGTTCTGGTAGGTTTGCGCATTTGCTACTACCATCACAAACAGGGCTATGAGTGAAAGCCCAAATCTGAGTAGATTTTTTTTCATTTGTTTGCCTTTTAGGTTGTTATACTTATTAATATCTAGTTTACATATTTAAGTTTGTTGGTGCAAAAATACACTTATTATTTTTATTTAAGGTATTTTTATTCCGGTTTCGGTGTAAAAGTTACGTAATCGTTTTCGTGATTTTTCGCTTTTTTCTCGTCGTTTTCTTTTGTCTGATGATAATATTGTCGTACTTTTGCCGTCGAAACAAACGAATTTAAACCAAATTTTATAAATAATCAGTTAAACTTAACAAACAATGAAGAATTTTTTTACTTTAATTGTCGCTTTGTTTATGGCGACGAGTGTGTGTGCACAGACTGTATGGAAGGCATCTGCTGATGTTAATCCGATTCCTGCAAATACAAAATTGATAAATGATGGCGGGTTAGTTGTGAAGACTGTCTTTGCTAATACACTTGCAGCTAAAGAAGATGCTACCATTGATGGAGAGAAATTTGTAGCATACTTTCAAGTTCGAACAGGAACAGATCCAACAGAAGATAATCCTGCATGTACCGAAGAATCGGGGAAGCAATCTACTTCTTTAATAGTAGAAGTTGCTGATAAAACAACTTTTACGATTTATGGTCGTCGTCAGGTTGTAAATGATGAATGTGCCATTAATGATGGAAAGGATTTATTGATGGTTAATCAGAATAACGTTAAGGAACTTTTGATTCCTACTAATTATATTTGGACTTTCTTGCCTAACTCTACAGCTTACGCATACTATAAGAAAACTTATACGTTGAATCCTGGAACTTATACAATTTTCCGCAGAGGCTCAACCATGAAAATCTATGGTATCAAGTATGAATTTGAGAGCAAATCTTCATCTGTTTCCATCACCGATGCAGGTTTCGCAACTCATGCTGCTTCATATGCTGTAGATTATTCAGCAAATGGCTTGGACGCTTATGCTGTAAAGTATGCAGATGGTAAGCTTGTTTATAATAAGATTGATGGTGTAGTACCTGCAAATACAGCTGTGCTTTTAAAGGGTGACGCTAAAGAGTATACTTTGGCTGCGGCTGAGGGAGAAGCTACAACTGTTGATACAGATTTGAAGGTTGCTGATGGTAAGGAAACTGGTGCAGCGAACATTTACTGTTTGGCCAATAAGGAAAAGGGTGTAGGTTTCTATCAGGTTGCATCTGATGTTATTATTCCAGCAAACAAGGCATATTTGCAGATTTCTGCTACAAATGGTGCTAAGTATTACTCAATCGGTATTGGTGGTGGCACTACCGGCATTCAGGCTATCCACAGCGGTGATTTCGTGCTTAAAATACTTTTGCACGGCTTGGGGAATCGTAGTGGCAAGGGGTATGTGGTCAAGCGTGTTAAAATCAGTCGTGCGGTAAATTTGGGTTACATACTCCGCACGCTTTGCCTGCACGACATTGTCAAGTTCATAATCACTCTCGTAATAAGAAAAAGCCTTATGCTGAGTCCCGCGAACGCTATCATGATTCCCATAAACAGAACCAACAGCTTCTTTCTCATCTTTCGGGTAAAAAGAATAATACCCTTATTACCTGTACCTTGACCGCTCAAATAATCACCTGCTCAAATTGGATTTGTACTACTGCGGAATATCCGCCATCTGCTTTACATAGTCATTGTTCTCGCCATTGAATGTGACAATCTGTCCTTCCTCTGCATACTGCATGCCAAGCTCCTGAATGGCGATTCTTCTGATCTCCTCCAGATCAATGCTGCTGGATACCCGGATATACTCCTCGTCGTTGGAAAGCTTCAGTTCATTCAGCTGACTCTCCAGTCTGGATATCTGCTTGACACTGCTGGTGATGTCCGACTGTAAGCTTATATAATTGACAAGAATGATCCCTGTTGCAATCAGTGCCACACACAAAAACAGCACGTATGCAGGATTCATGTGTCCGGCTTTCTCTCTGTTCTTTCTGGTTGTATTGCTGACCCCTGTTCTGGGTGCTCTTACCTCCTGAGCCGGCTTTCTGACAGCACTTCCCTGAATATAATGTTCTCTTGTGTAAGCGTTACTTCTCGCATGTGTAGCATTTCTTCTGTTTCCTGCGCCGCTTCTTCCTGCTGTTCTCATTGCTCTCTGTGCTGTAGCCATCTGCCTTATTCCCCTCTATTTTCTTTCAAACACCCTCAGCTTTGCACTCTTGGACCTCGGATTGTGCTCCATTTCTTCCTCCGATGGCAAGATCGGTTTTCTGGTAATTACCTTCCCCTTTGATGTCTTTCCACAGACACACACCGGAAAATCTGGTGGACAGGTACAGGGATTTTCATTTTTACGGAAAGCCGACTTTACGATCCGGTCCTCCAGCGAGTGAAATGTGATAATACACAATCTTCCACCCGGATTTAAAAGGTCTATAAACTCGTCCAATGAATTTTTCAGAACCTCCAGTTCCCTGTTACATTCAATCCGGATCGCCTGAAAGGTTCTCTTGGACGGATGTCCTCCGGTTGCGCGCATCCTGGCAGGAATCGCTGCCTTGATGATCTCGTTTAACTCTCCGGTTGTCTCAAGAGGCTTGTCCTGTCTCGCCCTCACGATATGCTTTGCGATATTCTTTGCGAACTGCTCTTCGCCATAATCCTTGATGATACGGAACAATTCCATCTCAGAATATTCATTGACGATCGTTCTGGCACTGAGACTCTGTCTGGTGTCCATCCGCATATCCAATGCTGTGTCATATTTATAGGAGAATCCTCTCTCCACATTGTCAAGCTGGAAAGAAGAAACTCCTAAATCAAGTACAATTCCAACTACTTTTAATGCATTCCATACTTCTTCATCACTTACATTTAACTTAT
>OQVL01001680.1_pt1 | contig 13336 bp, 4 predicted proteins | sample 1691501 | NCBI WGS metagenome assembly OQVL01 (sample SAMN03418253, study PRJEB22391) | human gut metagenome | biome: human-gut; feature: organic feature; material: feces | host: Homo sapiens | place: Tanzania | collected 2013-01
GGAAATGCCTCTCCCAGCTCCTGCTTCCACTGCTCCAGCCTGTCCTGCAGCATCTGTGTGCCTTCGCTTGTCTCACTGGCCATATACCCTGATAAAATACCGGCTCTCACACCAAACTGTGCTGCAATCTCTCCATAATTATCCGTCTGCATGGAAACGCTGACCTTTCCGCCCTCTGCCCCATGTAGGATCTTGAGGTTGACTGCTGTCAGCTCTCCGTCTATCTCAACCGGAATCTGGTAATTCTCTTCCTTTGCAAGGCTTCCCGCCAGCCGTAGCTGTTTTCTCACACTCTGTAATGCCTTGAGATCCAGATAAGTAACATCCTCTGCATCCTGTGCTTCTTCTGTCAGTTGGACAAACGCTTCCTGCATCTCCTCGTAGGCATCTACAGCCTCTTCTTTATCATTCAAATGCTCCAGAAATGCGTCGCTCTTTTCCTTGCTTATATTTTTATCGGCAGAATCTGTCAAATGGTTCAGCTTTCGGTACATGGACGCTCCATCTCCCCGAAGCAGGGACATTGCCGTCAGATTGTCTGCCGTGACCGGCTGTCCATAATTCAAAAGCTCTTTGATAACCGTCTGCTCCGTATCCTGCATCTGGGTAAATGTCTTGAGCTGTTCCTGCCGGTATGCCTGTTCAAGCTGCTCGTCTGTCTGCGCCTGTTCCATCTCCTGTGCAAACTGTTCCATCGTCATCTCCGGATAAAGCTCCATCTGTGTGAGCATCTCCGGCTCCAGGGAATCTGCAATCGCACCCGCAAGTGCACTGTCATACTTGGTGAACCCGGCTGCGATCTGATCGGTGATCGAGTTCATCTTTACACCATCAACTCCGGCAAAATGATCATCTACCGCATAATCCATTCCCTTCCTGCGGCTGCTGCGCATTGCCGTAAGAAGATTCTCAAAAGAAAGCTCACTACCCTGTCTGACAAGGCTTCCAATGGCTGCGTCATCCGCCTTCTCAAGCTGACGGAACATCCGGAAAATACCGATGTAGGCTTCTCTTTCTTCCGGGAGAATTTCTTTATTTTTTTCAAGCTTGTACAGATACTTGCTGAATTTCTCTTCTTTTGCTGTATTTTCCTGCTGGGAAGAATCCAGATAGCTGTTCAGTTCTTCCATGGAAACTGTCAACGGGTTTACTCCGTCCCGGATGGCCTGCAGGGTAGCCTGCGGTGTCATCTTCCGGATCGTCTCCTGCAATGCAATATCCTTTTCCTTCACTGCAACAATATTGCTTTCGGTGATCTCCATGCTGTTGTATCCGAGAATTCTGACCGCTTTCCGGTTTTCATCCGACAATTCCAGATTCATATCACGGAGAATATCATCCACATTGCGGAATGCCTTCTGAATCGAATCTCCCAGATCTGCACGCGGCGCCGTCATCAGGGTCTCATAACTCTGATTTGCGCGCTCAAAGCTGTCCCGCATCGCACGTCCGGTATCATGAACCTCCGCAACAGATGCATCCTTTACTCCCTGCGCTCCCAGCACGTATGCCGGTACTGTTTTTAAATCGTTGACACACTCTGTGGTCTCACGGAAAAGATTTACATTCGTCTCCGAAGCATCCACGCCCTGTCCCTTCAAAAGCTGCTCGTAATATTGGTTCTCAGTCTCCTTCAAAGCCTCGACAAGCTCTGCCAGCGGCTGGGTATCAATCTGGAACTGTGGAGAATGCTCAGGCAGTGGATTTCAACGACAATGATTGGCAGGATGTCAATCTTCCTCATGATGTGGCAGTCGTCGGACCTTTCATAGAGAAAGGGCATGGGGCGAGCAGTTGCAATGGCTTTCGTCCGCAGGGACGGGGATGGTATCGCAAGACCATCAATTATGATGCGGCTTGGCGAGGTAAATACGTTGTGTTGGAGTTTGAAGGTGTGTATAGAGATGCCAAGGTGTATGTTAACGGTAAACTTTGTGAAGGACAGAATCCCAATGGTTACCTTGACTTTGAGGTGGATATCACAGACAGACTTCAGTCTGGCAAGAATGTAATTGCTGTAAGTTACGACAATTCATATACGAAGAGCAGCCGCTGGTATAATGGTGAGGGTATCAATCGTGATGTGTGGTTGAAGGTGTTGGGGGATGTTCATGTGGCTCGTTATGGCACCTATGTCACTACTCCGAAGATAACTTCCACGATGGCCAAGGTCAATGTGAAGACAGACATCAGGAATGAGCGGGCCGACTCTGTAATCTGTCGATTGATAACAGAAATCATATCTCCCGATGGTAAGACCGTAGCCACGGCCGAGGCGGTAGCTCCTTTTGGAGGTGGCGAGACCTATCAGTTTGACCAAGACATTACTGTCAATCATCCGCAACTATGGAATGTGGGCGACGGCAAGATGTATAAGGCGGTGAATCATGTCTATGTGGCGAAGGAAAAGTATAATGGAAACGTCAGAATGCCATTGGAATGGATTTCCGCCGCCATAGATACATACGAGACTCCTTTCGGAATCCGAGAGGTGGAATTCTCGCCAGACCAGGGATTATTGGTGAATGGCAAGAGAGTGTATGTCAATGGTGTATGCTTGCATACCGACTTGGGACCTCTTGGTACGGCATCTTTTGAGGAAGCATGGAATCGCCGCCTCACTGCCATTACCGAGGGATTGAAGTGCAATGGCCTCCGTCTCTCTCACAATGCTTATCCTAAGTATGTCCTGGATTGGGCTGACCGCCATGGTATCCTTGTGGTGGATGAGTTTTTTGACAAGTGGGAGGATAGCTATTATGGACAGGGAGCAAAGTTCGGCTCATTGCATCTTCGTGATGTCCGTGTCCAGATGCAGCGTGATCGCAATCATCCTTCCGTCTTCATCTGGAGTGTCGGCAATGAGGTGTATCAGCAGATACAGGTGGAACAGACGCGCAAGAACGGTATCAGGCATCTGAAGACCCTTCTGGATCTGGCGCATCAGATGGACCCTACCCGAAAGGCTACCTGCAGCCAGTATCCCAATCGCTATGGCAGTATTACCCGCAAGCGGGATGTGAAGCGTTTTGAGGGAGCGGAACCTCATCAGTTTGAATTCTATACCGATGTGGTCTGCACCAATTATCTGGAGAAGTTCTGGGATGAAGACCATAAGAGGTTTCCGCAATTAGTATTCATGGAAGGCGAAATGGCTGTAGGAGACTTGGGTTATGATTACTTCAATTTCGATCATTCCTACCCGGTGGGACAGTTCTATTGGGGTGGAACTGACTATATCGGTGAATCTTTCGGGTGGCCATCCAAGGGATGGATACGTGGATTGATGAGTTTTACCAATCATCTGAAGCCTCTTGGATGGAGCGTGAAGAGTTTCTATGATACTGAGACTCCGATGGTAAAGATCATTACTCGTCCTGACAAAGGGCAGGGTGGATTGGTCTGGAATGACTTGAAGATGACTTGGATAGCCCTTGATGAGCATTGGAACTACCAGGATGGGGACAAGCTGAAGGTGCAGGTGATGAGTAATTGTGATGAGACCGAACTCTTTCTGAATGGCAGGAGTTTGGGCAAGAAGCAGTTGCCACCGAAGAATCAAGCCCCGGAGTTGACCTGGGATGTGGCTTACGAAAAAGGAGAACTGAAGGCCATTGGCTACGAGAAAGGAGTGAAAGTGAGCGAGGATGTGCTTGCCACGGCAGGCAAACCAGCCAGGATTCTGGTAGATGTGAGCAAGAGCCAGTTGAAGGGTGATGGAATGGACCTGGCTTATCTCGATTACACCATCGTGGATGCCAAAGGCAATATCTGCCCAGACAAGGTCAAACTGGAATTTGAAGTGAAGGGACAAGGCGTGAATGCTGGTGTGGCCAATGATGACATGATGAGCGATGAGCCGTGGCAAGCTGATTGCCGGAGCACATATCGTGGCAGATGCCAGTTGATAGTTCGTGGCAATGCCATTGCATCAGGCAAGACCGGTGAGATAGTGGTAAAGGCCAAGTCAAAAGCCTTGAAGACCGTGACTACCGTGATTCGACTGTCCAATTAGTCCATTCTGTCATTATTCAATGAATGCCGGGATGGGGTGATGACTTTTTTATGATTCAATGAATTCCAATTTCCTGAACAAAGAAAACGATATGAAGAATTTTTTCAAATATCATCATTTTCAGCAGGCGATGTGCATCATCGCCTTGCTTTTGATGGGTGGAGTCGAGGCTTTTTCCAAGTTGGCGACTTCTCCCATTATTTCATCAAATATGGTGTTGCAACGTGAGAAGCCTGTGAGAATATGGGGTACAGCGGATGCTTACGAGAAGATTACAGTGAGCTTTGGTAAACAGAAGGTAAAGGTGAAGGCAGATGCTGAAGGCAAATGGATTGCCACCTTGCGACCGATGACGGCAAATGGCAATCCGCAGAACCTGGTTATCAGGGGAAAAAGGGAGTCTATCATATATGATAATGTGGTAGTAGGCGAGGTGTGGATAGCTGCAGGACAGTCGAATATGCAGTATTCGATGAAGCGCCACCCGACTTTCGTGGCGCCTGCAAAGGGTAATGACTGGAGCATCGATGAGATGAAGAAGCCTCGGAATCCGGATATCCGCGTGTATGTTTCCCTTCGCAATCATCAGAAGGCTTGGGCTGAGGCGAGTGGCGAGAGCCTGCCGGATGTCTCCACCGTAGGTTATTATTTCATCAAGAACATCCAGGACAGTCTGAAGATACCTGTCGGCATCATCACTGTAGCGATGGGTGGTACTCGTATCGAGGCTTGGACCCCTCGGGAGGCATACGAGCAGAGTGCTGTCTTTGGCAATGAAATGAAAAAGACGGGCAAAGTAAGCGGTTGGGGAGTAGGCGAGTGGTACAAGCGACTGATGCTTCCTGTCATTCCTTATACCATTCGTGGTTTCCTGTGGTATCAGGGAGAGAATAATTGTGGAATTGGGGATGGACGATATGCTGAGAAAGTGAAGGTGATGACCGATTGGTGGAAGTCGCAATTCATGGATGACAGCCTGCCGTTCTATTATGTTCTCTTGGCTCCCCACATCTATTCCGACCGTATTCACAAGGGCGGTCATCCGCTTACTGCTGAGGCTCTGCCTGCATTCCGTGAGCGACAGAAGCAGATTCGCAATATGGTGGAGAATTCGGAGTATATCACGATATTCGACCTGGTGGACAATCTCCGTGATATCCATCCTTCTTACAAATGGTTTGTCGGTCAGCGTCTGGCGCGTATTGCTCTTCATCGTGATTATGGATATGATGGAATCCTCTACAGAGGTCCGGAGTTGGAGAAAGTAAGTAGAAGCGTTGATGGCGCAAGACTCGAATTACAGTTCGCCAATGCCGGTGAGGGTCTGCTGACATTGAATGCCAATCGTCGTCTGGAGTGGTTTGAGGTGGCTGGCAAGGATGGCGTTTTCCATCCCGCCCTTGCTGATATCCATGACAGGAACATGGTTACTGTATATTGTGATGAAGTGAAAAAGCCCGAGTATGTGAGGCTGGGTTGGCATGAGGTGGCTGAGCCAAACCTCGTTAACAGCGAAGGTCTGACTGTGATACCTTTTGGGAGCACCAAAGCGGAAGAATAGCCTTTTGGTTGAGTAAAAGTTGCTTATGTCAGGAAAAAGCGTTATTTTTGCACGCAATATATACTAACGATGATTACCCGTTTATTGATTTGAATGATAGCATGAGAAGATATATATATGTGGCAATGATGATGCTGTGTGGCATAATCATGCAGATGCAGGCCCAGGAAAATGGTCATCAGCTGGCGAGCCGTAACCTGTCAGCGAAGGATGGACTGTCGAGCAATCAGGTGTATGACATCCTGCAGGACAAGCACGGCTATCTTTGGTGTGCCACTTCCAATGGTCTGTCCCGTTATGATGGGTATTCTTTCCTCAACTTCAATATGCTCAACACTTCCCTCCCTCGGAAATTGCAGGCTTCTGTCGGATATATCAGATATGATGCCGCTAATGACCTGTTGTGGGCGACAACGTCTAATTTCCATACTGTCTGTTACAGCATAGAGAAAAACCGCTTCATGGATTATACCGGCAAGGGCGACTATCTGCGTCAGTTTGAGCATTCCTTGTTTTGTGATGGCACGGTTTGGCTTTATGACGGAAAGAAAGGCATCAGATGTATAAAGGCTGTCAATGGCAAATTCGAATGCAAGGACTATAATGGGCGTAATGGTCATGTCTTTGCTGAAGGCGTTTCCTGCCTCTATGCTGATGCGAAGAGCAATGTCTGGGTTGTCTCCGGAAGCGGACTTTATTATATGAATGGCGGCCGGTCGCAACTGAAGGTGAGTGGAAACGTAGTGTCCGGGCAACGTATGGATGACAGGATGGCTTTCCTGACAGACCGTGCCGTATGTTATCTTTTTGATTCAAAAGGTAAACTGTTGCGCCGTAAGAGCATGGGAAATATGTTCTCCGGCGGCTTTCCGGCAGGCAAAAATGGCATAAGGACTTCTGTCAGTTGGAATCACAAGTGGATTGTCTTTACTGATAAAGCGACCTTTTCGCTGGACATGCAGACGATGAAGGTGGAGAAACCTGTGGAATTGCAGATGGCGGATGCCATGCTGATAGAGCAGAGCAATGGATATAGTTTCGTGTCATCCAGGTCTGGCGACCTGATAATGTTCTCTCCGCAGGGATTCTATCGTCGCCTCAATCTGCTGGGGAACGTGAGGGATTCGGGCAATCGCAATCGCAAATATTCCATCTGTGCGATGGGTGACACCCGTTTTCTCATTGCTTCTTATGGAAATGGAGCATTCATATATGACACCGACAAGGGCGTGATTGACCATTTCAAGGCTGGTGATGGCAGCCATCTTCTCAATGTTGACTTCCTGACATGTGCTTCCGTCGATAGGGATGGCAATATGTGGATAAGTCAGGATAAATGCGGAATGATGTGTCTGTCAAAGCAGTCCAACACATTCATGCACTATCTTTACCCTTCTTCGCGTCAGTATGGTGGCGGCAGTGCTGATGCAGTGATGCACATCGTGCGTGATGCCAAGGGCACAGCAGGCCTGATATGCCGGAACAAGCAAAGGTTCCCGTTCCTTGCTTCGCAGTCTGCCATCGGGTCTCCTTCTGATATTCCTTACAGTATATATGCCTCTCATGAAGACAGTAAGGGGCATTTCTGGGAGGGAACCCGTGGCGGTGGACTCTATGTGGATGGCAAACCATGTCAAGGAAGGCATAAAGGCAAAGATGTGACCATCAATGATATCTATAGCATCGCGGAGGATGGGATGGGCAGAATATGGCTGGCTACCATACGGGCGACTACGGATGGCGGTGTGATTATGGCAAGGCATGATGGTGATGGTCATCTGGAGGTGCGGCGTTTCCTTTTTCCTGACCCGTGTCAGAATAGCGTTCACTATCTCAGTATGGATGGTAAAGGCTTGCTGTGGATGGCCACTTCGGGAGGATTGTGCCTCGTGGACACCAGGGAGATGGAAATCTCCATGAAGTCTTTCCGTCTGTTTGATATGGCAAACGGGAAGTTTCCTTGCAATGACTTGATGACTGTGAGATGTACTTCCCGCGGAGAAATATGGGTGGGAGGCATTGGTGCGGGCTTGTTCAGATGCAGATATGATGCAGGAAACGACAAGTTGACTTTCACGCAATATACCACTGACAATGGATTGGGCAGCGATAATGTGTACAGCATTCTGGAAGATGCATCGGGCAATATATGGGCTGGCACGGAGAACGGATTGGCTCGGCTGGACATCCGCACAGGGAGAATAGACAACAATGTACTCAATGAAACTGCAGTGCAAAGCAATTCTTATCAGGAAAACTCTGCTCTCAGGCTCTCTGACGGCAGGTTGCTCTTCGGCACCAATGATGGTCTGGTGGTGGTGAATCCTGATAAGGCTTCCAGAGTCCTGACTGTCTCTGCGGTGGTGCCGACGATTACGGATGTGGCCATCGATGGACTGTCTATATATAAAAAAGGCGGGATGGAAGGTGCGCCAAGTACATGGAGGTGCCTGGATTTGGAAAACGACCAGAATTCCATCACTTTCTTCTTCTCCAATTTCGATTATGCGGAGGCTGGGGCATCTGTCTATCAGTATTATCTTGAAGGTGTGGATGAGGGATGGAGCACAGTGACCAACAGGAATTCGGCGAGTTATAATGGTTTGCCCCCAGGAGACTACGTGTTCCATCTACGCTCGATGGGACGAGGAGACCGTTGGTCAGATGAACGCCTCCTGAATGTGCATATTGCAGAGCCTTGGTATAACACGTGGTTTGCTTGGCTGGCGTATTTCCTTGTGGTGGGCATTGTGGTCTGTTACGTCGTAAGAGACAGGAAAGAGAAATTCCAGTTGAACCAGCGCATGAAGATGGAGAAGCAGATCAACGACTTCAGAATCAATTTCTTTACCCACGTTACGCATGAGTTTCGCACACCTCTGGCTATCATCCAAAGTGCTGTAAACAGGATATTTGATGAGAAGACGGGCAATGTCTCCCGCTCTTCCGTAAGGACAGCGGTGAGGGGAACCCAACGGCTGTCACGGCTCGTCACGCAGTTGATGGAGTTCAGGAAGATAAATTCGGACGGCTTGCGCCTGCAGGTATTGTCTGGAATGGATATTATAGGTTTCGTGCGCAGTATTTACCAGGACTTCTGGAGCGTGGCTAAGCAGAAGGACATCACGATGAACTATCAGGTATTCGAGCGGAAACATGAGATGACTTTCGACAGGCATATTGTTGAGACCGTCGTATATAACCTTCTCTCGAATGCTGTGAAATATACTCCTGAAGGTGGTGAGGTGAATGTCAAGGTCGAGGCGGACAATTCCCGGAATGTCATTCGCATCATAGTGTCGGACAGTGGAACGGGAATCTCTGACGAACAGCAGAAGAATCTCTTCCGTCCGTTCATGCATGGATATGTGTCCCAGGGAGGTATGGGCATCGGATTATATGTGGCAAAGATGATGGCAGAGGTGCATCATGGTTCGCTGACCTACAGCAAGTCGGGGAAACTGGGTGGAGCAGAGTTCGCTTTCTCCATTCCGTCGGATGATGGATGCTATGTTCCAGAGGACTATCTTGACACGATGGCTCTTGCTGACAGTCATGCCTGTGGTCAGGAGATGCAGCTGACGGAGAGATGCAGGGCGCTGTTGCCCGAGGCATTGAATGACGTTACGGTGGCGGTGATAGAAGATGATCTCGACATGCAGGACCTGATACGCTCTGAACTTGGCGTGTTCTTCAAGGTGGTGACCTATAGCAATGGCAAGCAGGGGCTGGAGGGCGTGAGGGCGGACAAGCCTGCTCTGTTGGTCTGCGATGTGATGCTTCCGGATATGAACGGCTACGATGTCGTGAAGGAACTGAAAGAAGAGCCGGAGGGTTATGCCATGCCTGTCATAATGCTTACGGCTCTGAATGATGAGAAACATCAGATAAAAGGCTATAAGGCTGGCGCTGATGACTATATGGTGAAGCCTTGCAACTTCAATGTACTGGTGGCGAGAGTCATCCAGTTGATTACCTGGTCACGTAGTCTGCCGAAGGTTCCCGAACCGGCACTGACAGCTTCGCCCTCTTCGCAAGGCGGAAAGTCCGTCAAATGTAAGATGCCTTCTGCTCAAGGCACGGATGCCGCCAAGGGGTTGGAAGACCGGAAGGCGAAAATCGTTGAGGGCGTGGTGGACAGAAATCTCCTGAATAGTTTTGAGGCGTATGTGGATCAGCATCTCTCCGACCCGTCATTTACCATTGATGTGCTGGCAGAGATGATGCACATGGGACGCACCAAACTATATGGCAAAATCAGGGAACTGACAGGCGAGACTCCTAACAAGTATATCATGCAGCAACGTATGCGGAAAGCGGCTGATATGCTGTTGTCGGGCGAATACAATGTCTCGGATGTCTGCTACAAGGTGGGCATGGAGGATACCTCCTATTTTAACAAATGCTTCAAGAACTACTATGGCGTGTCGCCAAGCAAGTATGGAAAGTGAGATGCAGGCTTTGAAAAATCCGGACATGATGAATGATTTCCATGAAGTTCGAATGATTTTCATGATATTTGAATGATTTTCACCGTTCCATATACTGTAAAAATGCTAATTTTGCCGGAAATATAACAATTTTCATACAATAATGAAGAAAATACTATTGATGTGGATGATGATGGTTGGGCTGATGGCTCATGCGACATCGTCAGATTACAATGTAAGGAATTTCGGAGCCAAGGGTGACGGCAAGACGCTGGACCATCAGGCTATCAATGCTGCAATAGACACTTGCGTGGCTCATGGTGGCGGTAGGGTGGTGCTGCCTGCCGGCACTTATCTCTGTGGCAGTATCAGAATGAAAAGCCATGTGGAACTGCATCTCATGGCTGGTGCCAGGATTCTTGCCGCCCCAGCCTCGATGAAGGCATACGATAAGGCGGAGGAATGGGTCGGTCCGGCGTATCAGGATGGCGGTCATACATATTTCAGGAACAGTCTGATCTATGCCATAGGTCAGGAATATGTCTCCATTACCGGTCGTGGAATGATTGATGGGGAAGGATTGACCAAGAAAGATACGGAGAAAGGTGGAGTAGTCAACGGTGGAAACATCGGGACGGGCGACAAGGCTATCGCATTCAAGCAATGCAGAAACATATTGATACGTGACGTCACAATCTTTCGTGGCGGACACTTTGCCATCATCTTGACCGGATGCGAACTCGGAACAGTGGATAATGTTACCATTGACACTAACCGTGACGGATTCGATATAGACTGCTGCAAGTATCTCTCCATCAGTAATTGCAAGATCAATACGCCTCGTGACGATGCCTTGGTGCTGAAGAGTTCCTATGCGCTGAAGAAGCCTGTGATTACCGAACATATCGCCATTACCAACTGTGTCATTACCGGTTACCAGCTCGGCTCTCTGCTTGACGGCACTTACATCCCTGAGAAGGTAAGCTGGGTATGCGGAAGATTCAAGCTCGGCACGGAGTCGAACGGTGGCTATAAGAATATCTCGCTGAGCAACTGCACCTTTATGTATAGCAGCGGATTGGCCTTCGAGGAAGTGGACCAGGGCATCATGGAGAATATCGTGGTCAGCAATATCACGATGAATCATGTGCATCATTATCCTATCTATATCACTACGGGCTGCAGAAACCGTGGCCCGAAGGAGCGGACCACGGTCTCCACCGGTCGCGACATCATGATAAGCAATATGGTGGCCAATGATGTCGACTCACTGGCTGGCATCATCGTCACAGGTATGCCTGGCGAGCCGCTTCGTAACATCAGCCTGAGCAACATCCGCATCCAGTATCGTGGTGGCGGTATTGCCGAATTGGCGAAGCGCGAATATCGTGAGCAGGGAACCAACTATCCAGAGCCGAAGTTTGCCAAAGCGACTCCCGCATACGGTCTGTTCGCTCGTCACGTGGATGGTATGGAGGTGGATAATGTGAGCTTCACCACTCTCAAGCCTGATTTCCGCCCTGCAGTGATGCTGGAAGACGTGAAGAATGAGCGCATCACCAATCTGAAAGCGGTGGTGCAGAATGGAGTGAAGAAAGTAGTGAAAAAGAAATAATGGCGGAGAATAGGCTGGATGCGAAACCGTGACGTTTTATGGTCGTTGGTGTCTGGTCGTCGGTTTGGGTGGACAGTAAAGCGCTAACTAACTAATGAACCATAATCGAAATCCTAATACCATCAACCGACAACCAACACCAACAACCTTCAACCGAAACCCGAAACTGACCGATTTCCTTCCAGCTTCTCTCGCTTTGCTCTGCATGGTTTTGGGGGTAGCCATATAAAACAACCGACAACCAACAACCGACAACCGACAACCGACAACCGACAACCGACAACCGACAACCAAAAACCTTTTATTTATTGGACGAAGAAGTCCGATTTATAGGCAAAAAATCATAAAAATCCGGTGGTTGCCCTTTTGTCATAATGTCATTACAATTCGGTTTTTATTGACAAAATGTAACTTTTGTTTTTCTTTTGGCGGAGAGTATACTGATATAGTATGCGTTTTTTTGCCGTGCAGGTTTCCCCTGGGCGCATTCCCTTTCCTGCACGGCCCTGGAATGAGAAGTTTATAAAATAAGGAGGAAATGGGGCAGGCTGCGGAACCGCTCTGCCCCAGGAGAACACACATGGAACAAATGTTGATCTGCCTGTCGATCGCTCTGATCGCAGGCCTGCTCATGTCCCGTCTGGCCAAGGCGGTAAATCTTCCGGCGGTCACGTCCTATCTGGTGGCCGGGCTGCTGCTGGGCCCCTTTGTGCTGGGGCGGCTGGGCCTCAGCGGCCTGGGCATCGGCTTTGGCTCCCTGGAGCAGGTGGAAGGCTACGGCGTAGTCACCCAGGTGGCACTGGGCTTTATCGCCTTTGTCATCGGCAACGAGTTCCGGCTCAGCTCCCTGCGGAGCATGGGCCAGCAGGCCATTACCGTGGGCATCGCCCAGGCGGTGATCACCACCGCCCTGGTGGACGTGGCCCTGGTGGGGGTGCATCTGCTGTTCCCCCAGGTGCTGTCCCTGGCGTCCGCTATTACCTTGGGCTCCATTGCCGCAGCCACGGCCCCGGCTGCCACCCTGATGGTGGTAAAGCAGTATAAGGCCAAGGGCCCCCTGACCCACCTGCTGCTGATGGTGGTCGCCATTGACGACGCTGTGGGTCTGGTGCTGTTCTCGGCCTCCTACGGCGTGGCAAACGCCTTGGAGCAGGGCCGCATCGACCCCGTAAGCGTGGTGCTGGAGCCGCTGCTGGAGATCGCGCTCTCGCTGGCGCTGGGCGCTGCCGCCGGTTACCTGCTGAACCTGCTGGAGGTCTACTTCCACTCCCGCTCCAAGCGCATGAGCCTGTCGGTGGCCTTTGTGCTGCTGACGGTAGGCATTTCCATGACCGAATTCGAGATCAATGGCACCCGCTGCGGCTTCTCGCTGCTGCTGGTGTGCATGATGACCGGCACCGTGTTCTGCAACGTCTGCCCCACCTCGGACGAGCTGATGGACCGTCTGGACCGCTGGGTGTCCCCCATCAACATCCTGTTTTTTGTGCTGTCCGGTGCCGAGCTGGATCTGACCATCCTCGCTGACCCCTTTGTGCTGCTCATCGGCGCAGTGTACATCATTGCCCGTTCTGCCGGCAAGATCGCCGGTTCCAGCCTCAGCAGCCGCGCAGCGCACTGCAGCAGCGACATCCAGAAGTATCTGGGCATCACCCTGCTGCCGCAGGCCGGTGTGGCACTGGGCATGGCCGCCGAGGCTGCCGAGCTTTCCGACGGCC
>OQVL01001684.1_pt1 | contig 13331 bp, 9 predicted proteins | sample 1691501 | NCBI WGS metagenome assembly OQVL01 (sample SAMN03418253, study PRJEB22391) | human gut metagenome | biome: human-gut; feature: organic feature; material: feces | host: Homo sapiens | place: Tanzania | collected 2013-01
AACTTGAAGTTCACATTCCAACGACGGAAACCGGTGTCTTTCAGCGATCCTTTATTGTGGTTGGCCGTTGCGCAGAGGGAATCTTTGAAGGAAATCCGGCATTGATTTCGATTTTCATTCTCGGAAACAGGGAGACAAAGTGTAAACGTATTATGGAGAAATACCATCTTTCCGAGCAGGATGCGCTTGAGAAGATGCGGCGTCATGATGAGTACCGCAAGCGTTACCACAACAATTTCTGCGAGGACAAGTGGGGCGATTCACGTACTTATGACATTTGTATCAACAGCAGTCTGAAGGGGCTCGATGCGACTACGGATATTTTAGAGACATATATCCGTGCGCGCAGGGGGGACTCTGACCAGAAATAAAAAGAATTACAGCGTCGACAGATGTCGGCGCTGTTTGCGTATACCATAGTTTTTATGGACAATGGCAAAACGAAAGGAAGCGATGTATGAAAGAATGTAAATGGATAAATTTTATCTTCCTGACACTGGCAGGAATTGTAAATGCAGTAGGTGTTGTGATGTTTCTGTCACCTGTAAAGCTTTACGACAGTGGAATTTCAGGAACCTCTATGCTGGTCTCGCAGATTACGCCACCGTGGATCAGCCTGTCACTGCTGTTACTTGTTTTAAATATACCGATTTTTCTGCTTGGGCTGAAGCGGGAAGGGCTTGTTTTTACCGTCAGCGCGATCTACACGGTAGCGGTATATGCGGTTGTTGCATGGATCATCACCGATATTTTACCGGTAGATGTCAGCTTTGTATCACCGCTTGCCGGCAGCGATTTATTCTTGTGTGCAATTTTTGCGCCGATTGCGCTGCAACAGGCATCAAAAGGGGCATTAAAAGGGCCGAAATTCGGACAAAATGCCACAAATAAGCTTAATTAAAGATATTTAACGTGGAAAATTTGGATGCAGTCACAGCATTTGTCTACCTTTGCATCAGAAAAATCTAATACATGGTTTCTCATAGGGTAATATATAGATATAGTTTTTACTAATTAACACACAAACAAATCCACGAAAAGCAACCCCGAGCGGCGCCATCCGGGCGTCCTCGGACAGCAAGGCATAGAAATGTGCCGCGCACAAATTCGAACGCGCCAACACGCGTTTTTTTTGTGCCTATACCGGCCCATAATTGATATTATGGGAGTAATGGGAACTATAGGAACAATGGGGAACTATAGGAGCAATGACATAGCTCTCATAAATCCCATCACACCCCCAACTAATTCTAATAGATCCTACGATTTCTATGCTTCCCACGATATAATCTCATAATTCATATCACTCTCACAATACCCGCTATATGCTCAGTCGAGTTTGACGAGGACCACGGTATGGCGATCCAGATACCACAGATACCCTTTTATGGGGTACTCGGGGTATATCTGGTGCAGGATGCGGCAATACTCGTTGACCTGCCGATGGTGGCTGCGATATTCCTGAGTGGTGAATTTGAAATCGACGACTTCCATAACGCCATCGTGTATCACCACGCGGTCCGGACGCAGCAGCCGGCCGAAGTCGTCCTCGTCCTCCGGATGCACGGGCGGCACAAATATGGGCTGCTCCTCCATGCTATCGTCCGTCTCCACAAACCAACGGCGCAGCCCGGCATCATTGGTGCCGCCATCACCGAATAATGCACGTAAATCGTCCAGATAAACTTTGTAATTATGCGTATGACGCAGGTAATGAGCACTGGCACAGCGACACAGCGGCGTCACCACCGCATCATCATATACATCCTCGGGGCGGCGTATGCCGCTGAGGACTTCGTGCAGCACCTTGCCGCGTATGGCAGCCTGACGCACCTCCTCGTTCTCGTATATTCCGTCCACCAGGACATGCGCTTCCGGCGGTGCAGGCTCGTCATCTTCATCATCGAAGCCCTCATCGCCATCGTCCACGCGCGTGATTGCGTCCACGCGTGTCACTATGGCTGTATCGTCGCGTATGTACGTGCCGTAGTTCAGGTCATCGGCCGTATCGTCTTTCTCGTCCTTGTCATACTCGGGATGCGTGTCGACGCCGTAGACATACTCCGTCGCACTCTCAAAATGTTCGGCCAGAGCCTCGGTGACCGCCGGGTCGCGACCTTCGTAACCTTCGGGCACGGGCGTATTGTTATCAATGGCGGCAACAGCATTGACCAAGATAACATCAAACGGCTTATTGGCCTTCAAACCGTCAGCAGTGATGGCGCCCGTGTCCTTGCGTGTCAGTGCCTGCGATGATTTGGGGCTGATATATATATCCAATTCGCGTTCGGGACGCGTAAGGGCTACGTAAGCCTTATTAATGCTGTCGGTGGCTTTGGCGCGACAATTCTTCATATAGGCGTCCTTGAAGCTCGTATGATACTCATCCATAGCCTTGCTATAGCTTATAAACACCGCCGGGGGTAGGACCTCGCCCGGGATTAAATCTTTGAGATCTTTCGATGTTACCCATTCGCTTTCGCTGCGTATGCTGATGAGTTCGAAGTCCATATATGGCAAGTGCACGCACGGATATTGCAAGCCCTTGGCCGAGTGTATGGTGACGACGTTGACGGCATCTGTATCGCCCGAGGCTTTGATGGTGGGATGCTTGGATTGTCGGTCCCACCAATTCAGGAAATCGTAGATGTCGTTGCCGTACAGGTTGGAGTAGTCCATCAGCGTGTCCGATAGTGCGCTCAGGTAGACCTTTTCGCGCTGCGCCATTTCCGGTGGCACGAAGGTGGCGACAATCATGTCCGCCAAAGACATCAACGTCGACGGATGCAGCGACACAATGTATTCCAGCTGCTCGCGGAAGTCATCGCCCATACGACCATTGGCCAAGTCGTCCATAACCTCCTCGATGGTTTTCACAAAGGTATCCCCGTCAGCATCCGCTCCGCCATTCATATCATTGCGATACAGGGCCAACTCGAATCGGCACAACATCATCGAAGCGCGCACGCGGCGCGTCCTTTGATCTTTGTCCGTGGCCTTATCGGTTATGTTCCATAGATTGGCAATAAGGCGTATGATGCCGATGACAAAAACGACACTTCGGGCGCGGTCAATCTCGAGCGCATCGGCAGACATCACCGGGATGCCCGCATCGATAAGTGCGGCTACGCACCCCGAAGCCTGGCTGTTGGTGTCGGTGAGCACGGCAATATCGCCCCAGCGGTATCCACCCTCATCGTGCTGGCGTCTAATACTTTTAATCATTGCAGCCTCCACGGACTCATCTTCGACATCATTCGTATCCGCAACATCCGTGGCAGCGCCCGCGTCTTTTTCCTTCTTGGGCGGAATATGGATACGCACCGCACCATGCAGGTCGCGATGACGCTCCGGGATATCCTGTATGACATTGTCGAAGCTATCAAAATGCGTCTTGCCGGGCAATTCTATGTGCTTGGCGATATAATGGAACAGCGTATTGTTAAAGCGTACGATTTCGACGGCGCTGCGGTGATTGGTGTTCTCGCCGGGATTAACTCCTTTCAATTGATAGTCTTCGGAGAATTCGTCAGCAACTTCATGCTGCAGCAGCGAAGAATCCGAGTTACGGAAACGATATATCGACTGCTTTTCGTCGCCGATAATCAAGTTGTCAAATCCCGAGGCAAGACTATTGCACAACAGCGGGCGAAAGTTGTTCCATTGCAGACGCGATGTATCCTGGAACTCGTCTATCAGAAAGTGCCTCAGGTCGACGCCCATGCGCTCGTACATAAAGGGCACATCATCCTTGGACACAAATCGGCTTATGAGGTCGGCAGCATCGCTCAACAACAAGACATTGTTGTCTCGACGCCATTGCTCGACGCGGTCCAGCACCAGTTTCTGCAGTCCGTACATGCCTATGTATTTTCTCAGCATCTCAAGAGTCTTGATGTCAGCCCAATACTTGGCATAAGAATTGAGCGCAGCCAGGATTGGCTGTGCCTCGGCAGGCGTGGGCGTGTAATCTTTGAAAATATCCGCCGGACCGAACGGCATCTCTTCGAAAACGGCCGCCATCGCCCTCTTATAGTATTCGGTTCCGGGATTCGACGGCTCATTATTCTTCAAAATATTAGAGATTACGCTCTTTAGCTTGCGTCCACCCACGGCATTCCTCGCCGCATCCATCTGCATGGCCAATTGCGCTTTAAGGCTCTTGATTTTGTCGTCTACCGCATCCTTAAATTTTTGTATGGCGCCGTCGCGTCCCAGCCATTCGCCCATGGCCTTGCTATACTCGACAAAGCCCTCGTCAAAAAAACTGTGAACAAACTCAACAATGTCGCGCCGCACCGTACCCTTGGACTGGAAGATGTTGAAATCTCTGCCTTCGCGCACTGCCTCTTCCATCTTACGGAGTATCCAGTCGTTCAACGGGCGCAATTCGGTATTGCGCTGACGAGCATCTGCCATATTAAACTCTTCGAGCAGCCCGTCTATGGCAAAATTGATGACCGCATCCGAGTCCATGGTGATATCGTAGTCGCCTTGACGTTCGAATTCAAAGGCCATGGAACGCAGCACATTCTGAAAAAAAGCATCGATAGTGCTGACATGGAACTGGCTGTAATCGAATATGATCTGACGCATAGCATCGTTGGCAGCCTCGGCCAACTGCCGGCGCGTACATCCAAACAAATCCGTCAATGCCGCCGCATACGCGGCATCCTTTGCACCGACCTCCGGTTCATCAGCCAAATCCTGCAATTCCTTGAGTATACGCTGCTTCATCTCTTCCGTAGCCTTATTGGTGAAGGTCACCGCCAAGATATGGCGATGGCGGCGACGCTGCACGCCCTCGCCTTGCGGCAGACACTCTTTGTGGTTAAGATGGTATACGCCATCAGCATCTTTGACGCCCAAAAGCAACGTAATATATTGCAGCGTAAGCGTATATGTCTTGCCGGACCCGGCAGAAGCTTTGTATATGGTCAAGTGGGGCATGGTGTGGTACGGATTTGGTGGATGCAAATTATATGGTTGGGCGGATGTGAAATTGTAATACGAGTTTTGTCGGCATCGGCAAGAACCGAGGCATGACGAAATGCGTATTTGTCAGCCTTTGGTCTTGAACCCGAGGCTCGGCAGCATGGTGCGCAAGGCGTCTCGACGGTCGCCCTGCAACAATATCTCGCCGCCACGGGCGCTGCCGCCCACCCCGAGGCGTCGGCGCAGCGTGCCGGCCAAGGCATCCACATCATCATCGGACATACCTTGCGGACATACCACAATGGTGGCCGGATGACCGCCACGGCCTTTGCGCTCGTATATTATTTCGAGAGTCCATGCCTTGACACAATCTGTCGGCCCTCCGGCAGTATCCTTCGGCTCGATGCCATCGTCTGCCGACCGTGCTAAATCATCCTCCCCGGGCGTTACAGAGGCGCGAAATGCCGCCAATGCGTCTTTCCAGTCGTCACTCATGGACATGGACGTCTATGCTGTCGGGTACGTAATCCTCGTAGTCGCGCAAGTCCGAATGCGTGCCCAAGGCCAAGCGATGCGCCATATTGGCAATGCTCTGCTCCTCGACACTCAGACTGTTAAGAAACACGGATACCGAGTCGGCGCTGACGGAAGCGGCACGCCGGAAGCAATCGGCGGCACGCGCCATATTCAATTCGTTGTCGCAATCATTATCCGCAGCCGTGGCATACACGACAGCTATGCGGCACATCTGATTGATTGTGATAGCCGTACTGTCCGTCTTTTGGAGAATGTCACGGCATATCTCAGCGGCCTCTTCATAACGACCTTCGCGCATGGCGCTCTCGGCGAGTACAAGATCACCCTCCGTGTCCTCACCGCCCTCGCAGGAGGGTAGCGCGACAGTCAGTATAATTATTATCAGCGGCAACAAGCGCCGCAAAATGCCGTTGGTTATGGTATGGTAGGTAAGAAACATCTTGGGTGTTTGCATAACAACGCTCCCGGCGTGGAAGCGCCTTTTGACTGATGCAAATATACGTCATTTTTTCGGTATGGATGCCATAGTCGAGCATAAAAAAAGGCGACCGGAATGCCCGATCGCCCATGTTTTTTCTGCCGTATCGGCTAAATTATTGTTTTATCGGGGATTTGTAGAATCGCGTATACAGGTCGGTGATGCAGAAGTATGCCGGGTTGTTCATATACGAAACTCCGTTGAAAGTGGAATTGTCGCTGGATTCCATCTGGAATACGAGCTCGTCCACGGTACCCAGTCCGGAGAGGTCGACACCTATCCACGAGTCAAAAACCTTGCCCTTGTAAGCGAGGGGAACCTTGATCGTACCCACGATCACACCGCGAAGACGTCCGTAGATGATAACGTTGCAGTAGTCGTCTTGACCAAAGGCCTTACTATATGCACTGCCGTTCTTCATTGCGAAGTAGCCCCATGTGGTGTTGGCTATACGAGTGCTGAGCAGCGCGACCTCGCTCTCGAATTTGATGTAGCAGCTGGGGGTGGCGATATTCCCATCAAACTTTTCGCCGGTATTCCAGTAACCCACGAGATAGTTGGGAGTTGTGAAACCCTTGCCGGGCATGGCTGCATACTGGTGATCCACCCAAGTGCCTTCAGCCGTGTAGTCCTTCAGATCCGAAACCTTGGAGGGGCAGAAGCCGGACCACGAATAAGTAGTGACGCCACCATACTCGTATCCGGATACGCTGTGCGATACGGTTACGCCGGTATACTCGAGAGGGCCTTGTTCGGGGTTGAGCACTTTGGCCCAATAGCCGTCGGCGTTATATTCTTTGGCTTCCCTGCCGAAGTTGTACACCAAGTCGATGCTGTCGGGATCGTCATCATCATCGTTACATGCGGTCATACCAAATGTAAGGCATGCCAAAGCAACGAGTGTCAAGAGGTTGTGAAGATGTTTCATTGCTATTATTAGTTGTGGTAATCATTTTTTGATGACACAAAGGTACACATCTTTATCGACATAGCGGATATTTAGGACACAAAATACTCAAAAATAGGTATTGTCAGGCTACGGATACGACTGTAATTTTGCAGTGTCAACAAAAGGCAAACACGACTGCACCGACAGTCGGCTCGAACGGAGCCACAGACGGTGCCGAAATTGACAAAAGATTTTGTATATAGAGGATAATTACGTAATCACGAAAGACACACACCACGGCATGGCCGATCCTCACGGCATCGGCCACCGAAAGACTTGGGGCGCGAAGTGATTCGCGCCCATTTCTATTGTCCCCGTAGGACACGCAAAAGACCGGCTTTTTCGGCAATACGCAATCACGGATAGTTACAAAAAAGGTCTGCGCCCGAATTGGCACAGACCTTTTTTGTATAATTGGATGCGGATGGTTGTTACTTGCCCACCATCACCTTGCAAGTCTCGGATCCGGCCCTGACAATATACATGCCCGGAGCGAGGCGTACGACTATACCACGGGGCGCATACGCAGCTATACGACCTTGGAGGTCATAAACTACGGCATTATCTGCGCCGGAGACTACCAAACCTTCCGAAGTCACATTGACAGCCGGGCCTTCGCCACCGGCAATATCGTTGACAGCCGAGAAATATGGCGTCAAATCGGTCGGCTGAGACTCGCCGCTGCCATATACGGCAGTGATGAAGTAACGCCGTTCGATGATGCTCGTCTCGGGAATATTGAAGGACGTTGTCGCTGCTTCCACCATTTCTGCGTTGACGCGGCCGACTCCGTTTTCGTAGACATTGTAGCCCAGCAACGGGTTGGACACAGCCTCGGTGATACGGACATTATCGATCCATATCGCACTGGTAAACGAAATCTTGGAAATGAAATGTATGGCCACGCGTTTGGCTTCGGACGGGATGCCGGTTATGCTGATGGGTACAAAAGTTTCCGAATTGATAAACTGTCCATACGAATGGCTCGATTTCAGGGTATTCACCTTGTTTGTAAAGGAGGCTGAAGGATTGGCGGCGTCATAGTCTGCTTCTGTGGAGTAAAGAATTTCCATAGTGTAGTAGTACGACGAGGACGTGAATTTCTTTGTCGCAACAAGGAAGTTGAGGTCCATTGTGGCGCCGGCCTTGCAGTCCAGCACGGGCGAAATCAGCCAATCATCCTGCTGCTTGTTTGCACCCAAAGTCAGACCGATGACATTGTCACCATCGCGGCCTCTAGGAACAGACGGTTTATTGACGACCGAGAAGGCACTGCCGGAAACCATATAGTAGCTATCGCCGGCAGCCTGGTCGAGGTCAAGGGCGGTGAAGCCGTCAAACGGACCTGTAAAGCCGCCTGCGCTTCCCTCGAAGGATGTGCTGACGCTGAGCGGGGTGTGTCCGTCACCTGCAGCACTCCAGGAGACTTCTATCGATCCGTCGGCAAGCTGCTTGGCATCGGGATTTGTGGGCGAGGCCTCTTCGACAAAAGCCACAGCCACCTCAGCCGCAGTCGAGATATTGTTCTCGGGCTTTTCATCGCCGTCATATACGACTTGGAGCGCAAACGAATAGCTATCGGCAGCCTGTACCTCGATAGCCGTAACAGGAACTGTCAAATTCACAGTGGTCGATCCGAACGATGGAATGTCCACGGTGGTCGGCAGAGCTATGGACTCGGGATAGTCAGTCACCAGCTTGAGAGAGTAATCGGCGGCGCTGACAACCTTTGCGCTGTTGTTGGAAATGGTAAACGAAAGGTTGATATCATTGCCCGAATATACCGATGTCGGAGCAACGACAGACGAGACTTCGAGGTCTTTGTCGGCCGGAACGAACACGCGCACCTTATCAATGACAGTGTTCTGTCCATAAGCGCTCAGCGACAGAAATGCTACACGGAAAGTTTTGCAACCATCAGCGATAGCCGCTGCAAGCGGAAATTCAACCTTCTCCCAATTCTGGGTGGTGCCCTTCAACGTAATCAAAGCATCGGGAACATTCGTCCAATCGCCGTTGTCACAGGACACCTGTATTTGTATTTGATCATTGCCGGTAGTACGGTATACGTAGAATTCGATGATGGGGCTGCTGCCTGCTACATATTTTATAGGTGCGGAGGCAAGGCGTGCCGAGCAACCGCGTGTAGCGTCCCAAGATCTGTAAATGGCGAAGCCGCCGTCTTGGTCTATAGACTCGGAGACGATGGGGCGTTTCGCGGTGCTCGAGGCCACAGCCTCCCAATTGATTGTGCCGGAAACAATATCAGCCGTCCAAACCTTTCCGAAGGATGCTCCGGCAAAGGAGTCTGTAAACGGGAGCGTCAGAGAACCGACAGCCAAGGTCTTGGTCTTTACTTCTTCGGAAGACTCACCGTTGAGCACGGCTACAACGGAATACTGCAAAGATTGCAAGTCACCGGAAGTATAGTTGTCGATGAATGTCGTGGCAGTACATGCTTCGGCAACGATGGTCGGCACATCATCTACAATACGCGTAACGCGATAGGTGAGTGACGACGGGTCGAGAAACGCACCATGCACACCGGTTGCGGGAGCCTTCCACGAGAGCGTGTACGAGCCATCATTTGCAGATACCGCAAGATCGGTAACAGAATTAGGAGTCTCTTTGCCCACGTATGTCGAAGCTGTGACGCGTTCGCTGGTATTGCCGGCACTCTCAACCGTCACCGAGTAGGAGACTGTACCTTCACCGCAGTCTTTGTCTATATACGAGACGTACTCGCCGGCAGCACCACGGCCGGTCTTGACTGCTATCTCACCATCGCCGCGGAAGATGCTATACTTGAGTGTTCCGTCAAGCGGCTGTCCGCTTATCGTGGCCGATGGAAGCGTAAATGACACCGTAACCGAGGCCGAGCCGTCGGATGCGGGCACCAGCGTAAGACCCTCGGCAGCCAGAGGAACGTTCGATGATCCGACCTCAACGACTTTGGTGTCGAAAAGATACATCCCGTTGGTTTCGCCGAGGAAGTACAGCTTGTACTGCCCGTCGGCATCGACATGGAATTCTACGGTCTTTTGTGTGGCCGTGCTTTTGTTGGCATAGGCCAAATTGTCGTAGCTGGCCAAGACCTTATACTTGCTCAAGTCGTTGCCCTGCCCCAGACCGATGGTTAATGAAGTGGTCTTGCTCGTGTTATAGGCTGCCGGGGACACCTCGATGCGATAGAGTGTGAATGCCTTCAGCGTCACTTCCGGAGTGATAAGATAGTCCGAATAATAGGGCTCGGTGATGCTGGAATTGTACATATACGGGTATTTCCCGTAGTTGTTGAAAGACCAGGCGTTGTAGTCGTCATGGTCGTACTTAAGGCTGGTCTGTGTGCAATTGTCAAAGGTCGTGCGGTCCGTCAGGTCCAACACGGCTTCCGTAGTCTGCGCCGATGCGCCGACAGACAGAGACATAGCCGCCGAAAGCAATGTTATGTATAAGCTTTTCATTTTATTTCTTGTTTTATTTTTTTAAGAAAGCGGGGACGCATTTTCGGTGCAGTCCCCGCCATTATTAAGCAGGACTGATCAATCCCGCGATGGATCGCTTGGTCACAACAGGTGCTTTTTTTAGTCGTGAACGGGGCGTACCTGAATACCGCCGGCCTTGGAGCTGTAGGTCACCTGAGGATCATTGAACTTGTTGCCTACACCACGCGAAAAGCGCAGTGTTACGGCTGTGCTTGTCATCTTTTTGCCGGTTTTGTCGGTATTGACATTAGCGCTACCGGTCATATAGTATCCGCTTTGGATGGAACCGCGCGGCGCCCCTTTGTAGCCCTGCATTCCGCAAGCGGGCAGGAAGATGCTTTTGCCGTTGGGGCCGGTAACGGTATATCCGTATGTTTCGGCTTTCCATGTGCATTTTTCGAGCAGTTCTTTGATTTCAGCCTCGGAAGGCAGACGCCAACCATTGCCCCAAAGAGCCTTGGCCGTGTCATATTTGGTGTCCGAAATTTGGTCACCTATTTCGATGTATTCGCCGGTCAGGGGATCGTACCATTTGTAGTTGTATACATGGCTGTACTGCTTTTCGGTAAGCTCGCCCCAGCAGATAAAGTCTCCGGTCTCGGAGGCGGCTTTGGCGCCGATGTTGAACGGAGCCCATTTTACGGACAGGCCGAGGTCTACCGGCTCGGAGGGTGCGGTATATGTGGGCAGCGTCTCGGCTGGCACGGGACCATATACGGGACGTATCGAGAAGCCTACATCGGGATAGTCATATCCTTCGGCCGAGCGGTTGGAGGCATCAATGTTGGCGCGGTAGTTGCGGCATTCCTGCGTGATGTCGGACTGTTCGTATTCGGTGGAGGTCCAGTAGAAGCATCCGAGCTGATCGTGGGTATGCTCCGAGCCCACCATATTGCCGGCGGCGGGCAGGAAGATACTGTTGCCGTTGATGCGCGAAGTAACCACGGCTCCGGTTACGCCGTTCATTCCGGTCCAAGTGAATTCGCAGTTATTGATAAGTTCGCGCCACTCATCGCGTGTAGGTATGCGCCATTGGTCACCCCACTTGACATGTGCTACGTCATAGTTTGTACCGGTAATTGTGGCTCCTAACTTCAGGTACTCTTCCCATTGGTCGTGGTCTTCGCCTTCCCAGTCGTAGTACCATTTGTAGTTTTCGAGAGTGTACTCGCTCTTAGGCTCGATTTCGCCGTAAGCGTAGAAGTTGCCTGCTTCCCAGGGGTTGGAGGCACCGACATTGTATGTAGCCCATTTTACGGACAAGCCGAGGTCTACCATCTTGGTTGACGGATCTACCTGACCTTCGTTGATAAAGGTGATTTTGGACACCTCGGACACGTTTCTCAGTTCTTCGGTGCCGTCCTTGTATTCTATTTTCATCATCTTCTGCTGGGCATTGGCCGTGCCGAAGCCTACAGCGGCGACGAGTACTGCGTAAAGTATCTTGTTCATTGTGTGTTAGAGTATGATTTTGAATGCTGTTTTATTGATTGTAACGATGTAGACGCCCTTGTTGAGTTCCGAGCGACTGACACTGAAAGACTCGGGGATCGTGGTATTGAGCACACAACGTCCGTCAAGCGAGTAGATTGAGAGCACGCTGCCGGCCTCGGCGTTGGATATGAGCAGTGCGTCCTGCGTCACACGCAGGGTCACGGCCGGCGCCACAACGTCGTCCACAGCATCGTATTTTACGAAGTCGATGAATTGGATGTCATCAAAATCGAAAGTCACGGGGTCTTGGCCTTTGGTCGCGATTGTCGCACCGGTGTCGGTGTAGGTCACCTCCGGATTGGACGTGAACAGAAACACCACAGGGTCGCCGTTGGTCGGTGTAACCCTGACGGCGTCAGGCTCCACTTCCGCTGCAAAACCGCAAATGCTCACCAGTATGGCCAGCAATAATGTAATTTTTCGCATAAGCAGTGTGTTTGATTGGTTTATAATTATTTTTGTGATTGTCCGAATGTATCTCGTATACCGGATATATGTCCACAGTATATTCTAATGGTAGTGACAGACGTATACCACCATCGCATCAGCTATGACGGTGTCGCACGTGATGATGATGTCGTCGAAAGGCATTATCGTGTAGGATATATAATAATGTACCCATGTCTTGAGTTGCTATTGAAAACCTGATTCGGCCGCAAAATTACACTTATTTATTGTTATATACAAGAATTTTGTCGTGAAATTAGCCTCAGTCCTAAATTTTTGCTTTTACAAATAAACACGCGTCGAAGTTAAATTCCTTTCTGACAAAGTGATACATCTAAATGCAATATGGAAAGTATTTTGGGGAAACATCGTGTTTTTCGATTAATTCGGGTCGTTTTTCGGCGGTATTTACCTGCATTTTGTCCCACTAAGTCCCGTCTCGAGAAAAAACAATCCTCCGACCGCTTCAACAATTAGAAAAACAACCGACAGTTGACAAACCCACTGCCGCAGCGACCATAGATCGAAACGACATTATATTGACGTAAGAAAAGACGGGGCATACGGTGAGAATACAAGCACACCGGCAAGACACAAAAAAAGACGAGAAACAAACTAATGTTCCTCGTCTTTTTTGTGCGCTTCAAGATGGACTCGAACCAACGACCCTCTGATTAACAGTCAGATGCTCTAACCGACTGAGCTATTGAAGCATTCAACGTGCTTATACACTCACGTGCCTCGCACGGTTTCTAAAAATCTCTATACCTTAAATTCAAAAAAGGATGAAAAATTGCGCTTCAAGATGGACTCGAACCAACGACCCTCTGATTAACAGTCAGATGCTCTAACCGACTGAGCTATTGAAGCATTCAACGTGCTTATACACTCACGTGCCTCGCACGGTTTCTAAAAATCTCTATACCTTAAATTCAAAAAAGGATGAAAAATTGCGCTTCAAGATGGACTCGAACCAACGACCCTCTGATTAACAGTCAGATGCTCT
>OQVL01001685.1_pt1 | contig 13324 bp, 14 predicted proteins | sample 1691501 | NCBI WGS metagenome assembly OQVL01 (sample SAMN03418253, study PRJEB22391) | human gut metagenome | biome: human-gut; feature: organic feature; material: feces | host: Homo sapiens | place: Tanzania | collected 2013-01
AGCACCTCAAAAACACCATCATACACTAAATCAGTAAGTTGGCAGCATCACCATGTTGATGAATGAATAATTTACTAATGTTTATTTAAAATATTTCAATGTCGTTATATAAATTACCTATAAAAAATAACCATGTATTTATCTTAAATATCAAAACCTTTATAACATCCGAAAAAGAAAGATACGAATAGCATTTACACAATACCCGGAATAGACTTTCGTCACTTTTAATTAAAGGGATGTTTTTATGCAGTGGTATTTGTCCGTATTAAAAAATTATGTTGGTTTCTCTGGTCGCGCACGTCGTAAAGAGTACTGGATGTTTACTCTGATTAACGCCATCGTCGGCGCTATTATCAATGTCATTCAATTGATTTTAGGTCTGGAGCTTCCATATCTGTCTATGCTTTATTTGCTGGCAACCTTCCTTCCCGTCCTTGCGCTTGCTATCCGTCGCTTACACGATACCGACCGTTCAGGTGCCTGGGCCTTGCTCTTTTTTGTTCCGTTTATTGGCTGGCTCGTGCTTCTGGTTTTTTTCTGCACAGAAGGTACTTCTGGCAGCAATCGTTACGGAAACGATCCGAAGTTTGGTTCAAATTAATCTTAGAATTGGGGCGATATTTCGCCCCTTTTTATTAACAATAATAAATATTATTTTCCGTTAAAAAGTTTGGGAATTTCCCGCAGACACCAGGATTTCGCTTCCCCCATACTGTCACGACGCCAGGCCATAATAATATCGATCTCGCTGGTCGATTCCGGGCTGACGACACGCAACCGCCCTTCCGCAATATCTTTTTCGACCATAGGATACGGCATCGTCGCCACGCCAAGCCCCGCCAGTAATGCCTGACGTTTATCTTCAATCGTGCTCACCGTTAAGCGCGGCTGTTTGTCCAGCAGCTGTACGGTCAACACCGGGCGCTCACGAGCGGTATCCGCCACCGCAATTCCACGATATTTCACACGCGTCACTTCAGATAACGGTTCCGGCTCCTGATGAATCGGGTGATCAGGCGCGGCAACGTAGACGTTCATTAACGTATAGAGCTTGCGCGAGTTGATCTCCGACGAGGAACGAAAATGCATATCCGGCGCGATAACAATATCCGCCCGCCCCTGCTCCAGCCGTTCCCACGCCCCCGCCAGCACTTCTGTGATGATTGCCAGTTGGGTATTGGCTTTTGCCGCCAGTTTGTCGATTAACGGGAAAAAGGCAGGTGTCGGTACCAGCGCTTCGGTCACAATGGTGAGATGCGTTTCCCAACCGCGCGCGAGAGCTTCCGCATCAGTAGTCAGTTTATCTGCGGCTTCCAGCAAAACGCGCCCTCGCTCCAACAACATCCTCCCGACATTGGTGAATTTGGTACGATGGCCCGAGCGGTCAAACAGCACCACATCCAGCTCTTCTTCCAGTTTTTGCATGGTGTAGCTAAGTGCGGAAGGCACGCGTCCCAGCTCATCCGCCGCCGCCGCAAAACTGCCCCGGCGATCGATCGCATCCATAACCCGTAGTGCTTCCAGCGTTAATGCCCTTTCTTTGGCCATTTCGTTCTCATTCAGGAAATTTGAACATACCGGGCAGAATATCTGGCTAACAATGTAGCGTCCAGCCCCTTACCATAAAAGGAAGTAAAGAGAGGTCAAGAATTATGATTACTACCCGAACTGCCAGGCAGTGTGGACAAGCAGACTACGGATGGTTGCAGGCCCGGTATACTTTTTCCTTTGGACACTACTTCGACCCGAAATTGTTAGGCTATGCCTCCCTGCGTGTGCTTAACCAGGAAGTGCTGGCCCCAGGTGCCGCCTTTCAGCCGCGAACCTATCCCAAAGTCGATATTTTAAATGTGATTCTGGATGGAGAAGCAGAGTATCGCGATAGCGAAGGCAATCATGTTCAGGCCAGCGCCGGAGAGGCGTTGCTGCTCTCTACCCAGCCGGGTGTCAGCTATAGCGAACACAATCTCAGCAAAGACAAACCGTTAACGCGAATGCAGCTTTGGCTGGACGCCTGCCCGCAGCGAGAGAATCCGCTGATTCAAAAGCTGGCGCTTAATATGGGCAAGCAGCAATTAATCGCCTCGCCAGAGGGTGCGATGGGAAGCCTGCAATTACGCCAGCAAGTGTGGCTGCACCATATCGTGCTCGACAAAGGCGAAAGTGCGAATTTCCAGTTGCATGGGCCACGCGCGTATTTGCAATCGATTCACGGGAAATTTCATGCGCTTACGCATCATGAAGAGAAAGCGGCGCTGACCTGCGGTGATGGGGCGTTTATTCGTGACGAGGCTAACATTACGCTGGTTGCCGATTCCCCACTGCGCGCTTTGCTGATAGATTTGCCTGTCTAGTTGTTTTTACAGGGAGATGATGATGAGTAAAAAATTGGCCAAAAAGCGCCAGCCGGTGAAGCCCGTGGTGGCGAAAGAACCTGCTCGCACCGCCAAAAATTTTGGCTATGAAGAGATGTTGAGCGAGCTGGAAGCTATCGTCGCGGATGCTGAAACGCGTTTAGCCGAGGATGAAGCTACCGCGTAAAGACAGGTTGCCGGATGCGGCGAAAACGCCTTATCCGGCCTACAAAATCCAACAACATTAACGAATTAAACAACCCGTAGGCCGGACAAGATGCGCCAGCATCGCATCCGGCACGATCCCCAAAACCTGGCGTTTATCTGGCCTTGCTCGCCATAATCTCGATAATCTGCCGATCCGTTTGCTGCATCGAATGGCTTGCTAACGCACACAGGTTGGCAATCGACTGCTCAACATCATGCGCCACAATCCCTTCATTGCCGGTCACGGCGGTATCATCCAGCGCCATTAACACCGCTTTCCACGCAGCCGAAGCACTGGTCGAAACCTTCATCGCGCAGCTGTTCGACGCACCATCGCAAATCATGCCGCTGACATCGCCGATCATACTGCTGATCGCCATCGAGATGGTTTCATAACGCCCATCCACCAGCCATGCCATCCCGGCGGCGGCCCCCATTGCTGCGGTCGTTGCGGCACACAGCGCAGACAAACGCGGTAACTGGTTATGGATGTAAATTGCGCTCAAATGCGAAAGCATCAGCGCACGCGCCAGCCGTTCATCATCCGCTCCGAAGTGTTCTGCTACCACCACCACAGGCATTGTTGCGGTAATCCCCTGGTTACCCGAGCCGGAGTTACTCATAGCCGGAAGCGTAGCGCCGCCCATACGCGCATCGGATGCCGCGCTGGTACGAATCACAATGGATGAAGAGAGATCTTTCGCCAGCAAACCGCGCTCGCACTGTTTTTCCAGCGTCGCGCCAATATGCAGCCCCCACTTACCGCTCAAACCTTCCTGCGATAACGCACAATTTAGCTTCGCGGAATCGAGAATAAAGCGGATCGCCGCAAACGGGACTTCATTGACGAACTTCAGGATCTCAGCCAGCGTCGTTCTGGAAAGCACCGTCAGCGGAGACTCTTGCTCGCCCTCTGCCACACACGCCTGCTGGGTAAACACCACACCATCGTGCGTCTCGATATGCACAATGTTGGTATGCCCGCCGACGATGGTGACACACGCCCACTTCTCACCGTTCCAGACTTTGGCGCGTGAGAAGAGGATTTCATCGCAAGGTTCCTGGATCTTAACGGAGACTTTCCCCGCCGCCAGCAGTGCTTTGGCATCGGCAATTGCCTGCGCTGTTGCGTCTTTCAGCACTTCCAGCCCGGCGTTGGCATTTCCACCTAACGCCCCCAGCGCCGCCGCAATCGGCAGCCCCACCATTCCCGTGCCGGGAACGGTGACGCCCAGACCGTTCTTCATCAGATTTGGCGAAACCCAGGCTTCTACACGTTCAACCGGACCTTCCAGTTCTGCCGCAGCAACCGCCGCCGCCAGCGCCAGTGAAATCGGTTCAGTACATCCCAGCGCCGGTTTTACTTCCTCCTGAACGGCGAGGATGTAACGCTGCCATAACGGATTTAAAGTCGAATCAAACATATTAAAAACCTTAAAATTTCAGGTAAATCAAGAAAATGCCAGGAACGGAGAAACACACAGCAACAAACCAGTGACGATAATCAGGTACAGAGACATCCCTTTGTATTTGTGCAATGCTGGTACTTTGTAAACCAGCCACGCCGGGATCAGGCACCCTACCATGCCGAAAATCGGGCTACAGATAGAGGTGAAGCTCAACACCGGTGCGTTCAGTACGATGGCGCTCCAGGCCAGCAAAATGGCGAAAATCATGATGCCGCGCTGAACGAGATTTTCGTTAATCTTCTCGGCAGGCATCTTGCGACGCAGGATGTTCATTACGATCCCTTGCGTTGCTTCGCGAAAGCCTAAATAGACGCCAAAGAATGCAGTCATGACAGCAAAGATATTGAGAATGACGCTGACCACTTTCACCCACGCTGCGCCGTCACCGCTAATAAACTGTGCGGCAATCGCCAGCGCGGAAATATTCTGCTCATAGGCTTTTACCGCTTCGTCATGTCCCATCGCCAGCGTGAACGACACGGCGTAGAAAAAGACGGTGACAAACAAAATGCCAAACGCGATATTCATTGCCCGCAATGCTTTATGCCGCGCCACTTCAATTGATTTTTCCCGCGAGCGATAAGAGATCACCATCGGACTTAACGTCTGGATAAACAGAATCGACGTCAGGGTAAACGGCAGCGTAATAATGGCGTTTTTCACCAGCAGCCCCAGCGGCGGTAGCGAACCGACGTTATACAGATGCCACATTCCCACCATCGACACGCCCAGCGCCGCGACCACCAGCAGCTTGGTCAGCACCATGCCGGTCGAAATTTTGAATAACAATTTCTCGCCGCGTGAGGAGATCGCCACCAGAATGCAAATCAGTACCAGACCATAAAAGGGACTGTCTGACAGCAACCCTTCCGTCACGCCGAAGGTATGCAGGTAGGAAGCACTATCGTTGGTGATGGCGGTGGAATAGACGAACATCCAAATCACCAGCATTACGAAATAGAGCGCACCTAACAGGATGCCCCAGTTTTTACCTAAATAACCGCTAATGACGCTCGGGTAATCTTTACATTCTGGTGATTCTGCCAGCGTATTAATAAACAATCGCTGAAACAGATACATTGCCGGGTAACCAATCACCGATGAGAGCAAAAATACCCACAATCCCATCAAACCGACCTGCACCGGGAGAAAAACAATCCCCGCGCCAATCGCCATCCCGATACTCATAATCACCCAGCCGGTGTCAGTACTGTCGAATTTGATCGCTTCTCGCCACTCGCTCTCACTCATTCCAGCACGACCCGCCGGGGTCGAAGCGTCTGCAATGACGCCTTTATTCGATGCAATTTCCATAATTTCTCGCTCAATATTTTGTAGGGCTTATTATTTTTTTCCGAGCCGCATCAAGGCGATATGCGGTCTACGTTTTTGCAGGCGAGTTATTAGAATAAAGAAATGATACGCGCGAGGTCAGAGAAAATCTTCACAATCAAGACTTTGAAATAACGGAGATGGATAAGAATTTTCTACTAAATTAATCGCAGGAGAATATTCATTCTCTATTTGCGGCAGATCACAAAAAAAAGGTGCACATTTGTGCACCCAAGGATGAAAGCTGACAGCAATGTCAGCCGCAGACCACTTTAATGGCCAGTCCTCCGCGTGATGTTTCGCGGTATTTATCGTTCATATCTTTGCCGGTTTCATACATCGTCTCGATCACTTTATCGAGTGAAACACGCGGTGCCGAGGTGCGGCGCATCGCCATCCGCGCGGCGTTTACTGCTTTCACGGCATTAATGGCATTACGTTCAATGCACGGGATTTGTACCTGTCCGGCAACCGGATCGCAGGTCAGCCCAAGGTTATGCTCCATCGCGATTTCCGCCGCATTGCATACCTGCGCCGGACTGCCGCCCAGTAGTTCAGTTAACCCTGCCGCCGCCATTGAACAGGCCACGCCAATCTCCCCCTGACAGCCGACTTCCGCGCCAGAGATGGAGGCGTTCATTTTATACAGCGCGCCAATAGCCCCCGCGGCCAGAAAATAGCGGGCAATTGACCGCTCGTTTACCGGACGACGGAACTTATCGTAATAAGCCAGTACTGCCGGAATAATGCCGCACGCACCGTTAGTCGGTGCCGTTACCACGCGCCCGCCAGCTGCGTTTTCTTCACTAACCGCCAGCGCGTACATGTTGATCCAGTCGATGACATTCATCGGATCGTTAGAGATGTTATCGCTGGAAACCAGCTGACGACGCAGCGCTACGGCACGGCGCGGCACATTGAGCGGACCAGGCAGCACGCCTTCAGTGTTCATCCCACGTTCAATACCGTCATGCATCACTTGCCAGATACGGGCAAAACCGGCGTCAATTTCCGCTTTGCTGCGCAGCGCTAGCTCGTTGTGCATCATCAGACCAGATATAGACAGGCCGTTGTAATCACACATTTTCAGCAGTTCACCTGCTGAGTGGAAATCGTAAGGTACGGACGTTTCGACATCGTGCGACAGGCCGAAGTGTTCTTCTTCGACAATAAACCCGCCGCCGACAGAGTAATAGGTTTTACTTAATAGCTCTTCCTGTCCCTTCCAGGCAGTGATCCGCATTCCGTTCTCATGGCGAGGCAACATTTCGGGATGGAAGATAATGTTCTTTGCTACAGGAAAATCAACAATATGCGCACCAGATGCCACTGGCAGCCGCCCGCTGCGCGTTACTAACTCTATAAATGCAGGGATCTCATCAATGACAACATCCTGCGGACTGTTTCCTGCCAGTCCCATGATGATGGCGACATCCGTGGCATGGCCTTTGCCCGTCAGTGACAACGACCCGTACAGATCGACCACAATATGGCTCGTCGCGGTTAATAAGCCGCTACTTTCCAGCCGATCAATAAAACTTTTTCCGGCATTCATTGGCCCCACGGTATGCGAACTGGAGGGACCAATCCCAATTTTGAAAATATCGAATGCACTAATCATATCCACACCCTCGGATTGCCGTTCAGTGAAGTGGAGCGGAACGACCTTACGACCGTCCCGCTCACGAGGCTTTACGCACTACGTACTGCGATGGCTTCAATTTCCAGCTTCACATCTTTCGGCAAACGCGCGACCTGCACACAGCTCCGGGTCGGATAGGTCGCCTGATGCTCATCGAAGAACTGCTTATAGACTTCGTTGATGGTGGCAAAATCATTCAGATCGGTGATAAACACGGTCATCTTGATGATATCGCCCACGCTCAGCCCGGCAGCAACCACGATCGCTTTGACGTTTTCGAGGCTTAAACGCGCCTGATCTTGCACATCAGCCGGGATCTCACCGGTCTGTGGGCAAACCGGTATTTGCCCGGAGGTGAAGACCATGCTGCCTAAATCAACGCCCTGAACATAAGGGCCGATTGCGCCTGGGGCACGTTGCGTTTCGATAATCTTTTTCATACATCCTCCGGCGTCAGAGCGCCTGGGTAAAGGTACGTGAAATAACATCCTGTTGCTGTTCACGGGTCAGTGCGTTGAAGCGCACGGCGTAGCCAGAGACACGGATTGTCAGGTTAGGATATTTTTCCGGGTGCTCGATGGCATCCAGCAGCATTTCCCGATTCATTACGTTGACGTTGAGGTGTTGACCGCCTTCGACATCCGCTTCGTGGTGGAAATACCCATCCAGCAGGCCGACAAGGTTGGTTTTACGTACTGGATCTTCTTTGCCCAGCGCCGCAGGAACGATTGAGAAGGTGTACGAGATCCCATCTTTGGCGTAGGTGAACGGCAGTTTCGCCACCGACGTCAATGAGGCCACGGCACCTTTGCGGTCACGACCATGCATCGGGTTAGCGCCCGGCGCGAACGGTGTTCCGGCGCGACGACCGTCCGGCGTATTACCGGTTTTCTGGCCGTACACCACGTTAGAAGTGATAGTCAGAATCGACTGGGTAGGGACGGCGTTGCGATAGGTTGGCAGCGCTTTAATTTTCTTCATAAAGCGTTCAACCAGGTCGCAGGCAATGCTGTCTACGCGCTCGTCGTTGTTGCCGTACTGCGGATATTCACCGTCGATTTCAAAGTCCACCGCCAGGCCGTTTTCGTCACGGATTGGTTTCACGCGGGCATATTTGATGGCAGACAGGGAGTCCGTCGCCACCGACAGGCCCGCGATGCCGCATGCCATAGTGCGATAGACATCACGATCGTGCAGCGCCATCAGCGAAGCTTCGTAGCTGTACTTGTCGTGCATGTAGTGAATGATATTCAGCGCGCTGATGTACTGCACCGCCAGCCAGTCCATGAAGTGATCGAGGCTGTCCATCACTTTGTCGTAATCCAGCACGTCGTCCATCAGCGGTGCTGTTTTCGGCCCGACCTGAATCTTCAGCTTCTCGTCCACCCCGCCGTTAATTGCGTAGAGCAGCGTTTTCGCCAGGTTAGCGCGTGCACCAAAGAACTGCATTTGCTTACCAATCACCATTGGGCTGACGCAGCAGGCAATCGCGTAATCGTCGCTGTTGAAGTCAGTACGCATCAGATCGTCATTTTCATACTGCAAGGAAGAGGTGACGATCGACACCTGCGCGGCATATTTTTTGAAGGCAATCGGTAATTCTTCCGACCAAAGAATGGTCAGGTTAGGTTCCGGTGCCGGCCCCATAGTGTGCAGGGTGTGCAAATAGCGGAAGGAGTTTTTGGTCACCAGCGTACGACCGTCCAGCCCCATCCCGCCGATCACTTCCGTCGCCCAGATTGGGTCGCCGGAGAACAGCGAATCAAATTCCGGTGTACGCAGGAAGCGTACCATACGGATCTTCATGATGAAGTGATCGATCAGTTCCTGTGCCTGCTGCTCATTGAGTACGCCAGCTTTAAAGTCGCGCTCAATGTAGATATCGAGGAACGATGCCGTGCGGCCCAGCGACATCGCGCCGCCATTTTGCGATTTCACTGCCGCCAGATAAGCGAAGTAGAGCCACTGCACCGCTTCCTGCGCATTCTGCGCCGGGCGAGAGATATCAAAGCCATATTTCGCCGCCATTTCCTGAATCTGCAACAGCGCATGACGATGCTCTGCCAGCTCCTCACGCAGACGGATGGTGGCTTCCAGATCCTCGCCTTTTTCCAGACGAGACTGGAGATCGGCAAATTGCAGTTCGCGTTCACGTACCAGATAACTGATGCCATACAGCGCTACGCGGCGATAGTCACCGATAATGCGCCCACGGCCATAGCCATCTGGTAAACCGGTCAGCACGCCAGATTTACGGCAGCGCAGCATATCCGGTGAGTAAACATCAAATACGCCCTGGTTATGGGTTTTACGCAGATCGGTAAACAGATATTCAAATTCACTGTCCATTTCTCGGCCATAGGCGTGGAATGAACTTTTAATCATATTAATGCCACCGAACGGGTGTAGCGCACGTTTCAACGGCGCATCCGTTTGCAGGCCAACAATTTTTTCCAGCGGCTGGTTAATATATCCCGCATCATGAGCGGTAATTGTGGTGGCAATATTGGTATCGAAATCAACCGGCGCGTGGGTTGCATTTTCGATACGGATGCCTTCCATTACTTTTTCCCACAATTCCGTGGTGGCAGGCGTCGCTTCGGCGAGGAAAGATTCATCGCCTTCATACGGTGTATAGTTATGTTGAATAAAATCGCGGACATTAATTTCGTTTTTCCAGTCCGTACCTTTAAAGCCAAGCCATGCGTCGGCGTACAGCTTATCGCTGGTATCAATATCTACCTTCATGAAAAATAATCTCTCTACAATACTTCAACTAAATTATGCAAATTCTGCGGGCGCGTTAACTTTGCCTAAATGAATGGCATCCAAAGCAATCATTTTTTCTTCGTTAGTCGGAATAACGGCACAAATGACACGCGCATTTTCACTGGAAACAATTCGCTCACCACAGGAGTTAGAGCGATTATTCATTTCTGTATCAATCTCTAAGCCTAATACAGCCAAATGTTCCATGACCAGACGACGAATTAAGCTTGAATTCTCTCCTATTCCGCCGGTGAATATAATTCCATCCAGGCGACGTAATGAAGCTGCGTGTCCGGCAATATGACGGGCAATTCGGTGAACAAAGGTTTTAATTGCCAGTTGCGCGCGTTCGTGACCTTCATGCCAGGCTTTTTCCAGAACACGTAAATCCGAAGAAAGACCGGAAATACCTAATAATCCCGACTCTTTATTCACTACGCGTTCCAGGTCACCCAGGCTCTGGTTGGTTTGGCTGGCGACCCAGGACATCGCACCAAAGTCGACATCGCCACTGCGGGTACCCATCATCAAGCCTTCCAGCGGCGTCATTCCCATTGAGGTATCAACACTCTGACCGTTGCGAACCGCGCAGATTGACGCGCCATTGCCAAGATGCGCCACAACCAGGCCGGAGTCATCTTCCGCCAGATTCAGCAGCGAATGTGCGCGCTGGGAAACATAGCGGTGCGACGTGCCGTGGAAACCATAACGGCGTACACCTAACTCTTCATAATATTTCCACGGCAGGCCGTATAAATAAGCTTCCGGAGCCATCGTCTGGTGGAAACTGGTATCAAATACCGCCACCTGAGTTACGCCCGGAAATAATTGCTGCGCCGATTCAATACCACTTAAATTGGCGTAATTATGCAGGGGTGCCAGTGGAGAAACGCGACGGATATTATCAATGACTTCATCGGTAATAATGGCGGACTCGGTAAAAATACTGCCGCCGTGAGCGATGCGGTGGCCAATTAAGGCCACACTGTCATTTAAATTCCGTTTTTCCAGTTCAAATGCAATTGCCTTCAATGCACCTTCGTAGCTGTGGTGAGCCAGCGGTGCTGGCTCTCCCCCATTTACGGATAAGAATGCATTTTCCGAGTTAATACCGTCGGCAATACCTGACATTAATACTTCACAGTCGCTGGCATCGAGCACGGAAAACTTAATCGAAGACGAACCACAGTTAATAACCAAAACAACCGGAAATTCATTCATCTCTTTTCTCATCCTGAGTTACGGATTAAAACAGTTTGTATACGATGTTCAGGATGGTCAGCAGACCAATCACGGTAACAAACACGTTATCCAGACGACCACGGTATTTCGCCAGAGACGGCGCTTTACGGATGGCATACATCGGCAACAGGCACAGCAGGGATGCGATAATCGGTGCGCCCATGGCTTCAATCAGGTCAAGGATGTTCGGGTTGGCGTAGGCAACAACCCAGGTGGAGCCCATGATGAAGATCATGCTGATAGTGTTCAGTTTACCCAGCGACACTTTAGTTTTGTCGCCTTTATAACCAAACTTCAGGACCAGGCCATTCAGACCTTCCAGCGTTCCCAGATAGTGACCGAAGAAAGATTTGAAGATAGCCACGAGTGCGATGATGGAAGCCGCATATTCCAGTGTAATCGCGAACGTTGTTTTGGTACCGGTCATGGACGCAAAGTGGTTAGCCAGATAAGAAAGCACTGGAATATTCTGCGCTTTGGCTTCCGCCATGTTGGCCGGAGACAGAGTAAACAGGCAGCTAAAGGCAAAGAACATCACCACTGCAACCATCAGCATGCTGGCACGAGAAATGATTTGGGAACATTTACGTTCGGTGAAGTCGCGACCGAAGTCTTTCTCATACTCTTCACGCTTAGAAACCACGAAGGAAGAGACGATTGGCGAGAAGTTAAAGGAGAAAACCATGATGGAAATCCCCAGCCAGACAGTGATCAGGATACCGTCATGACCGGTTAACGACAGCGAACCGAGGTCAACCTGGTCGATAACTGCAGAGTTCCAGTAAGGGATCAGCGACAAAGAAATCAGCACCAGGCTGGCGATAAACGGCCATACCAGGTAGCTCATCACTTTAACCATCAGATCCTTACCAAACCAGATGACGAAAGCCATCAGCAGCAACAGGAACAGCGCCACAAAGCCGCGATTCAGCGGTGCAAAGCCGAGCTGGTTTTCCCAGAACGTCATAAAGGTATTGGTAATAGTAACGCCATAAATCCACAGCAGTGGGCAAATCGCGAAGAAGTACAGGAACGTGATAACCACGCCGCCAGTTTTACCAAAATGCTCTTCCACCGTTTCCGTAATGTTGCCGGAAGGGTTAGAGCCAGAAAGACACAGACGCGCCAGCGCCCGGTGGCAATAAAACGCGATGGGGTATGCCAATACCAACATCAGAAGAATCGGGATCAGTCCGCCAAAACCTGCGCGGATAGGGAAGAACAGCACCCCGGCGCCGATTGCCGTACCAAACAAGCCTAACGTCCATGTGGTATCTGATTTACGCCAGGACGATTGTTTTGTCTGGCTGGATACAATGCTATCTGAAGTACTCATATCCTATCCTCAACGAATTAATTAAGCGTCAACGAAACCGGTGATTTGAGAGACGCGAGAAAGATCGATATTGCCGCCGGAAATAATACTGACGGTTTTTCTGTTTTGAATATATTGGTCTAATTTACCGCTTAATAATGCAAAAACTTTTATCAATATCATAACATATCCTTTTGGCAAAAGCAAAGATAAAAAAGGATTCCAGGCTTTTCACGCACCTTTCCCGGATACCTTTCGCCAATGCAATGCCATCCACTTCCTCCCTCATCACATCCAGGATCAACAATTCAAAATTTTTCCCTCTGAAAATTTTGTAATGGTATACCCTTGTATCCCTTTTGGAACCAAATATTCTTTGGTGTAATATAAAATCTCCTTGCATTTCCCCATTTTATCCCTTATACTGGAAGCAACAATAACGTACGGAACGGGGGAATTTACTATGACAAAAATTTACAATGCAAAAACTTTTTTAGAAGCAGATCAAATCATCGCCACACTGCAATCACAGCACATCTCCGCAGAAAAACGTGAAATCAGTGATATGAACGTAATTACCGGAAAAATGGAAACAGTCTCGATGGGATGAGTGAAAAGCGAATCAATGAATTGATCGAGTCCCTGAAAAATTACAGTTATCAGCCTAATCCGGCGCGACGAGTGTATATCGAAAAAAAGAACAGCACTAAGAAGCGCCCGCTCGGGATCCCATCCACGGAGGATAAGTTGGTTCAGGAAGTCGTAAGAATGATACTCGAAAGCATCTATGAGCCGACTTTTTCAAAATCCTCACACGGGTTCCGCCCTAAGAGGAGCTGTCACACTGCTCTACAGCAGATACAGAGACAGTTTACGGGAGTCGCATGGTTTGTCGAAGGGGATATCCATGCCTGCTTCGATAGTTTTGACCACCATGATCAGCTCGATGGGGGTGGCAGCAATGGTTCTGCGTCTGAAATATTCGATACGA
>OQVL01001686.1_pt1 | contig 13324 bp, 10 predicted proteins | sample 1691501 | NCBI WGS metagenome assembly OQVL01 (sample SAMN03418253, study PRJEB22391) | human gut metagenome | biome: human-gut; feature: organic feature; material: feces | host: Homo sapiens | place: Tanzania | collected 2013-01
AAGAGGAGAAAGCCCTCTATAAGCAATATCAGAAGTACATCATCACCCGTGCTCTGGGTGTGGACTACCGGCTGGAACCGGAGTTTGCCACCGCACAGCTGCACAGCGGAGATATCCTGCTGCTGTGCTCGGACGGCCTGACCAATGCGGTGCCCAAAGAACAGCTGGAACAGCTGCTGCGCACGGGAAAGTTCTACGATCTGCCGGATCTGCTGATCCGCACTGCCAACGAAAACGGCGGCCCGGATAACATCACCGCGCTGCTTCTGTGTGTGGAGGAGGTGCGCTGATGGACAACCTGATCGGCAAAAAGCTGGATGGTCTGTATGAGGTGAAGGAGCTGATCGGCTCCGGCGGCATGGCAAACGTCTACAAGGCGGTCATGCTTGGCCAGAACGGCCCTGTTCCCGCCGGGACAGTGGTGGCGGTCAAGGTGCTGCGGCAGGAGTATATGCATGACCCGGATCTTGTGCGCCGCTTTAAAAATGAATCCAAGGCCATCTCGCTGCTGAATCACCCGAACATCGTCAAGGTATATGATGTTTCGGTGAACGATGATCTGCAGTATATCGTGATGGAATATGTGGACGGCATGACCCTGCGCGAGTACCTCAACCAGCGCGGCGGCAGGCTGACCAACCGGGAGACTGTGCATTTCATCTCTCAGATCTTAAAGGCGCTGGAACATGCCCATGCCAACGGTGTGGTGCACCGGGACATCAAACCCCAGAACATCATGCTTCTGGACAATGGTCAGCTGCGCATGATGGATTTTGGCATCGCGCGCATCTCCCGGGCCGAGAATCAGCTGCTCAGCGGCAAGGCCATGGGCAGCGTGCATTATATCAGCCCGGAGCAGGCCAAGGGCGATGAGACCGACTGCACCAGCGATATCTACTCGGTGGGCGTGATGATGTACGAGATGCTCAGCGGTCATCTGCCCTTTGACGCAGACGACATGGTGGAGGTGGCTATCAAGCAGATCTCGGATAAGCCGAAGTCTCTGCACGAGATCGCGCCGGAAGTGCCGAACGCACTGGTGGAGATCACCGAAAAAGCCATGGCAAAGCTGCCGCAGAACCGCTATGCTTCTGCCCGCGAAATGCTGGATGCACTGGACGCCTACGTGCAGAATCCCTCCGTGATGTTCGAGTACAAATATATTACAGAAGATGCACCCGAAAAGGTGGTGAAACGTACCATGAGCCAGAACCGCACAAATCGACCTGCCGAAAAACCCGCACCCCGCAGCAAAAAGACTGCATCCCGCAAAAAGAAGCGCCGTGCCATTTATCTTCCGGCGCTGCTGGGCATCACCATTGCATTTGCCCTTGCCTGCCTTGCACTGTGCTGGATGATCCTGAACGATTCCTCCAACCTGATGAACAACAAGGCAGATATCACGCTGGGCGATTATATCGGCATGACGCAGGACGAGGCTGCCGCCACCGAGCAGGTGGTCTCCGGCCAGATCAGTGTTACCTGGGAGCAGGAGTACAACAGTGACTATGCGGCGGGCTATATCTACAAGCAGTCGCCGGTCTCCGGCCGCACGGTGCGTGAGGGCCAGAATGTGACCCTTACTGTCAGTCTGGGCACCCAGTATGTCACGGTGCCCGATCTGACCAACTATGTGCAGGCAGATGCAGAGCAGCAGCTCAAAGATCTGGGAGTCTCGGTGCTGGTGACGCAGGCTGTGGATACCACAGTGGCATCCGGTGCGGTCATCCGCACCGACCCGGCAGCAGGCAGTCAGGTGGCAGCAGGCAGCACGGTAGTGGTCTATATCAGCCGCCCGCAGGTGGCCACCACCACCAAGGTGCCCTCGCTCATTGGCATGAGCGCCGGGGATGCCCGCACCCTGCTGGTGCAGAATCATCTGGGTCTGGGCAGCCAGTCTGAGCAGTACAGCGACCAGCCGGTGGGTACCGTCATCAGTCAGGACCCGGCGGCAGGCGCTACCGCAAAGCTGAATGGCCGGGTGAACATCGTGGTCAGTGCCGGGCCGGAGCCTGCACCGGAACCGGAAGCACCCAGCGACAGCACGACAGGCGGCGACTGGTGGAGCGGCCTGTTTGGCGGTGGTTCGTCCTCCTCCTCCAGCACGACAGCGAGTGGTGAGCAGGGCACAGCGGGCAGCGGGGAGCCTTCCCAGACTCCGCTGACCGACTGGTGGTCTTCGCTGCTGAGCTGACGGAGGCGCACATGAAAGGATATATCACAAAAGGCATCGGCGGCTTTTACTATGTAAAAACGCCGGATGGCATCGTGGAGTGCAAGCCCCGCGGCATCTTCCGCAAACAGAAGATCACGCCGGTTGCAGGCGACGAAGTGACGCTGGAAACCGAGAACGGTGTTTCGGTCATTGCGGAGATCGCACCGCGAAAGAACGTTTTTGTGCGCCCCCCGATGGCAAACCTCGATCTGCTGTTTCTGGTGGCAAGCACCACCCAGCCCACCCCCAGCACGCTGGTGCTGGATAAGCTTTCTGCCATTGCGGTGGACAAGGGCGTGCAGCCAGTGATCGTGTGCACCAAGGGCGATCTGGCCGAGGCAGAGTTCCTGCGCTCTGCCTACGAAAGATCCACCCTGCCGTTCATCCGTATCGACTATGAGACCGGTGCGGGGCTGGACGAGGTGAAGCAGTGGATCAATGGCCGGCTGTGCGCCTTCTGCGGCAACTCCGGCGTGGGAAAATCCACCCTGCTGAACCATCTGCTGCCGGAAGCCGAGCGGGAGACCAGTGCCATCAGCCAGAAGCTGGGCCGCGGCCGCCACACCACCCGTGAGGTGACCATCTTTGAAGCCTTTGGCGGGCGCATTGCGGATACGCCGGGCTTTGCCAGTCTGGAAGCGAACCGCGCCGGGTTCATCCCCAAGGAAAATCTGGAGCATGCGTTCCCGGAGTTCGGGCCTTATCTGGGCCAGTGCCAGTTCACCGGCTGCTCCCACCGCAGCGAAAAAGGCTGCGCCGTGCGCGCCGCGCTGGCAGAGGGCAAGCTCTCTCAGACCCGGTACGACAGCTACTGCGCCATGTACGAGGAAGTCAAGGACGTGAAGGATTGGCAGCGCCCGAAAGTATAAAGGATAAGGAAGAGATTCATGTCACGCTGTGTGATCATTTCGGCCTGCCCGGTCTCGCCGGAGCTGGCAAAGGCCCTGCGGCCGGACGATTTTATCATTGCCTGCGATGCAGGCTATCGCAACTGTGTCCCGCTGGGCTGTAAGCCCGATATCATCCTGGGCGATTTTGACACCGCCCCCTGCCCGGAAAAGCAGGATGACGACATCATCGTTCTGCCCCACGTCAAGGATGATACCGACACCGAGTACGCCGCAAAGCTGGCCTCAGAAAAAGGCTTTGACGAGGTGCTGCTGCTGGGCGGCCTTGGCGGCAGACGGGTAGAGCATACGCTTGCAAACCTGTGCACTGGCCTTGGCCTTGAAAAGCGCGGCGTGCGCACCACTCTGCTGGACGAGCGCAGCCGCATCACCTACGTGATGCCCGGCGAGACCCGCCGCTACCCGAAGGAGAACTATTTTTTCTTCTCGGCCTTTCCGATGGAGGGCAGGGCAGAGGGCGTGTGCGAACACGGCTCTTATTATGAGCTGAATGACGCAGAGCTGACCGCCGCGTATCCGCTGGGGGTCAGCAACGAGTACGCCGAAGGCTCGGACTGCATCACCATCAGCACCCGCAGCGGTGCGCTGGTGGTGGTGGAGACCGTCCCGGACTGATGCCTGCTGTTTCTGCCGGAACGTTTTGTCTGCTGCCCGCATAGGATGGAGCAGAAAACGGAAAGGCAGGGGAGAGCATATGCAGGTAGTTGTGATCCAGAGCCCCAAGGCCTTGCGCGGGATCCTGCGCAGGCTGTTCGGCATCAAAAAGGAAAACTGAAAGATCCCCTCTCTGTTCTGGACGTACCGTCAGAGAGGGGATCTTGTTGTTTATGTCAGACACTGCCCCGCAAAATCAGGCAGTATTGGGCAGTATCTGGCAGTATTTGACCGCTGCCAAAAACGAAAAACCCGCGAAGCTACGAATTTTTAACGTAACTTCGCGGGTTCTCTATGGTGCGAGGGAGGGGACTCGAACCCCCAAGGATAAACCACACGCACCTCAAACGTGCGCGTCTGCCAGTTCCGCCACCCTCGCATATTCTGTTTGTGCCGTCCATCCAACTCCTGAGGCTTGAAGCTGTGCTTGCGGACTGCTTGAATATATTACCACGTTCCTGTCGGATAGTCAAGCTCTTTTTTCCCTTTTTGAAAAAAATCCGGCGTAAGCATAGATACAGCGGTTGTATGAGGGGAGATCGCCGGAAAACTCATGCCCAGAAAAAACGCACAAGTTGAAATGCATCGGAACATGTGATATTATAAGTATAACTATAGAAAAGCAACGGTGCGGTTGAAGCACCGGGGGAGATAAAAATGAACGATGATGTAGTGGTGTCCGTTCTTTGTATCGCATATAACCATGAAAAATACATCCGCAGTGCGCTGGATGGATTCGTGAATCAAAAGACGAACTTCCGGTATGAAGTTCTTATAAATGATGATGCGTCCACAGATCACACGGCTGCGATCATCGCAGAATATGAGGCAAAGTATCCGGACATCATTAAACCGGTCTACCAGACTGAAAATCAGTATTCTAAGGGAGTATTCATCACGAAAAGCATTCTTTTCCCTCGGTCGAAGGGAAAGTATACGGCGATTTGTGAAGGCGACGACTATTGGTGCGATGAAAACAAACTGCAAAAGCAGGTGGATTTTCTGGAATCGCATGAGGGGTATGCGGCCTGTGTGCACAATACCCGGCTGTTGGACTGCCGCACGGGCGGTTCGTGGCCGATGTATAAAGGAGATCAGGATCGTGACCTCACATTCAAGGAGGTCGTCAATTACAGTGCAGCCTGTTTCCATACGTCCTCGATTTTATGCAGGAGAGAGTGGTTCTGCATACCGGATGAACTCAGAGCAAATGGATTTGGCGATTATCCGCGTGCAGTTTATATGCGGCTGAACGGGAAGATCCACTATTTAAAGGATATCATGTCTGTCTACCGGATGTTTACTGCTGGCTCGTGGACTGCCCGGAACCAGAACAATGCATCTAAGCAGCAGCGCATTTGCAGTCAGAAAGCGAGAACGGACTTTACAGAAAAGCTCCGCCGGTACTGCCGTGAACAGGGGGTTGCGCCCGAATACCAGAAGGCGGTAAATGATGTGGCGAACCGTGACCAGCTGCAGCTGGCAATTCTCCAGAAAGGTGGCAGGTGCCTTTTGCACGGTCCGCAGCTGGGCATTTTTATGGGACTGTCGCTGGAAAAGAAAATACATGTGCTGGATACGGTATGGACGGAGTTTAAGACAGAGCAAAATGAAAAAAGATAAGAACATTATTCTTGACAACTTTATCTGGCGCTTTGCAGAGCGCTGCGGTGCCCAGCTTGTGACAGCCGTTGTAACGCTGCTGCTGGCCCGTATTCTGATGCCGGAAGATTACGGCAAGACGGCGCTGGTGGCGGTGTTCATCAACATTTTGCAGGTGTTCATCGACAGCGGTCTTGGTACAGCACTTATCCAGAAAAAAGATGCAGACGATCTGGATTTTTCATCGGTGTTCTATTTCAACTTTGCGGTATGTCTGGTGTTGTACGCCGGAATGTTTATTGCGGCACCCTATATTGCGGTATTCTATAAAGACCCTTCGCTGACGCCCGTGGTTCGCGTTGCCAGCCTGACGCTGGTGTTTTCCGGTGTCAAAGGCATCCAGCAGGCCTATGTGTCCCGCAATATGATGTTCAAACGCTTTTTCTTTGCAACGCTGGGCGGTACGCTGTTCTCCGCATTTCTGGGGCTTGGCATGGCTTATGCCGGGTTTGGCGTCTGGGCGCTGGTGGCACAGCAGCTTTCCAACACGGCCATTGATACGCTGATCCTTTGGCTCACGGTGCATTGGAGACCGAAAGCGGTCTTTTCTTGGCAGCGTCTGAAAGGGCTGCTGTCCTATGGCTGGAGACTGCTGGCTTCCTCCCTGTTGGATACCGTGTACAATAATCTGCGCAGCCTTGTGATCGGCCGCGTTTACACATCGGCTGATCTTGCCTTTTATAATGAGGGTATGCTTGCACCGGATGTTATTGCGGTCAATGTGGATTCTTCCATTGACAGCGTTCTGCTCCCGGCAATGTCTGCCGTGCAGGATGAGCCCGCAAGGGTGAAAAACATGACCCGCCGTGCCATCAAGACCTGCGTTTACGTCATTGCGCCGCTGATGATGGCGATGTTCTTCTGCGCAGAACCGCTCATCCGGCTGGTGCTGACCGAGAAGTGGCTGCCTTGTGTACCGTATCTGCGGATTTTCTGCATCACCTACATGTTCTATCCGATCCACACGGCAAACCTGAATGCGATCAAGGCAATGGGCCGCAGCGGAGTGTATCTGAAGTTGGAGATCATCAAGAAGATCATGGGCCTGACCCTGCTCCTGCTGACCTACCACATCAGCGTGATGGCAATGGCCTACAGCCTGATCCTGAGCAGCCTGCTGAGCCAGCTCATCAATACATGGCCGAACCGAAAATTACTGGATTACCGCTATCTGGAACAGCTGAAAGACATCCTGCCCAGCATTCTGCTGGCTATTTTCATGGGCTGCTGCATGTGGCTGGTCAATCTTGCACATCTGCCGGATATCGTAACGCTGGTCATTCAGATTCTGATCGGTGCAGCGGTGTATCTGGGCGGTTCTGCCTTGCTGAAGCTGGATACGTTTGAATATCTCTGGAATGTCGTGAAGCCCAAAATTCAGAAAAAGCCGTGGGCTGATAACGAAGAGTGAACGAGCGGAAAATGACGGAAAGGAAAACAGAAGTCATGACGAAAAAACTTCTTCTTCTGGGTGGTTCGGCACAGCAGGTTGTCGCGATCAAAACAGCAAAACGGCTGGGCTGTGAAACGATACTGTGCGATTTCTTGCCGGATAATCCGGGTCAATATGCTGCAGATAAGTTTTATCTTGTCAGCACCACAGATAAGGAAGCTGTTCTGGATGTGGCCCGGAAAGAACAGGTGGACGGTGTTCTGGCATACGCATCTGACCCGGCGGCCCCCACGGCAGCCTACGTGGCAGAAAAGCTTGGTTTGCCGGGTAACCCGTATAAGTCGGTGGAGATACTTTGCAATAAAGACAAGTTCCGCAGATTCCTTGCTCAAAACGACTTTGCTGCTCCCACAGCACATAGTTATGTGACCAGAGAAGAAGCATTGACAGACAGGGCAAAGCTGAATTATCCGCTTATTATTAAGCCTGTAGATTCGTCTGGAAGCAAGGGCGCAACTGTACTGAGAACAGAGGAAGGACTTGCAGAAGCAATCGAATTTGCATTTTCTTTTTCCCGGTGCCACAGGGTCGTGATAGAAGATTTTATTGAAAAGAAGCACCCTTATCTGATTGGAGGGGATGTATTCATTTCAAACGGAAAAGTGGTTCTTTGGGGATTGATGAACTGTCACCGTGACAGCAGAGTGAATCCGCTGGTTCCGGTAGGCAAGAGCTATCCGCTTCAATTGGAAGCGTCGGATACAGCAAATGTAAAAGCAACTGTCGAGAGGTTGGTCAATTTGCTGAAAATTGCAAATGGTTCTATGAATGTGGAACTGGTCGTAGATAAAAGCGGCCGGGTGTGGCCCATTGACATCGGCCCACGGGCAGGCGGCAATATGATACCGGACCTTTTGGGGGATATCTTTGGTGTGGATGTTGCACAGATGTCGGTGGAAGCGGCGATGGGCAGAGAAGTTCGTGAATGCCCCCATGAGCCAAAGGGTTGCTATGCTACCTGCAATCTCCATAGTGCAAAGAATGGAATTTATAAAGGTATCTCGTTTGCGCCGGAACTGGAACAGTATATTTACCGGAAGTGTATTTATAAAAAAGAAGGCGACAAGATAGAGTTTTTTGACAATGCAGCCAAATGTCTGGGAATCATCTTTATGAAGTTCCCGGATGAAAAGCAGATGTTTGATATTATGAACAGGATGGATGAACTGGTTTATATTGACCTCGAATATCAATCGGAGGAGTGATAAAAATGGAGAAGATTCTTGTCTTTAGTGCGCGCGGCAATACTGGAACTTAGCATCAAAAGGCGAAACGATCGAAGTTTGGGGCGACCCGAACCGTGTCAAGGATATGGTTTATGTCAAAGATTTTTGCCAGATGCTCTATAAGGCAGTTTTTGCAGACCGGACAGAAGGCTATTATAATGTTGGAACCGGCGTAGGAACATCGCTGCTCCGACAGATCGAGGGTATGATAGAAGTGTTTGGCCCGGAGAATAAAAAATCTGAGATCATTATGCGCCCGGATAAACCTAATGCACCACAGTATGTGATGGATATTGCCCCTGCCCGTAGGGAACTTGGGTACGAACCTGAGTATGATTACATTTCGATGCTGCAGGATATGAAAATGGAAATGGAAATGGAAAAGTCTGCGCAGCAGAGTCTTTTCTGATCAAGAACGGAAAGGTGAGCAGAATTGGACAATAATATTCTTGTTACCCGTTCCTCCATGCCCAGCATGGAAGAATACATTGAAGAGATCCGCTCCATCTGGGACAGCCACTGGCTGACCAACATGGGCGAAAAGCACAAGGCCCTGCAGGCTGAACTGCAAAAATACATGGGCGTGCCTGCTGTGGAGCTGCTCACCAACGGCCACATGGCGCTGGAACTTTCTCTGCAGGCCATGAATCTGCAGGGCGAGGTCATCACCACGCCGTTCACTTTTGCGTCCACCACCCACGCCATCGTGCGCAATGGACTGGAACCGGTGTTCTGTGACATTGACCCCGAGACCTATACCATGGATGTGACCCAGATCGAGCGGCTCATCACCGACCGCACCTGTGCCATCCTGCCGGTACATGTGTACGGCAATGTCTGCAACATCGAAGAGATCGAGCGCATTGCCCACAAATATGAGCTGAAGGTGCTGTACGATGCCGCCCATACCTTTGGCGAGACCTATAAAGGGCAGGGCATCGGCAATTTTGGCGATGCCTCCTGCTTCAGCTTCCATGCCACCAAGGTGTTCAACACCATTGAGGGCGGTGCGGTCTGCTATCGGGACCCGGATATGGGCCGCAGGCTGTACGAGCTGAAAAACTTTGGCATCCACGGCCCGGAAGCGGTGGATGCCGTGGGCGCCAACGCCAAGATGAACGAGTTCTGTGCCGCTATGGGTCTGTGCAATCTGCGTCATGTGGATGAGGAGATCGCCAAGCGCAGGGCCGTAGTGGAGCGCTACCGTGAGCATCTGGAAGGCGTGGACGGCCTGCGCCTGAATGCGCAGCAGCCGGAGGTCAGGTCCAACTACGCCTACTTCCCAGTGGTGTTCGACGAAAATCTCTTTGGTGCCAGCCGCAATGAGGTAATGGATGCACTGGCCCAAAACGGAATAGGCGCGCGCAAGTATTTTTATCCGCTCACCAACACCTTCGAGTGCTTCCACGGTAAATACGATGTGGACGCAACGCCGGTGGCCCTGCATGTGGCAAAACGTGTGCTGACCCTGCCGCTGTATGCCGACCTTTCCATGGAGGATGTGGACCGCATCTGCAAGATCATCTTGGAGCAGAAACTGTAATATCAATAGAGATAAAACTGTCCGCCGGGTGTCTGTGCCCGGCGGATTTTTTGTGGAGCAGGGGAGAAACACCACACAAAAGGGGTGTTGTTCGTCCCGCCGAAAGGGCACAAAGATCGTGAATTTCTAAACGAACTTTCGGATTTTTGCCTGCGTGAGAGAAGATTTTTGTTCTTTTTGTCTAAAGTATACAAGAATAAACACTAAAATCCGGCAAAGCGTCCATTGAAAAAAATGAACTGATATACTAGAATATAAGTACAAGAGCGCGGCACACGGCTGCGCGGAAAATGCAAAGCAAAAAATATAAAACAGGAGGATTTTCCTATGCCTATGAAAATGGGTTGGCGCTGGTATGGCGAGGGCAACGATCCCGTCAGCCTGAGCGACATCAAGCAGATCCCCGGTGTGACCAGCATCGTCTGGGCGCTGCACGACAAAATGCCCGGTGAGATCTGGGAGATCGACGAGATCCAGAAGGTAGCCGATCAGATCCACGCCTACGGCTTTGATATGGATGTTGTTGAGTCGGTCAACGTTCACGATGACATCAAGATCGGTCTGCCCACCCGCGACAAGTACATCGAGAACTACAAGCAGTGCATCCGCAATCTGTCCAAGTTCGGCGTCAAGGTCATCTGCTACAACTTCATGCCGGTGTTCGACTGGACCCGTACCGATCTGTTCCACCCCGTGGGCGACGGCTCCACTGCACTGTTCTATGAGAAGGACAAGATCAAGGGCGATTACAAGGCTATGGCTGAGTACATCATGTCCTTCACCGAGAAGTACAACATGACCTTCCCCGGCTGGGAGCCGGAGCGCATGGCAAAGCTGGACGAGCTGTTCAAGGCCTATGCTCCTGTCACCAAGGAAAAGCTCTGGGAAAACCTGAAGTACTTCCTGGAAGCACTGATGCCCACCTGCCATGAGTGCGGCATCAAAATGGCCATCCATCAGGACGATCCCCCTTGGGATATCTTCGGCCTGCCCCGTCTGCTGGTGGATGCTGAGAGCATCGACCGCTTCCTGAGCATGGTGGATGATCCGTACAACTGCCTGACCCTGTGCACCGGCAGCCTGAACGCAAACCCCAACAACAACTGTGCCGAGATCGTGCGCAAGCACTGCGACCGCATTGCCTTTGGTCACATCCGCAACATCCACCACTTCCCCAACGGCGACTTCTCCGAGGCTGCTCACCGCGACTGCTGCGGCGAGACCGGCATCATCGAGATCCTGCGCGCCTACCATGACTGCGGCTTTGAGGGCTACATCCGCCCCGACCACGGCCGTCAGCTGTGGGAGGAAGGCCCCGGCAACTGCCGCCCCGGCTACGGCAAGTATGACCGTGCGCTGGGCATCCAGTATATGCTGGGTGTCTGGGATCTGCTGGATCGTCTGGATGAAGAGAAAAAGAAGGGCTGATAATTATGAAGCTGTCTGAGATCAAAAATGGCAATCTGTCTGCCGAATGGGCAGAAAAGGGCTATGAGCTGCCCAAATTCGATATCGAGGCTGTCAAGGCCAAGACCCACGCCGAACCCACTTGGGTGCACTTCGGTGCAGGCAACATCTTCCGCGCTTTCCCGGCTGCCATCCTGAACGATGCGCTGAACACCGGCAAGTATGACCGCGGTGTCATCGTGGCCGAGAGCTTCGACTACGAGATCATCGACAAGGCTTATCGTCCCTACGACAATATGAGCCTGCTGGTCTGCCTGAAGTCCACCGGCGAGATCGAGAAGAAGGTCGTGGCTTCCGTCACCGAGAGCCTGAAGGCTGACTACTCCTTCGGCGAGGACTGGGCACGTCTGGTGGAGATCTTCCAGAACCCCAGCCTGCAGATGATCTCCTTCACCATCACCGAGAAGGGCTACGGCGTTGCTCCTGCTGACCTGGAGCGCGGCCTGACCCCCGTTCTGGCCATGGGCAAGGTCACCGCTCTGCTGTACGAGCGCTTCAAGGCCGGCAAGCTGCCCCTGACCGTTCAGAGCATGGATAACTGCTCCCACAACGGCGATAAGGTCAAGAGCGCTGTCCACGCCTACGCCGCAAAGTGGGTGGAGCAGGGTCTGGTGCCCGCCGAGTTCCTGGCCTATGTGCAGGACGAGACCAAGATCACCTTCCCCTGGAGCATGATCGACAAGATCACCCCGCGCCCGGACGCCAAGGTGCAGAAGATGCTGGCTGACGACGGCTTTGAGGACAACTACACCATCGTCACCGAGAAGCACACCTTCACTGCACCCTTCGTCAACGCCGAGGAGACCCAGTACCTGTGCATCGAGGATCACTACACCAATGGCCGTCCTCCGCTGGAGCTGGGCGGTGTGCTGTACTGCGACCGCGAGACCGTGGACAAGATCGAGAAGATGAAGGTCTGCACCTGCCTGAACCCCCTGCACACTGCCATGTCCATCTATGGCTGCATGCTGGGCTACACCCTCATCTCTGCCGAGATGGCAGACGAGGATCTGCGTGCTTTCATCCAGAAGATCGGCTATATCGAGGCTATGCCTGTGGTCGTTGATCCCGGCGTGCTGAACCCCTATGAGTTCATCGGCGCTGTCATCAACCGCCGTCTGCCCAACCCCTTCATGCCCGATGCTCCCCAGCGTATCGCTACCGATACCTCCCAGAAGCTGGCCATCCGCTTCGGCGAGACCATCAAGGCTTACGAGGCCCGCGGCCTGGACAAGAGCAATCTGGTCCTGATCCCGCTGGTGCTGGCAGGCTATGCCCGCTACCTGAAGGGCATTGATGACAACGGCAAGGCCTTTGAGATCTCTCCCGATCCGATGCTGGCTGAGCTGCAGGCCATCGTGGCTCCTCTGGAGGTCAAGGAAGGCGAGCAGGACTTCAGCTGCCTGAAGAACCTGTACAGCCGTGCCGATGTGTTCGGTGTTGACCTGTACGAGGTCGGCCTGGGTGAGCAGATCGAGGGCATGGTCAAGGAGCTGTACGCTGGCAACGGCGCAGTCCGCAAGACCCTGCACAAGTACGTCGTCGCCCGCTGAGCGCTGACATCCCCTTTTTAAGTTAAGCTATCTTCGTCCCCACGCTGCGTTTTGCTTTGCCGCAGCGTGGGATTTTTTTGTCTGCGAAGCAATGACGGAGAGGTTGTACAAAGGCGGGTCTGAAAAAGAAGGAGACTAGTTATGAAACAGATCATTTTGACCGGCGACCGCCCCACAGGCCGCCTGCATGTGGGCCACTACGTCGGCTCCCTGAAAGAGCGCGTCCGCCTGCAGAATTCCGGCAAGTTCGATGAGATCTACATCATGATCGCCGATGCACAGGCGCTGACGGACAATATCGAGAATCCCGAAAAGGTGCGCCAAAATATTATCGAAGTGGCACTGGACTACATGTCCTGCGGATTGGATCCGGCAAAATCTACGTTATTTGTTCAATCCTATATCTCTGAATTGACAGAATTGACTTTTTATTATGCCAATCTTGTAACGGTTTCGCGTTTAAAACGAAATCCTACCGTAAAAAGTGAAATTCAGCTCCGCGGATTTAATTCCAGTATCCCTGTCGGATTTTTCACCTATCCGATCAGTCAGGCAGCTGATATCACAGCTTTTAAAGCAAATGTCGTGCCTGTGGGCGAGGACCAGCTCCCAATGCTGGAACAGGCTCGCGAGATCGTGCATA